>OATG01001522.1_pt1 | contig 17455 bp, 17 predicted proteins | sample 1516581 | NCBI WGS metagenome assembly OATG01 (sample SAMEA2579930, study PRJEB22360) | human gut metagenome | biome: human gut; feature: human-associated habitat; material: faeces | place: Denmark | collected 2008/2010
ATGCGGCTGGCGGCCGAAAAGCGTGCCCCGATCCTGCCGATCGACTCGGAACATTCGGCCATCTTCCAGTGCCTGGTGGGCGAGCAGTCGCCCATACGGAGGCTCATCATCACGTGCAGCGGCGGCGCATTCCGCGACCTGCCGTGCGAAAAACTGGCCGATGTGACCGTGGAACAGGCGCTGCGCCACCCCCAGTGGGAGATGGGCGCAAAGATCACGATAGACTCGTCGACGCTGGTGAACAAAGGTTTCGAGGTGATCGAGGCACACTGGCTGTTCGGCACCCCGGTGGAGAAAATAACGGTGCTGCTGCACCCGCAGTCGATCGTACACTCGATGGTGGAGTTCGAGGACGGGGCGATCAAGGCACAGCTGGGCACGCCCGACATGCGTATGCCGATCAGCTTCGCGCTGATGTACCCCCGGCGGGCGACCCGCCCCGGCGAGCGGTTCGACTTCATGGCGCACCCGCAGCTGACATTCGCCGGGGTCGACCGGGCGAAATACCCGGCGCTGGAGATCGCCTGCGAGTGCCTGCGCCGCCGCGGCACGGCGGCCTGCACGATGAACGGCGCCAACGAGGTGGCCGTCGCGGCGTTCCTCGGCCGCAAGTGCGCATGGCTGGATATTGTGCGTGCCATCGAGTACGCCCTGGGGCGCGCCTCGTTCGCCGCCGCCCCCACCCTCGGGGACTACGCCGAGGCGAACGACGAGGCCCGGCGGCTGGCCGCGGAATACTTAGCGTTGTAACCAAAAGACAGACATGGATATAATCATCAAGATCATTCAGTTTTTCCTCTGCTTCACCATCCTGGTGGGCATTCACGAATTGGGGCACTTCCTTATGGCGCGGGTTTTCAGGATCCGCGTCGACAAGTTCTATATCTTCTTCGACCCGTGGTTTTCGATCTTCAAGTTCAAGCGCGGCGACACCGAGTACGGGCTGGGCTGGCTGCCGCTGGGCGGATACTGCAAGATCGCCGGCATGATCGACGAGTCGATGGACAAGGAGCAGATGAAACAGCCCCCCAAGCCCGACGAATTCCGCACCAAACCCGCATGGCAGCGTTTTCTGGTGATGATCGCGGGCGTGGTGATGAACGTCCTGCTGGCGATCGTCATCTACTGCGGCGTCTGCTACACGTGGGGCGACAACTACTTCTCGAACGAGGACGCCAAATGGGGTTACAACTTCAACGAGGCGGGGCACAAACTCGGCTTCGAGGACGGTGACAAGTTCGTGACCATCGACGGCGAACCGGTCGGCGACATCAACAAGATACTCAATTCGCTGCTCATCACCGAAGGCGAGCGGAAGGTCGTCGTCGAGCGCGGCGGGAAGCACGTGGAGCTGACGTTGCCGCTGGACGAGCTGATCGAGATGCGCCAGGCCAAAGGTTACGAAGACCTCTTTACGCTGCGTGTGCCGTTCCTGATCGACAGCGCGGTGTACGAATCGGCGGCGGCGCTCAGGCGCGGCGACGAGATCGTGGCCATCGACGACGCACGGGGGCTGGAATACTCCGGCTACCAGCAATATCTGAAGACCCGGGCGGGCGGGGAGGTGACCCTGACGGTGAAGCGCGAAGGCGACATGCTGCTGCAGATCGCCGTCCCGGTGTCCGACGAGGGCAAGCTGGGCGTGATAGCACGCAATCCCTATACGCTGCGCACACAGGAGTACACCTTCTGGCAGTCGATCCCGGCAGGCATCGAAAAGGCCGGGAAAGTCATTTCGTCCTACTGGGAACAGTTGAAGATGATCGTGCAGCCCAAGACCAAGATGTACGAGGAGCTGGGCGGGTTCATCGCCATCGGCAGTATTTTCCCCGGGGACTGGAACTGGGAGGATTTCTGGTTGAAGACGGCGTTCCTGTCGATCATCCTCGCGGTGATGAACATCCTGCCCATACCGGGCCTGGACGGCGGGCATGCGATCTTCACGTTCTGGGAGATGGTCACGGGACGCAAGGTGAGCGACAAGGTGCTGGAAGGCGCGCAGTACGTCGGGCTGGTCATCATCCTGTTCCTGTTGCTGTACGCCAACGGAAACGACATATACAGGTTCTTTATCAAGTAGGCATATGTTGCTGGGGCATGTACAGGACATGGTACAACGGCTCGCGGCCAACCGCCGCGAACGGCAGCCCCGCAGCAAGAAAGAGAAGATGCTCGACCTGCTGGGCAGGGACAGGGCCGGTCATCCGACGCGTCGGGAAGAACTCCCGCCCGAAACGGTCGAACGCGTCAAAGCCGAGATCCGGGAAGAGACCCGCCGGGAACGGCGCAGAAAACGGATCATCGGATGGATCGTGGTAATCCTGGCACTCGGGGCGGCGATTTACCTTATAATTTCGTACCTTAATTATAGCCCTGAGGGATTCCTCGGGGGCGGACAATTCGAAACAGATGAAACTGGCAAACTGCGCCGAAGCATTACGGCGACACCATTTTGAGGTTGAAACGGTGAAGGACATCACCGAGGCGTTCGCGGTGCTGAAAGCCATCGCGGAGCGGGAACGGCCGGAAATAGTATCGTTCGGCGACTCGGAAACGATGCACGCCACGGGCATCGTCGGGTGGCTGCGCGGCGACGGACGCTGGAAGCTGCTCGACGGGTTCGACCCCGCGATGAGCTATCCCGAACGGTTGGAGATACGCCGGCAGGCGCTGATGTCCGACCTCTTCATCACGGGAGTCAACGCCATCAGCATGGAAGGCTCGCTCCACTGGCTCGACAAGGTGGGCAACCGCATCGCCCCGGTGGCGTTCGGGCCCCGCAAGGTGGTCATCGTAGCCGGACGCAACAAGATCGTCGCCGACCGTGCCCAGGCCGAGGATCGCATCCGCACGATCGCCGCACCGCAAAACGTCGCACGGCACCCGGGGTTCCGCACGCCGTGCGCCCGGACGGGCGTATGCTCGGACTGCAACTCGCCCGACCGCGTGTGCAACACGCGTATGGAGATGCTGCGGTGCTGGCCCGCAGGGCGCGTGCTGGTCGTGCTGATAGATCAGGAACTGGGACTTTGACAAATACCGGAAGGATGAAAGCCATAAGATACATAGCCATACTGATCCTCGCGGCGGCACTCGCGGCCTGCGGGGAGAAATCGGAACCGTACTACACGACAAGCTATCCGGTGAGCCGGGTCGAAGCCACCGTCACGCTCGGCGCAGCAGCAACGGCAACGGCCGAAGACGAGCCCGAACCGGAGCCGGAACCCGACCCTGAACCTGAACCCGACCCGGTAATCGAGGCCATACGCGCGGACGTGCTGGCCGAAGCCCCGGTACAGGCCGGGGGCGGTTACGTGCTCGAATTCCTCTACCACAACAGCGGATGGCTCTATATCACACCCGCACCGGACGCCGCGCCGATCACCGGGTCGTTCAACAAAGAACCCGACAAACCCGACCAGCTGCGGTTCTTCTACGAGGACGCCGACTACACCTATGCGGTTTCCTACTATTCGGAGGAGGGCAAGAGCCTCACGCTGCTGACCGTAGACCTCACGGCCAAATACCAGGCGCTCTACCCCACGGCCGGCATCACGAAGGTCGAAAGGCTGGAATACACGACGCACCCCTTCTAAGGGCTACGAAGATCCTTTACAAACCGACAATACACCGATGGCAAAAGTCAAAAAGGCCTTTTTCTGCAAGAATTGCGGGTTCGAAGCCCCCAAATGGCTGGGGCGCTGCCCCTCGTGCGGCGAGTGGAACACCTTTACGGAGGAGATCATAGCCCGTGAAAGCGGTTCCGTGGCGGCCAATGCCGCAGGGCCGCTGCCCGCGGCGAAACCCCAGCGCGTAGGCGACATCCGCGAAAGCGAACACCGCCGCATAGACGTGGGCAACGGCGAGGTGAACCGTGTGCTGGGCGGCGGGATGGTGCCGGGGTCGCTGATCCTCGTGGGCGGGGAGCCGGGCATCGGGAAGTCGACCCTCTCGCTGCAGATCGCACTGGCGGCGAACGGACTGAAAACGCTCTATGTCTCGGGCGAGGAGTCGGCCGAACAGATCAAGATGCGTGCGGCCCGCCTCGGCATCGGGAACGACGAATGCCTGATCTATCCCGAGACGCTGCTCGAAAATATCGTCAACCAGATCGGCGAACACAGGCCCGACCTGGTGGTGATCGACTCGATACAGACCATCTATACCGACCTGCTGGACTCGTCGGCGGGAAGCGTGTCGCAGATACGCGAATGCGCCGCGACGCTGCTCAAGTATGCCAAGTCGACCGGGACGTCGATCTTCATCATCGGCCACATCACCAAGGACGGAAGCATCGCCGGGCCCAAGATCCTGGAACACATCGTCGACGTCGTCCTGCAATTCGAAGGCGACAGCAACAATATCTACCGCATCCTGCGCGGCATAAAGAACCGTTTCGGCGCGACGTTCGAAATCGGGGTGTTCGAGATGCTGGACAGCGGCCTGCGGAGCGTGGACAACCCGTCCGAGATCCTGCTGACGCACTACGAGGAGCCGCTGAGCGGCATCGCCGTGGGCGCTTCGGCCGACGGCGTGCGCCCCTACCTGATCGAGGTGCAGGCACTGGTGAGCGGCGCGGCATACGGTACGCCCCAGCGTTCGACGACGGGCTACGACACCAAGCGCATGAACATGCTGCTGGCCGTGCTGGAAAAACGCGTGGGAATGAAGATGTTCCAGAAGGACGTCTTCCTGAATTTCGCCGGCGGGTTCAAGGTCGCCGACCCGGGATTAGACCTGGCAGTGGTCGCGGCGGTGATCTCGTCGTACTACGACCGCCCCGTCGCCGAGGGGGTCTGCTGCGCGGGCGAAATCGGGCTTTCGGGCGAAGTGCGCCCGGCGCCCCGCACCGAGCAGCGCATCAGCGAGGCCGCGCGCCTGGGATTCAAACGCATCGTCGTATCGGGGTATCTGGGCAAGGGCGCCAAACGCCCCAAGGGGATCGAGGTCGTGACGATAAACAGCGTAGACCAACTGCCACGGGCGCTTTTTGTGGAATAGATTTTGCTCTTACACCCGTAAAAAGGAGTAAGAGATGCAAAAACGAATAGTCGTTCTCGGCGGGGTGGGTTTTATCGGCACGCACCTCTGCCTGCGCCTTCTGGAGGAAGGGCACGAGGTTTTCTGCGTCGATATCCGCGATGCGGTCAACTCGCCCCTGCTGCGGGGCGTATTGCAGCACCCCCTGTTCCGGTATGTACACCACAATATCATCAACGGGTTCAGTATCCGCTGCGACGAGATATACAACCTCGCGTCGCCGTCGCGCGTGCGCTACAACAAGGCGCTCCCGGTGGAGACGCTCCGCGTGAGCGTGCTGGGCGCCATAAACGCGCTCGACACAGCACGCACCGAACATGCGCGGGTGGTCTTCGCCTCGGCGGGAAACATCTACGGCATCGGGCAGCGCGACCCGGCGAGCGAACCGGGCAACTGCTGCTCGACGCACTACATCCTCTGCGAAGGCAAGCGCGCCGCCGAGGCACTGCACAGGGCATACCACAGCGAATACGACGTCGACACGCGCATTGCCCGCATATTCAACACCTACGGCAGCGGCGCCGACCCGATGGATCAGCGCGTGGTGATAAAGATGGTCGTGGCGGCCTTGCAGAACCGCGACATCGTCGTCAACGGCAGCGGGGAGCAGCTACGCACGTTCTGCTGGGTCGAAGACCTCGTGGAGGGGCTCGTCAGGCTGATGGAAACACCGCCGTCGGCCGGGGCGGTACGCACGGTGAACCTGGGCAGCAACCATGAAATCTCCATCCGGGCGCTGGCAGAGAAGATCGTCGCGCTGACCGGGAGCCGCTCGCGGATCGTACACACGGCGGCACGGGCCGACGACGCAAGGCGGCGTGCACCCGACATCTCGGCAGCACGCAGGGAGCTGGGCTGGGTGCCCCGGACACCGCTCGCAGAAGGGCTGCGCCGCACGATCAGCTATGCGGAAAAGGAGTTGGCGGACAAAGCCTACGCCGGGGTCACATGGGCGGAGATGAACTAAAAAGGGAAGACAGAATGACAACAACGGATTTTGACAAGATCATCTGGCGGGACGCGCTGACGTTCGTGGACTTTTTCGCCACATGGTGCGGGCCATGCCAGATGATGCACCCCGCCATCGACAAGTTCCAACGGGAGATGAACGGCCGCGTGGATGTATACAAGGTGGATATCGACGACCGCGGAATGCTGGACGCAGTGCACCGCTACAACATCATGTCGGTGCCGACGCTCATGTTTTTCCGCCGGGGCGAAGTGCTGTGGCGCGAGAGCGGACTCGCGAGTTACGACCACCTGGTAAACGTGCTGCGGGAGCTGGAAAAGCGCGAACAGGTGGCACAGCGATGAACTCCCGCGCGAAACAAACAATGCATGAAAGGGAGGCCTATGCCTCCAGACGCCAGGCGAGCTCCTCGTGGACGTAGTCTTCGGCAGGGAGCTTACCCAGAGAACCGGCTGCGCGGAGTACCGCCTGCCGGTTCTCTTCGTTTTGCGCCGCGACGGCAGCGAGCAGCGCCACCGCACCCTGGGCCGTAAGGCGGGCGGCGGGAACGGGATGCTGTGCCGCAGGCCGGCAGGAAACCTGCTGCCCGGCAGCACACGGGGAGGCGACATGCGGGTCTGAGGCCGGAGAAGCGCCTGGGGCGGCTGAGGCAATTGCAGCGGAAGGGGTGTCGCCAACGGAAGAATCGCCGAAAGCAGGCGTGGTAACTTCCGGAGAAGAGGCCTCCGTAACAGAAGCATCAGAGACAAAGGCACTCGGTGCAACAGAGGTATCCGCAGCGGCGGAAATTGCGGCGGCGGTCGCCTCGGTCGTCGCTTCGGCCGGCGTTTCGACCGTCGCCTCGGCCGTTGCATTGCGGTGCACGGCTTCGACGGCCGGTGCAACCCATGAGGCCGTAAGGCGGGGACTGCGCGCGGCGGCGAGCAGGGCGGCATACTGCAACAACGCATCGGGCGAGGCGATCCACGCCGAGAACAGCGCGGGGAACGCCTCGGCTCGGCTCAGCAGGGCAAAAGCGGCTTCCTCGGCGATTTCGGAATTGACGATGCCTGCGGCCCATGCGGGGAACTCCTCCGGCGTAAGGCACGCCGGACATGCAATATGCAGCGCCGCAAGGCGCAGTTCGCGGACATCCTGCCGGTAGAGGTAACGGGCGAAACCGTGGTCGGGCGCCTCCGCACGCGCTATCCGGCGCAATGTGGGCAGGCTCACCCCGTAATTCAGTCCGTAAGGCGTGCCGTAATAGCGCATCGAATCGGCTACGGCACCGTTACGCTCGCGGCGCAACTCCCTGAGCAGCGCCAACATACGCGACGTATAATCCATCGGTAAAAGCTATTTGCGACGGGGAAGCGCGACGTTGATCGTGCGGCCGAACTCGAACAGGGGAAGCACCGCGCGGGCATACTCGCGGCCGCCTGCGATGACCGTGCAGACCGATGGGTCGGCCACACGGCAGGCCACGGTATTGGACTCCTTGGCCGAAGCCTCGACGGCGGTAGCCGTATTGCCCGAGGGTTCGATCTGCAGCAGCACCATGTCGCCCGAAAGGTCGCTCTCGGGGAGCAGCCCGGCGGCGGCACTGAAACGGCAGACGATATACTGCTTCTTGTCGGATTGCGGATAGACCACATAGCGGCGGGTCTCGGTGGTGACGACACGCTTGCCCAGGAAGAGCTCCAGATAGCTCTGTTCGAGGCGTTCGATCTCGGCCAGGGCGGCTTTCAGCCCTTCGCCGAAGACATTTTCGCCGGCTTCGCCCGTGATGAGCTCGATACGGTGCCTGCGAAGCGAAAAGATCGTGTTGGCGGCTTCGCGGGCGGCGTCCTCCAACGCCAACACCGCCATGTCGTTCTTGTCGGCCTGGAGGCGCGAAAATTCGTCCTCGGACGTGGCATGGGACATCACCGTGCGCGAAGGCTGGGCCGGGGCGGGCGCGTCGAGGCACGCCTTGGGGTCGAGCAGGGCGACCGAAGCCCCGGTAACAGCCCAGGATATCTTGTCGGTCAGCGGGGCGCGGACGCCGAGGAATTTCTGCGCATAGCGCGCATAGGGGCCGCTGAGGGTCACGTCGCGCTCGGCCGTGACGTCGACAGCCAGTACCGTGCGGGGCTGCGACACGACGATGCCGCCCGATGTCTCGTCGGCCCCTTGCAGGGCTATGTATGGGTTTTGCGCCGCGGCGCCGCCGCATACGAGGAGGGCGAGCGCCAGAAGTCTGAGTTTCATGGGTTCGAATTTTTTAATCGCTAACGCAAATGTAACTTATTTTGCCGTGCTATCAAAATTTCAGGTAAAAATCGCGCGTCAGGGCGCGGTATTCGGGGGTATACTGCTCGTGCACACCCGTGCCGATAACCAGCTCGGTGCGATCGGGGGCCGGGGCGGAAGGCACAGAAAAGAGGGGGACGGCATCCGACAGGGCCGCCGGGTCATCGGAACGAAGGCCGGAACCCGCGGCGGAAAAACCAGAGGGAGGCGAAGCGGCGGCGGGCGGAAAAACGTCGCCGGAAGGCGTACGGACGAATTCGAGCAGTACCCGTTTGGCCGCGCGGCGGGGCGTCGTGCGCACGTCGGTACGGCGCACCGGGAGCAACACGTTCCGGCAGATGCCGATGAAACGGACGGCCTCGTCCGCAGGCAAGACCACGGCGAAGTGCCCGTCGTCGGAAAGCAGACGCACGACGGCGTCGCGCAGGTCGCCGAACGGCAGCCGCACGGCATGGCGGGCCGTAGTACGCCCCGCGTCGGGACAGGTGAGCGAACCGACAAAGAACGGCGGGTTGGAGACGACCAGATCGAACCGCTCCTGAGGCGCGAACTCCTGGACGGGGCATTGCACGAACGCTACCCTGCCGCCCCACGGCGAGGCATCGGCATTCTCGCGCGCCTGCGAAATGTCTTCCACGTCGACACCCGTGATCCGGGCCCCGGGGACACGTTGTGCCATCATCAGTGCAATAAGCCCTGTACCGCTACCTATATCGAGGATGCGCCTGTCCGACGGACGCACCGAGACCCAGGCACCCAGCAGCACGCCGTCCGTCCCGACCTTCATCGGGCAGCGATCCTGGCGTATGGCGAATTGTTTGAAGCGGAACATCGTCTCTATGCTTTGAGGTAACCGTCGATACCCGCCCCGAAGAGCGAGAAATCGTAACGCACAGGGTCGGCGGGATCGAACATGCGGAGCGAAGCGGTGGTCTGCTCGACGGCACGCCAGTCGTTCTGGCGGCGTGTGAGCAGCCCCAGCGCACGGGACATATTGCCTGTATGGACGTCGAGCGGGATATAGAGCGCCGACATCGGGATGCGCGTCCACTCGCCGAAATCCACGCCACGCCCGTCGCTGCGCACCATCCAGCGCAGGTACATGCAGAGCCGTTTGCAGGCGGCGCCCTTCTCGATGGACGAAAGATGTTTTTCGCAACGCGGGGCATGGCCGCAGCTGAAAAACTCGCGCCGGAATTCGGCAAAGACCGCCGGGATGCTCCGCGTCGCCTCGTAACGGGTCTCGAAGAAACTACCGATGCCGCCGTGAAGCTCCTCCATACGACGCAGTGCCAGCACGAAGTCACGCAGGTCGCCGCCGTTGAACGTGCGGTGGGCATAGGACGAAAGCGATGCCAGCTCCTTCTCCGAGGCGTTGCGCACGAAATCCGCCGGAGCGTCGTCCATGCAGCGCATCATCCGGTGGCCGTTCGCCACGATCGCCTTGCGGTTGCCCCAGGCGATCGTGGCGGCGAAAAATCCCGCGATCTCCCGGTCGGTACGCCCCGCATAGCGGTGCGGCACCGAGATGGGGTCGCACTCGATAAACTCGGGACGGTTGTATTTGTCGTGGAGCCGTTCGAGCAGCTCCCTGAGTTCTGTATCCATAATACAACTGTATTTATGCAATGATCCGCAACCCCGAACGGCTACGAAAACAGCCCGAAGCAGCCCCGCCACGCCGGGAAAGCCGCCGGATACCGGAAGCGATGTCAGACGGCAGGGCACCCGGGGAACCCGTACGGCGCCGCGAACCGCCCACCGGGCGCAGCCTTACAGAATCCGGCCGTCGGACATCGTGATGCGGCGGTCGGCCATGGCGGCGAGGTGTTCGTCGTGGGTCACGATCACGATGGTCTGCCCCAGCCGGTCGCGCAGCTCGAAAAAAAGACGGTGTATCTCGTCGCGGTTGTGCGTATCGAGGTTGCCCGAGGGTTCGTCGGCCAGCAGCACGGCGGGGGAATTGATCAGGGCCCGGGCGATGGCCACGCGCTGCTGCTCGCCGCCGGAAAGCTGGCCGGGCTTATGGTCGCGGCGCCCGGCGAGACCCATCATTTCCAGCAGCTCCGCGGCGCGGCCTTCGACCTCCGCACGGGGGTGCTTGCCGATCAGTCCCGGGATGCAGACGTTCTCGAAGGCCGTGAACTCGGGCAGCAGGTGGTGGAACTGGAACACGAAACCGATGCGTCCGTTGCGGAATCGGGACAACGTCTTATCGCCCAGCGAAAAAACATCCTGCCCGTCGATTTCGACCCGTCCGCCGTCGGGCCGCGAAAGCGTACCCACGATCTGCAACAGCGTGGTCTTGCCGGCGCCGCTGGCACCGACGATCGAAACGACCTCGCCCCGGGCGACGTCGAGAGAAACGCCTTTCAGCACTTCGAGGTCGCCGAAGCGCTTGTGTATATCGGTAACTTTAATCATCGGTCGTTTTTTTATCCAGTTTGTATTTCGCTTCGATCGCCCGTATCGACCGATCGACGTCCGCCAACAATCCTTCGATATATCCCTCCGGGAAATAATAGGGCGCTGTCAGCATGAATTCGGCAAAACACGGCACGGAGAAAATACACTCCCACCGCTCGTACATGTCCCCGGTATAGAAACGCTCCCGCTGTTTCTCGCTGAAGTCCTTGGACATGTCGTTCTGGGCAGTGAGTTTTAACTGGTAGTACATCGAGATATTCTCCTCCAAATCGGCCAGCACGGCGTATCCCTGCGTGACGGCCAGCAGGAAGTCCTTGTCGGGCACCGAAGACATCAGGCCGGAATTCTTCAGCACCTCGAAAGCATCCCTGCGCGGATGGAAGAAATGGATCCGCCCGTAAACCGGATCGAAAGAGGCCAGCGTATCGGACGGTATCCGTTTCAGGTCACGGCGGTTGTCCGTCAAGAACTTGCAGGCGCGCATTTCCCATTGCTGATAGTCCCAGACCTGCATGAAATCCGCGCGGTTGGTTTCCAGTTCGGCATGTACCAGCAGCATCGTCGCACGCACTTCGCGCGCCACGCGCCAGCGTTCGATCAGCCCCGAGCCGGCGAACGTAACGACGATGCCGATGATGACCACCGAGAGTTGCAGCGCATAGTCGCGCCATGTCCAGTTGAAAGCGGGCTTCCCGACCGCCGTCCCGTCCGCCGGACGGGAACTCCCGGAGCGGCCGTAATTCCCGCTACGGCTGTCTGCCGTGCGGAGGTTTTGGCGTTCACCGGATCGTCCGCCCCGGGACGCGGATTGCCTTGCGCCGCGGTGCTCGCCGCCCGGACACTCCCGCACCTCGGACTGCCTGCCCGGCCCGCTTTGCGTTTCGGCCTGCGGCTTGTTCTGCGGGCTATCATGCTGCTTGTCCCGCTGTGCGCCCTGCTGCGATCGGTTTTGCTGTCCGCCCTGCGGCCTTCCCCGTCGTCCGTCACGACGCCCGGCAGGTTTTTCCGCCCCGTTTTCCGACACCTTTTCCGCAGGCTTCTCCGCCGGATTCCCCGTTATTTTTTCATTTGGCATATCTCTCCGCTGTTTTGTACGTATGCGTTGAAGATCCTCACCGTATCGACGGCTTCCCGCACGTCGTGGACGCGCAGGATCGCGGCGCCCTGGCGCAGGCACTCCCACCCCAGGGCTACGGTACCCGCAAGGGACTGGGCAGGGGTGACGCCGAGCACACGGTAGATCATCGACTTGCGCGAGAGCCCCGCCAGTACGGGATAGCCCAGCGCACAGAGGCGGTGAAGCCCGGCGAGCAGTTCGTAATTCTGTTCCGTGGTCTTGGCGAAGCCGAAACCGGGATCGAGGACGAGATGCTCGCGTGCGATCCCGGCGGCGAGCAGCGCGGCAACCCTGGCCTCGAAATAGGCGACGACCTCGGCCGTGATGTCGCGTTTGTAGTCCGTGAGCGACTGCATGGTCTTAGGGTCGCCCTTCATGTGCATGGCGATGTAGGGCACCCCGTATTTCGCAGCGACGGCAGGCATGGCGGGATCGAGTTCCCCGGCAGAAATGTCGTTGATGATCAGGGGGCCGAACCTTTCGATCGCCCGGGCAGCGACCTCGCTGCGGAACGTATCGACCGAAACGGCCATGCCGGGGGCCAGCCGCCGCACGGCACCCACGCCCAGCTTCACGCGCCGCCACTCCTCCCCGGGGGATACTTCGTCCGCCCCGGGACGCGACGAGTAGCCGCCGACGTCGATGATCGACGCCCCTTCGGCTACGGCCTCGCGCACGCGGCGCTCGACATGCGGCGCATCGGGCATACGGCTGCCGGCGAAAAACGAGTCGGGGGTGACGTTCAGGATCGCCATCACCCGGGGCTGTGAGAAATCGAACAAGGGGTTATTTGCTGCCATGGCTGAAAATCCGGTCGAGTTTGACTACCGCTGGTTCGAGGTCTTCCTCGAAGATATTGACCACCACATAGTCTGCGCGGGCGCTCAGCGCATCATCGTCGAGCTGCGCGGCAATGCGGCGCACGACCTGGTCGGCCCCGCACCCGTCGCGGCGGCAGGTGCGCTCGATGCGCAGTTCGCGCGGCGCGAGGACGGCGACCGTCTTGTCGACACTGCCTTCGAGCCCGGCTTCGAACAGGATGGCGCTTTCGAGGATCACGTAGCTACCCTCCTGCCGCGCCGCCCAGGCATCGAAATCACGCATAACGACCGGATGCACCAATGCATTGAGGTCGGCCAGCGCCTGCGGGTCGGCAAAGACGATGCCCGCGAGGTAAGCCCGGTCGAGCTGCCCGTCGCGGAAAGTCCCCTCGCCGAAGCGACCGGCAAGCTGCCGCCGCAGCGCCCCATCCTCCTGCATCAGCCTTTTGGCCGCAGCGTCCGAATCGTAAACCGCAATGCCCTTCTGTGCAAAAAGGCGGCAGACAGTGCTCTTGCCGCTGCCGATGCCGCCCGTAACTCCTACTTTCATCATTCCTGTCCGTCGGGAAAATCTATCTCGGGAACCGCGTCGATAGAGGTTATCTTAATATCGCTGAATTTCACGGAAATCGCATTCTGCAACGACTGCGGATCGATGATGATCCGCCCCTCGTGCCCCTCCTCGCGCGAGCGCTTGTACTTGAGCGCCGAGAGCGGGATGCGCAGCGTCTTGTTCATGTAGACCTGGTAACCGAACAGGTTGGTACCGACCCCCTCGACGGTACACGTCACATCGAAAACCTGCCCGTCGACATCCACACGCACCTTCTGTTCGGTGGTGTAGATATAACTCAGTTTGGCGATATACCACAGGATGAACGACGCCATGAGCAGCGCCAAAAAGACCGGCGAGACATAGCGGTGCATCCACTTCAGCAAACTATCTATTGCACGTTGGAGTTCCATGACGCAAAGTTAAAAATAAAATGGACTGCACCAACCGTGCAATCCATTTTATTTACGTATAAGAAATAGGTGTATTACTCCTTGTCGATCTTGGCACGCTTGGCCATCAGGTCGTAAGCGACCGGCGTAGCGATGAAAATCGTAGCCACAGTACCCACGATGACGCCGACCGTCAGGGCGAAGATGAAGCCGCGGATGGTCTCGCCGCCGAAGAAGAAGATGGCGAGCAGCGTCACGAGCGTCGTACCCGAGGTGTTGATCGTACGCGACAGCGTCGAGTTGATGGCGTTGTTCACGTTATCCTTGAGATTGCGCTTGGGATAGAGGCCCAGGTACTCGCGGATACGGTCGAAGACGACCACCGTATCGTTGATGGCATAGCCGATGATCGTAAGGATCGCGGCGATGAACGCCTGGTTGACCTCCAGGTTGAAGGGCACGAAACCGTAGAGCATCGAGAAGAGGCCGATGATGAACAGCGCGTTGACGGCCAGTGCGAGCGTGGCGCCCGATGCCCACTGCCAGCGCTTGAAGCGGAACGTGATGTAGAGGCCGATGGCGATGAGCGAGAACAACACCGAGTAGATGGCGTTCCAGGTCATGTCCTTGGCGATCGAAGGGCCGATCTTGTCGGCAGTGAGGATACCGTTGACGTCGGTCTGGGTATTACGGAACTGCTCGAAGGAGATGTCGTACGAATAGAGCGGCTTCAGGGCATCGAAGATGATCTGCTCCACTTCGGCGGTAGCCTCGTCCGACGTGTCGTCGTAGCGGTACTGCGTCACGATGCGCATCTGGTTCTCGTTGCCGTACTGCTTCACCTCGAAGCTGATCGCCGAAGCGTCGGCACCGGCGTGCTGCGAGAACGCCTCGCCAAGGTTCTGGCGCACCTCCTCGGCCGAAACGGCCTTGTCGAAGCGGATCACATAGGCACGGCCGCCGGTGAACTCGGCACCGAGGTTCAGGCCGCGGGCCACGAACGAGATGCACGAAAGGGCGATCAGCACCACGGCGATCGTATAACCCACCTTGCGCACGCGGATGAAATCGAAATGCGTGTTGTTCAGGAAGTTCTCCGACCACTTGCGCGAGAAGGAGATATGTCCCCACCTGGCGACGATCCACTCGATCAGCAGGCGCGTAATGAACACGGCGCTGAAGAACGAAGTGATGATACCGATGATAAGGGTCGTGGCGAAGCCCTGTACGGGGCCGTTACCGAAGATGAAGAGCACGATACCGGTGATGATGGTCGTCAGGTTACCGTCGATGATGGCCGAGTAGGCTTTCGAGAAACCGTCCTTGATGGCCAGCGAGAGCCCCTTGCCGCCGCGCAGCTCCTCCTTGATACGTTCGTAGATGATGACGTTGGCATCGACGGCCATACCCATCGTCAGGACGATACCCGCGATACCCGGCAGCGTCAACACGGCGCCGAACGACACCAAGACGCCCATCAGCAGGAAGACGTTGGTCAGCAGGGCGACGTCGGACATCCAGCCTGCGGTCTTGTAGAACAGGCCCATGTAGAGCAGCACGAGGATGAAGGCGATCACGAACGAGAGCATACCCGCGTTGATCGACTCCTGACCCAGCGAGGGGCCCACGACGGTATCCTGGATGATCTTGGCCGGAGCGGGAACCTTACCCGAGTTGAGTACGTTGGCAAGGTCTTTCGCCTCCTGAATCGTGAAGTCGCCCGTGATCTGCGAGGAACCCTTGTCGATCTTGGTGTTCACGCGGGGTGCGGAATATACGTACCCGTCGAGGACGATGGCGATGCATTTGCCGATGTTCTCGCCCGTCAGGCGCGCCCACTCCTGCGTACCCTCGCCGTTCATGGTCATCGACACCTCGGCCGTAGCGCCGCGCTGGGCGTACTGCTCGGTGGCGCTCGTCACGACCGACCCGTCCAGCGGAGCCTTGCCGTCGGGCGTGGAAACCTTGATGGCATAGAGGTAGTAGCGGCCGTCGATCTTATCGTCGCCCTTGACACCCCACTTGAAGTCGATGTCGGCCGGGAAGAGCTCGCGCACCGCGGGGTTCGCCAGGTATTCGTTGACGGCGGCCATGTCGGCCTTATAGGCGGCACCGATGGCGGCACCACCCGCCTCATTCGGGTCGAGCACGGCCAGCAGCGGGTTCTGCGTACGGTCGTAGCGGCCTGCGTCCACCTGCCCGGCAGCGGCAACGGAATCGGCGCCGATCTCGGCGATCAGGCCTGCGGCGTCGCCGGAAGCGGTCTGCTCACCGACGGCCTCGGCTTCGGCCGATGCGGTCTCGGGCTGCGTGGCGGCAGGAAGCTCGGCCAACTCGGCCTTGATGAGCTTATCGGCGGCAGCCAGTGCGGGAAGCACCTCGCGGGCATCGTAGGTCAGCCAGAATTCGAGCGACGCGGTACCCTGCAACAGGTCGCGCACACGCTGCGGCTCCTTCACGCCCGGCAGCTCGACCAGGATGCGGTGCGAGTTGGGCAGACGCATGATGTTGGGCTGCGTAACGCCGAAATGGTCGATACGGCTGCGCAGGACGTTGAACGAAGCGGCGATGGCGGCATCGGTTTCCTTCTTGAGGATTTTCTCGACGTCGGCATCGGAACTTTCGAGCGTGATGTCCTTGCGGTCGGGGCTGACAAAGATCGCAGCCAGCGAACCGCCGTTCGAAAGGCGCTGGTAGGCCTTCACGAAGTCGGAAATATAGTCTTTCGAGGTGCCGTCCTTCAGGGCCGCGTTGGCCTCGGCGATGGCGCCGACGAAGGCGGGATCGTTCTGGCTGTCGCCGGCGAGCGCCTTGACGACATCCTCGACCTGCACCTCCAGCATGACGTTCATACCGCCCTTGAGATCGAGACCCAGGTTCAGTTCCTTCTCCTTGCACTCCTTGTAGGTGAACTTCTTGAACCCGAGGTTATAAACACCAAGATTCTGAACCGAATCGAGGTAATGCTGTTCGGCCTCGCCCTGCTGGTCGAGGGGGAACTGCGCGGCGTACTCCGACGCCTTCTTCTCTACGCTCCGCGTCTTGAACGTGAAGGAGAGCTGGTAAACACACGCAAGCGCCAAAAGGACTGCGAGTAATTTAATAGCACCTTTACTTTGCATTTGAGTTGAAAAATTTTGTTATTATCTGTTGTAATTATTGTCATTACGCATAATAGCACGCAAAGATAGGAAAAAAGAATTGAAAATCGGAAATAACGAATTAAGATTTGCGTCGGGAAGATAAAAAAACTGTAATTTTGAAGCCGTATGATAAAATATACGGAGTACAAGTACCACCTTGCGGCGCTCTTCAGCGTGGCAGTATGGGGAGCGACGTTCGTTTCGACGAAGGTGCTCATCGCCAATTCGCTGACCCCGGCGGAGATATTCCTGCTGCGGTTCGCCATGGCCTACATCTGCATCTGGCCCCTGTCCGGCAGGCGGTTGTGGGCATCGGGATGGCGTGACGAAATGACGCTGGCAGTAGCGGGGATCACGGGCGGCTCGCTCTATTTCCTGACCGAAAACATGGCGCTGGAATACGCCCCGGCGTCGAACGTCTCGCTGATCGTCTGCACGGCGCCCGTATGGACGGCCGTACTGCTGAGCCTGCTCTACCGCGGCGAACGGATGACGCGGCGGCAGGCCATGGGTTCTGCGCTGGCGTTCGCAGGCATGGTGCTGGTCGTCCTCAACGGACGCTTCGTGCTCCGGCTCTCACCCCGAGGCGACATGCTGGCATTGTCGGCGGCGCTGCTGTGGATGGTCTATTCGCTGGTCATCAAACGCATCGGCGGCCGCTACCCTGCCGTATTCATCACCCGCAAGGGATTCTTCTACGGGCTGCTGACCCGGGGGTGAT
>OATG01001564.1_pt1 | contig 16881 bp, 12 predicted proteins | sample 1516581 | NCBI WGS metagenome assembly OATG01 (sample SAMEA2579930, study PRJEB22360) | human gut metagenome | biome: human gut; feature: human-associated habitat; material: faeces | place: Denmark | collected 2008/2010
AGAGAAGTGTCTACTTCGTTTCTGGGCTTTGAGTGATCTTTTGACGACTTGCAGGATAGTCAGCCCAAGCCTGTGCAAGCCCGTCTGAAACCTCTGGCTGTTCCCCTTCGAGTTTACCGGGAATATTTTCTCCGGAGAACATCGCTTTAGCATATTCTTTCAATGCTTTACGATCCCCAGTTTTATCCGGGCAATGAAAAATACCGCCCGACATGCGAGTGTTTGAACGAAGCGTTGCCTGAGGCTGACGCTCGATAATAATGACACTCGCACCGTTGTCGGCAGCCGTAATTGCCGTTGCAGCGCCAGCACCCCCGAACCCGAGGACAATTACATCCGCTTCTTTGTCAAACTTCGTTTCTGCGGCAGAAGCTACCGCAGGAAAGGTCATTGCACCGACTGCACCGGCAACGGCGGATTTCAAAAGTGAGCGGCGAGAAAAATCAGTCATCATTGTTCTCCTTTCGTTTTTGTCTCCAAGTGCGGTCAACCGCAGGCCGAAACGACCATCCGGAGCACCCGAATAAAAAATACGAAATAGCACTACGCGCGTAGTTCGCGTTAGCTCAAAGAACTAGGACTAATAGGGGAAAGTTCGCCCTCCGCTTGTTTTTTTAAATTTGCAGCCTCTTCCGGCGTTTTAACTCCAAGCTTTTTGAAGGCTGTGGCCCGGTGTCCCTCTACCGTTCGAACTGAGATATGTAAATCATCAGCGACTTCCCTATTGATCCGTCCTGCAATGATCAGATTGACAATTTCCTGCTCACGATCGGTGAGAATATTCCATCGTGCTGAGGCGTTAGTCGGAACACCCCATCCAGCTCGAGCATGACGGTCCTTATCAAGTGCATTGGCGACGGCAGACAGAAGACGTTTGGGGACTACGGGCTTCGTCACAAAATCGACTGCTCCGTGAAGCACTGCACTCACTGCCATATCAATATCACCATGGCCGGAAAGGAAAAGCAAAGGAACAGGATATGAACGTGCACGAAGTTCATCAAAAAGTTCAATCCCGCTCATACCCGGCATACGAACATCGGCAATGATGCACCCTGGTTCTGACGGAGTATCGTCAACCAGAAAAGTCTGAGCACTCTCGTAAGTTTTGACTCGGAATCCTTCGCTCGTCAGCATGAAAGACAAAGCCGTGCGAACACCTTCTTCATCGTCAATAACTCTAATCAGTGGTTGATGTTCCGGTTTCAACATAATCTCTCTCTTCAGGCTCGCATGTGATTACAAATTCCGCTTCTAATCCTCCAACCCCGTCATCACCCCAACGACGAATCTTAAGCCAGCCGCCATAACGTTCAGCAATGCTATGAACGAGCGGCAGCCCCAGCCCTAAACCTTCCCGCTTGGTTGTGAACAGCGGAGTCTGCATTTGTGCAAAGGTCTCATCGTCAATACGCGGACCATTGTCTCGAATACGAGCAAACACAAAATTGTGATTCCCTTTCTTAATCTGCCCAACTTGAATCGTCACGACTGGGAGTCTGTTTGCCGTTTCAACTGCTTGTTGTGCATTCCTAATCAAGTTGAGGATTGCCAATCTAATTGCCATTGGATCGATCTGAACCATAACACCTTGAGATTCATCTGTTATTGTTATTTCAATGGCTTTAGCACCCTTAAATTCCTCTACTGCATCAGCGACAACCCTCACGAAAGAAGAATGCACACGTTCACTCGCTTGCGGTTTTGCAAAATGGCGAACTTTTTCGACGATTTGAGCTGCACGTTCCGCCTCATATGAAATGGTCTTCAATGGTGTCTCAATCACTCCTTTAACATTGTCAATAGTTACACCCCCATTCACATTAGTGAACACTTTCATGAGACCGTGAGCATAACAAGCAACGTTGTTCAGAGGCTGCGAGAGTTCATGTGCAAAAAGTGTAGAAAGTTGCCCAATTATGCCCACCCGCTGCATTCGATCCATTGCATCTTCAAATGCCTTGTTCTTCTCCGCTAATTGCTCCTTTTCCGCAAACATCTCATTCAATTCTTTTGTGCGACGCTCAATCAGCGCATCAGAACGCATAACATGCAGAACTAACCCCACTAAGGCACCGATCAACAGTACAATCGGCCAAGAGAATTCGCGCCAAATCCGAAGCAGAGTCCAATCATTCAAATGTTCATAGGGACCGAGCTTCAGCCTCCGATAAAGTTCATCCACTGACCGATAATCTCCAGCCACTGTCCAGTATGTACCACCCTGCTCTTCCGGCATTTGCAAAAGAAGTGCTGTAATTTCCCTGCGTAATTCATGCGAAAGTGTCGACATAGACGAAATCGACCAATTTGGATATAGCTCCGTTGAAGACAAGCATGACAGAGGGAGCCCTAGTCTGGCATTGAGAATTCGAAGCTTCTGCGGCAGCGTACCTGCCGTCAAGATGTCCTCGATATAGCAGGTCTTGACGAAACCCACATCAGCACGTCCATCCAAGACAGCATCAACAACCTGACGCATATCAAGACCTGACGACTCGCCAACAAAGAGAGTACGTCCAAAAAATTTAAATGGATGCGATTCAATCTTTGCAATCTCTCCCATACCTATTTGATATCCCTGAAATCCATTTGCAACTGTTGCCGCCAACGTCTTACCGCGCAAGTCCTCCAATGTTTTGAGATCACTCCGCGAAGCTAGAACAATCATCGCTGATCCGTTGCTGTGATCGGGGTCTGGCCCTCGATCAGTCACAAGCGTTGCAAGAATGCGGAGACCGTGATCATGCAGACGGCGGTAAAAGCCTGCTCCAGAAAGAACCAGATCAACCTCGTGTTTCCGAATAGCCTCTTCCAACTCCCGAATCTCATAAAACTGAAGTCTCACGCCGTCGACAAGATGAGTGTTGAGATAGTCTGTTGTTTTTTGAATAATGGACAACGACGGATTAGGAGCACTCAGGTAGGTAACACCAATGCGAAGTTCAGCTGCATTTGTTAGGGACACACCTTTAAAAACAAGAAAGAAAACTACAATGCCAACAAGTTTGAGCAACGAACTTGATATTCCTGAAGAAATCATTACGTAAGGTTTTCAATAGAATTTATTCGCTAAGGAAATAGCCATATCTTTTATCAAAATCTTTACCAATGATTATTTCAAAATCTGTCAAATAGGCATAGGGACTTGATTGAAATCTTGCCTGTGCTTACATGAGTTCTTCATCAACTACCTACATGAAGCAACATAACGCGAGCATGCTGGTTACCAGCCTCTCTTGATTGATAAGTAATAAAAGGAACCAACTCGTCCCCGCCAAACAATCGCCGGATGATTAGACTTCCTATTCCATTCCTTCCTTTTGAAGCACTGACTTCCCCAAAAATGGCTCAGAACGACACCAATCGTTCATCTTTCTCTGCTGCTGAGGCGCATGAAACCCGCAGCCTGAACGATTCTGCTGCTCCAACGACAGCGGGCATGTCGTCGCGTACGCCTCTTCCGTGCAGCTGCAAGGCATGGCGCCGCAAGGGCAAAGGCGAATCCAACCGACTTGCGGTCATCGAGGAGCCTGACGGATCAACAGTCGACCTTCCGTTCACAGAATTAACCGGCGATCTGCTTAAAGGTACTTTCGCCGATGATCCTCGCTGGATATGGTTTGCCGATCATTCCAAGTCGCCCGCAGCCCCCTGCGGTGCGGAGCTTCTTGCAAAATTTGGCTTGACAAATGCTGAGCCTCTGCACCTTAGTGAGACTGATGCGCTTCGCTTCATTCGTGACGGGCGCTGGGACGGGATTGGACTGGATCCAAAGTTCATGGCTGAGGCAGCTCGTTTATGCGACCATTTGCTGCCTGCTGCACGTGCAACCAACTGCTCGAACATTCTTATTCGCGAAACCGACGGCACTATTACCGGAGACTTTACGATCGGTACGGGACTGCTCAAGATGCTCCCCGCTATGGGGCTGACCATCTGCCAAACCCGTGCGCTCTTTTTGACTGAAGAGGCTCTGGAGCCGCTTGCCGCGGGCCTCGCCCGGCTGCTAACTGCTCTAGGCGCCCCGCAGGCTAAAGTCATCCGTATTGATCATCCGCTCTCAGCCGATGCCGCAAAGCGTATCGAAGGCGCAGAGGGCTTCAGCCTGCTCTTTAACGCCACCAACCTCGGCCGAGCCCCCAACACCGATCAAATGCCGATTGAATCGGCAGAAGTTTTCCAATGCTTCCCGAAACTCAAAGCGGTACTGGACTCCGTTGATGAACCTGTGCGCCCGCGGCTCATCTGGGAAGCGCAGCAGCGCGGCCTTGAAGCCCGCACCACTTTGGGACTGCGCGTCGTTGTCGCACGCGAGGCGATGGAACTCTTTGCCGGTCGGACGCTGCCGCTTTGTGCGACGCGCTCGATCCTGTGCGACATTCGCCGCGAAGCCTCCAATATTGTCCTGATTGGTATGCCGGGCTGCGGAAAAACCACTATCGGCAAATGCGTTGCGGCAAGGCTTCTGCGTCCCTTCATCGATCTGGACGCCCTCGTGGAGCGTCGAGTCGGCAAATCCTCCGAACGGATTTATCGCGAGGACGGTGAAGAGTATTTCCGCGATTTTGAAAGCGAGATTATCAAAGAGCTCTCCGGACGCCACGGCCTCGTCATTTCAACGGGTGGAGGCGCCTGCCTGCGCCCCGAAAACCGTATGCGGCTCGCGCTCAACGGCACGTTCTACTGGCTCCAGAGGCCGCTCGACCACCTCTCCACCTATCAGCGGCCGCTCTCTCAAGCTCGCGGCGTAGAGGCACTTTACGAAGAACGGTCTCCCATTTTTGAGAAAATCGCCGAGCGCATCATCGAAGTGCAGTCTGTAGAAGATACGGCCGCAGCGCTGATTGGCGAAACAGTCTGCAAACCTTGCTGACGGCGCTGCACCCAGCAGATCCGCCCAACTTCCGTACCGATACATGAGTCGGACAAGCTCCGCAGAGTTCGTCCGACTCCAAAGTTTTAAAGCAATGTCGAGTTATTTACCGAGGTGCGGAGCGTTAAACGCCCGCACCTCTAATAGCTCCCCCCGCCATTTCTCCACCTGCACCAGCGCAGTTGAGGCAATGTTGCCGTTTGAGAGAGCGCTCGCCGGATCGTCAGGCGTGAGCACATTGGCGCAGCCGTTGGCATCAATTGCTCCGTCTGAAGACTCTTGGGGATCAAACCAACCGCCGTGACGCACAACGATCGTCCCTGCCCGAACGCCGTCGGTGACGACGGCGCCGGCGAGAATAGCCCCTCGCAGGCTCGAGACTTTCACCACATCCCCGTTGGCAATGCCGCGCTTGGCTGCATCAACCGAATTCATCTCACAAGGCTCTCGTCCGGCAATATTGGAGCGAGCGCTCGTCACAGGATTGAGCTGGCTGTGCAGTCGGGCGCCGCTCTTGGGACTCACCAGTTCGAGCCAATCGCCTAAGCCTTCCTTGCGTTCCTCCTGAGCCTGAGCGTCCTGACCATGCACGCTGGTCTGATCCGCTGCAAAAGGCGGAATCCACGTTGGATGTGCCGGAGCATCCGCATAGTGAAGCGCTTCAATGCGTTTGGAATAGATCACAATCTTGCCGGACTCCGTCCGCAGCGGGTGCGCTTCAGGATCAGCTCTGAAGTCCGCAAACGCTGTAAAGCGGGTTTCTGCCGGATTCTGCGCGTAGAGGTGAACACCATTCTTCACGAAATCAGCAAAAGCCGGCAGCTCCGCATTCTGCGCTGCCCCAGCGGCTGCGGCCTCTTCGTAGAGCCTCTGAATCCACCCCGCTTCATCCAGACCCTCGGTAAAAGCGTCTCCCAGTCCCAAGCGTTTGGCGAGTTCCGAATAAATCTTATAGTCGCTTCGTGCTTCTCCGACGGGATTGATCACCTGACGCATGAAGACGATGCCGTCGTTGGTAGACGTTCCAATCGGCGAAATGTCGTTTCGCTCCAAGGTCGTCGCCGCAGGCAGAACGATGTCTGCATGACGTGCCGTCGCGCTCCAGAAGGCATCCGTGACAATCACCGTTTCCGGACGGCGCCAGGCCGCTTCGAGTGCTCGTGTATCAGGATGATGCGCAAAGGGATTCCCGCCCGACCAGAAGACCAAGCGGATATCGGGATATTCAATGCGGCTGCCGTTCCAATCAATCACTTTGCCCGGGCAGGCAAGTACGTCAGCCATACGCGCCACCGGAACGGCACGGCTGCCCTTCCAGGGTACGGCGGACTGCCAAACTGCCTTTGGACGAGCAGGAATCTGTCCCAGAACGGGACCTTTGCCAACCGGCCAGCCGCCGCTTTCATAGTGATATGAAACCCCAATGCCGCCGCCGGGAAGACCGATCTGTCCGAGAGCACAGGCGAGCGCAACCGCCATCCAGGGCGGCTGTTCCCCGTAGCGGGCACGCTGCGGCCCCCAGCCGAACATGATCATGGAACGGTGTTCGGAAAGCTCTCGAGCAAACGATTGAATTTGCTGAGCAGGAACTCCACAGCCGATTTCAGCCCATTCCGGTGTCTTTTTCACACCGTCTTCCGTCCCAAGGATGTAGGCCTCCATTTCATTCCAACCCGTCACGCAGTTCGCAAGGAAAGCGCGGTCGAGTCGATTTTCTGTGATGAGGACATACATCATGCCGAGCATCAGCGCAGCATCTGTCCCAGCCCTTACCGGCATCCAGCGGCTGCCGACAACATCAGCCGTTTTAGGCCGAAGCGGATTCACCGCAATCGTACGGATACGCGGATGGTCCTTCAGTTTGCGGATTTCAGCGATGCCCTGATGAAGCGTCGTTGCCCAGTCGATATCGTTGGTAATCAGGGGATCGCATCCCCAAAAGACAATGCGCTCGGTCTTTTCCTTGATGACCGGCCAAACGGTGGGCTTAAAGAGTTTCCCGCCGACGGCATACGGAAGGATGGTCGAAATTGCTGCGGTGGAGTAGCTGTTGCCGGTCTCAACCCATCCGCCCAAAAGAGAGAGCAGCCGCTGCATCAGCGCAATGGCGTTGTTCACCGAACCGGTTGACTTCCATCCATAGCTGCGGCCCCAGACGGCCGAAGGACCGTAAGTCTCATAAATGCGCCGCAATTCGCCAGCCGCTAAATCTAAAGCCTTGTCCCATGAAACAGGTACGTATTCATCCGCACCGCGCCCGGCACGAGAGGCTGACCCCTTTTCCAAATAACTCCGCCGCACCATTGGTGTTTGAATGCGGGCGGAAGAATATGGGTGCTCTACTAAGCTCGAAAGGTTTGGGCTCGGCGCACGATCACCCTCAAACGGGCGTACAGCAACAAGCCTGCCGTCTTTGGTTTTGGCGTAGAAAAGCCCCCAATGAGAGGCGGTCAGCACTTCTCCGTCCGGAAGTGCTTGGAAAAATGATCTTGGGAGGCTTGAAGTCTCGGGGCTGCTCATGACGAAACAATTCGACGATAGGAATATCTGGCATTTTAGGATCGACTGGTACTTTCCCGAATGTCAACCTGAACAACCTTTAGCCCTACTCATAAACCTTCGATAAAAAGCGCTCCCCTTAAACCGTCCGTAAGAATGGTGCAGTGACTGGCATCGGGAAAGATCCTATGCGAATCGGAGAGCGGCATGAGACAATTGAATTCACCCGCTTGGTTGATTACCTAGCAGTGCCCGGCCATGATCCGGAATAAGCGCCAGCGCCAATCAATGTGGGTACTGGGAGGATGAGCATGTCATCTCCTTTCAAACTGATTGCTGTTTTGATTGCAGCAGGATTTTGTGTGCCCGCAGCTTTTGCTGCTGATGCAGTTACCTCTGCTTCCGTTGTTCCCGCGGCACAAAAAACTCAAGACGGAGCCGTGCTCGAAGGCACAAAAACGCTTGCTGCCAAGGGCGGCGACAGGCTTCCCGACAATGTCGATGCCGTTACGTCTGCTTCGGTCGTTCCGGTTCAGTATCGCCAAACGGATTGGAAGCCGAGCGGCTTCACGGACGCTAAAGACAAAAAACGTGCGCTTTTCATTCTTGACGATCCTCGTCACGAATCGGTCACCTATGATCTTTGCGTCACCGCAATGAAGTTCTTTGAAGAAAAAGGCTTTGAAGTTGAACTTCGTGACCTCATTGCCAACAAATTCAATCCGCTCATTACTACTCGCGAAGAGTTCTATCACGCCAAAGACGGATTTGGGAAAACACCTGCGGATGTGCTCACAGAGCAGGCTTTCGTCAAGAAAGCCGATCACATCATCTTTGTTCAGCCCAACTGGCAGGACACCGATCCGATGTTCACCAAAGGCTATAAGCTCCGAGTGTTTTCGAAGGGATTTTCTTATGACGACGGTCCGAAGGGACGCGTCGGTCTGCTTCCCGGCAAGACCTTCTACACAATTATGAACGCCGGCTGGCTCGGCATGGGGCAAGGCATGAGCGGCGATTCGCTCAACAAAAATCCCCAGGAATGGGAAACCTGGATGTTTGCAATGCGAGTCGTTGACGATGATGCTGCCGTCGGCAAGGACATGAAGAATCTCGGCCGCTTTGTGAACGATCGGACACCTTCAAACCTTGATCCGAACTACGGCGAAAAAATCGAAGCTTTGCGTGCAGTACTAAGAAAACACCTGGCACGTGATTTCAACCTTTAATTGCTGGCGCACTGAAGTACTCGCTTCTATAGAGGCGAGTACTTTCTCTCTTTCAGTAGCTTAGAAATATTGTTAATCCTGAATTATTACAGGCAATATCCCATAAAGTGAATTGTCAAGCACTTCATTTATCGAGGGTCAAAAACACTTTCAAACGATTATGATTAAGTCAATAATAAAATTCACCTTCTACGAAAAATCAAAAAGACTTTAAACAAGTTCTTATCATCTTTATATTGTCAGTTAACATATGAACATCAACTTCGCCGCCTGAGCAATCAACCACAGGTCTCTTCCCTTTGGCCCTACGAGAGAAATACCAATAGGGGCCCCATTAATTGTTCCCAGAGGCAAAGAAATCCATGGGAATCCCGACAAACCGCCATGACAAAGGCACATGCTCACTTTCTGCCGGAATCTTTCCACGAATGTTTCACTCGCACCAACAGGAATCCCCGCATCCGGCATTGTCGGCAAAATTGCTAATCCATCGTCTTTCAACAAGTCAGTCAAATGAGCACGGCATTCTGCTTGGATTTCCCGTTCAGGCGATAAATCCTCCACATGCCATTGTTTAGCCAATATAAAACGCTCTCTTACCCCTGGCCCCAATACTGGGTGATACGTCTCAATAAAGCTCCCGTCACTCTCCCAGGCCTCGGCAGTTTGTAATTTACGAAACGCCAGGAAGGTTCTCTCTAAGCCCTGCGGGGAGAACTGTCCTGATGCAGGGCTACCAAAGAGACCTACCGCAGCCTCATAAGGTTTCTTAAGCGCCTGTTGGACTTTATCGCCAAATAATGTCCAAATATCATCGACAAAAATCAAACGAGGCTTAGTGTCTTCAGGATTGGCATCCTGCCCATAAAGCACTGCTGCAACCTTCTCAAAGACCTCCATTCTGCGAGCAAAAAAGCCTACTGTGTCAAAGGATTTGCTCAGCGGCTGGCAATGATCCAATGCGGCACGCCCAACGGTAGGGCGAAGGCCGATGCCCCCGCATTGACTGGCCGGACAACGGATTGAACCACCGGTATCCGACCCCAACGCAAAGTCTACAAGCCCGCAAGACACTGCCGAGGCCGAGCCCGACGAAGATCCTCCCGTATACCGATCCGGTGCGCCGCCGTTAATTGGAGCACCAAAATGGAAATTTGCGCCCTGCATCGAAAAGGCCAGCTCATCGGTGATGGTTTTACCTTGAAATTCTGCATCAGCAGCCAGAAGTTTTTCCACACAGGACGCAGTTTTTTGCTTGATACCTTGTAATGCGAGAAACGTGGGATTACCCGCACTGGTTGGATAACCAGCTACATCGAAGATGTCCTTCACGGCAAAAGTGAGTCCAGTTAATGGACCTTCTTTGGCATGCGGAACAGGCACTTCGGGATATGGCATAAAGCATCGAGCAGACAAACGATCGTACATGCGACCCCCAATTGTCATTAGACAATGACAGAAATAAGTAACTCTCATGCTTTCTGGTTGAAAAAAGAGGAAGGAATGACTCACTTCGTCCTATTTTCAGCTGTTGCCGCTACCGTCCAGCGTTAGATATCAAAAATCTCTTCTAACTTATCGCGCTGAGTGGCGTATTCCGGATGTTCGGATAAGACCACCATCAGCTTCAACCGAGCCTTAGCAGCTGAAATTTCACCGGCAGCAGCAATACCTACACTGCGAGTATCGGTAACGGAACCCGGATAGCCATAGACATCGAGAACACGCCCTCCCGGAGTACGAGTTGTCAAAATCACGGCAATGCCTTTTTTTATTGCATCAGCAATTCCTGGAACCATGGCCGGCGGCACATTGCCGCGGCCAAAACCCTCAATCACAATCCCCTTGACGCCCTGATTCACTGCAAAATCCACATAATCGCGAGTCGAGCCAGTCATACACTTAATCAAATCCACACGAGCTGTGAGCGCCTGCGGATGGAAACGTTTTACGCCCAGCACCATACGGCGCCAAACGATGTGATCAATATCCACATAACCAATCGGGCCCCACCACGGCGACTGGAAGGTAGCAGGATTCGCCGAATGAGTCTTCATAACTTCGCCGGGAGCCTGCAGTATTTCATCCAAGCACACCATGACACCCATACCAACGGCTTGAGGTGAAGCCGCCGTTTTGACCGAACAATAGATGTTGTAGGGACCATCGGGGCTTATATCGCTTGCACCGCGCATTGCCGCCGTGCAAACCACAGGCTTTTGACTTTTCGCCGTGATGTCAAGGAAAAATGAAGTTTCTTCCAAAGTATCCGTGCCGTGCGTCACTACCACGCCTGCGACATCATCACGCGCCAGGAGTTCTTCAATCTTGCAGTGCAGATCCCACATATTTTGCGGAGTCATGCCTGGAGAAGCGATATTGGAAAACTGCACGAATTCCAGGGGGGCTATATCGCCCAAACCCGGCACGGCATCGGCCAAGTCCTTGCCCGAGCAAGCCGGCACCAACCCGTGTTTTTCTTTGTCATACTTCATGGCAATCGTGCCGCCGGTTGCCACCACTACTACTTTCTTATCAATCATCTTGTATTAACTCCAGAGAATTCCAAACTGCAGCCCGCCTCTGCCCTAATCCGGCTAAGTCGGACTGCAGCGCAAGTTACTAAAGGAAAGCCAAGCAAGCCGTAATGATGAAAGCCACTAAGCAGCCAAAGAGAATCGATGGACGCTGGAAAGCGTTTGCTCCCTTCAAGTCGCTGCCCGGGATTACCGGAATCACCGTCGACAAAGCAGCTACCGGACCGCCCGTCAAGAAGTACTGAATGAGCGAGCATCCAGAAGCCGCAGCAAAAGCCGAAGCGAAGGGATCCGCACCAGTCTGCAGGGTCACCTGTAAGAAAGGCACCAAAACCGCCACCGAAGCAGCATAGGACTGCGTCATGAAGCCCGTTAAGAAAGCTACCGCAAAGAGAATCAGGACGGGCTGTACCGAGAGCACCGGCGAGACAAAATCAGAGACCGTCTGCACCATGCCAATTTCACGAATCACAGTGGACATGAATAGGAAGCCGATCGTAGCCACCAACGGAGTAGCAATCAGGGAAACACCTTTCATCATGTCGAGCTCGGCCTGTTTCGGGCTGGCGTGCGCCAGCATCATGGTGACAATGGCTGCAGCCATACCTACCAGAAAAATCGGCAAACCACAGATAAAGCCAATAACCAACACGAGGAAGGGGAAGAACGCTTTCCACGAGGTGGTCGAGTATTCGCGATTTTCGATTTCCTGTATGATACGGGCCTTTTCCGCCGCATCAATCTTGATGCCGCGACGACGCATGTCAGCCGTCGCACGGATTGCGGAGAGCACGAAGATGGAACCGGCAGCAATAAAACCCAAGACATTGAAGAGCCGTAGCCAATGCCTGCAGTCGCCAAAATTGCAACCTGCGTGGGGTGAGTGAAGCCCGCTAAGTTGCCAATATGGCCAGCGTGGGCAATCATACCGGCCGATTGGTTGGGACGTACCCCCAAACGCACAGCTGCCGGACCACAAATCACGGCCGTGATCACCGGTTGCGTAAAGCCCGTCAAGGCACCTATCACACCGGCAGCCACACCACCCGCACAGGCTACACCGACACCCCCGCCCCATTTATTGCCGAGACGAACGATATCGCGAATGATCACGTCCAAAAAACCCGTGGCCTGCATAATGCCGATAAAGAGCAAGATACCCGTCATATCGGCAATCACTGGATTTAAGCCAGAAACGATCATCTTGGTGACGGTCATACCGGTTCCGCCTGCCATAGGGAATCCAGCAATTAATGCTGAAATGGCCGCCCCCACAATAGCGGTCATATAGATAGGGGTTTTACCGGTAATCATTAAGATCAGCGTTGCCAGCATGCATAGCTGGGCAATTATGTGCGCTGTACTCATTGCTCTCTCCTCTTGTTAGAAAAAGGTTTGATTACTCATTGAAAACAATGAGTAAAGCAAACACTTTCGTACTAACTACAGTCTAGAAAAGAGAGCTTGCTCAGCCATAAACGAAAAACGCCTGCTCATTAGAAAAAAGTTGCCGAAAGATTGCAATGCATTACAAGTCCACGTTTTCGTCACGCAGATCCCGAAAAACATAGCCCACACCTGAATAAGCTGATATCAAACCACCTTCTAGGCCTGCTTCCTCAAACTTTCGGCGCAAACGTGCAAAAGCTACACGCAGGTACTGCACCTCTCCAATGCTCTCCGGTCCCCACACTTTCCTCAAGAGTTCAACGTGCGTGTGAATAACGCCTGGATCCTTGAGCAAAATAGCCAACAGTTGAAATTCTGTATCGGCAAAATGAACTTCCCTGCCGGCAATCAGAACCTGTCGTTTTTCCACGCAAAGAGTAATAGGGCCGTTCTCATACTTGTGATAATTTGTTTCCACGCGAGCTTTACTTGAGCGATGCAATATGGCACGAATACGAGCTAAAAGTTCTTCCATGGAGAAGGGCTTACAGACGTAGTCATCTGCCCCTAAATCAAAACCACGCAATTTGGATGCTGAATCAGTTTTGGCGGTCATAAAGATCACTGGGACATCCTTTTTTTCTCTCAACCGCCGTGCGCATTCAAAGCCATCCATCTCGGGCATCATGACATCAAGAATCACAAGATTAGGCTTGACCGGGGCTTTGGCATACACCTCCAATGCGCGGATGCCATCAGCAGCGCTCATCACGTCATAACCCGCGCGCTCCAGATTGGCAAGCACTAAACGGCGAATCATGGATTCATCATCCACTACCAAAATCAAGGGCCGTACCTCGGTCATCGCCAACTCCTTCAGTAAGGCAAAACAAGCGTAAATTCAGTGCCAACGCCCACTTCACTTGCCACTGAAATAGTGCCTCCGTGAACATCAACAATGCCTTTCACAATAGCAAGTCCCAAACCAGTTCCGCCGCGCCTCCGTGCAATACTCATGTCGGCTTGAAAAAAGTGTTCAAAAATATAAGGCATTTTGCTTTTTGCAATCCCTACTCCATTGTCTTTCACCCGAATTGCCACCCAATCCCCTTCTTTAGTAACGGTTACATGCACGCATGGATCTGCACCTTCACGGTGGTAACGAGCCGCATTATTAAAGAGGTTAATGAATACCTGTGTTATGCGTTCAGGATCAAAACGGAAGCATTCTGCTTCGGTATCAATACTTCGAGTCACGGTTATGGGATAACGGGCGTTCACAATCTTGGCAGCACGATCAATGGGCGTTGCAATATGCATGATTCGTCTTTGCAGCTGAACCTTACCTTCCTCTAACCGAGAAATATCAAGCCAGTCATCAACAAGGCTGCGCAGCCGAAAAGCTTCGTCCTGCATATCCTGCAGAATCTGGGAACGCTCTTCTTCTCCAATGCCAATTTGCGTAGCCAGAGTTTCTGCCTGAAGACGCAAAGCCGTAATCGGAGTTTTTAACTCGTGAGCAACCACCGAAATCAAGCGGTCCTTGATCTGCTCAACCTGAACATCCTGAGAGACATCTCGAAACACGATACCCATCGAAGGCTGCAAACCGTTTTTTTCTTCGGCACGGATATTGAAGGTGATAGCAACTAAAGTGCGCTCCGATTCTGTTGCATGAGGAATGCTGGTCAAACGATAGATTTCATCGCAAGCAAAAGATGTAATTTGAGGTTGCAATGCTGTTTTGGCATCCATTTTTTGCATTCCAGGAGCCAAACGAATCACGAAAGCAGATTTAAGCAGTGGCATCAAATATGGCCGCGGATGCGATGGGAGATCTAACCCCAAAATCGTGCTCAGGCAATCATTATGCTTCAGCAGAAGTCCATCGTGGTCTAGAATCGCCACACCTTCCGCCATAGAAGAAAATACTTCTTCGAGCATACGGTGCTGATTAGCAATGGACTGCAGCAATTGTTGATTGGAAAGAACCACTCCAAGCGAGCTCGCCAAAAGGTTTAGTCCGCGTAATGCTTCGGGATCATTTTCCACAGTGTGAGACGTTGCAAGCCACCCGAGAAGCCGTTTTTCAGCCAAAATGGGAATTAAGCATCGCTGCAGCGTCTCAGCTGAAGGTTCGGAATTTTGTTTTTTGGGTACAAAGTAGAGTTCTTTAAGCGACAAAATTTCTCGAATACGAACGATAGTTTCTTCAATGGATTTTCCTGCAGCTTGATTCAAAGGTGTCAAAAGCTTTTGCAGTGCCGAAAGTTCTGAATTACGCTGTAAAAGCGTTTCAGTACGGCGAGCAACTTCCTGCTCCAGGTTGACATTTAACTGTTGCAGACGTTTTTGACTGTTGATCACAACCCCAGCCACCTTGGCAAAACGCTCAGCGATTTCCAATAGTTCCGTGGGGCCTTTATGCTTAAGCTGCAAGGGCACCGGAGGTTTGCGCCCGGAACGTGTGAAGTCCTCAATCATGTCGGTAAGGTATCCAACCGACAAAGACAACGGCCGACTAGCCAAAAAACCAATCACAAACACGCCAAAAAGCGCTGCCACAAAAAGAAAGCCGGAAGCAAACACCACAGAGCGCATCTGCCGGTCACGATCGGCTTGCATTTGATCAACCACTAGCAGCCAATCTGTGTCTGGCACTGGCACATACGCATGAATGACGGCTATATTGCGTGTTCCTGGTGAGGTCCAAGTCGTTGTATATCCCTGAGTACGCTCCCTAATTTCGCTTTGGGACATGTCCAATGCATGCGAACCATGCTGATTAGAGATTATGACACTGCCCCTACCGTCAAACAAAGTTCCAATCAAACCCGCATCGGATACAGCCCGCCAGGCCGAGGAAAGCCAAAAAGTGTTTTGCACCTCAATGGCAAGATAGCCATGCCATTGTGGTGAATCAACGGGAATAGAAACAAAAACATACTGCTCATGGATACTTTGTTCTCGAGCTTCTGGAGAAAGCAATGACTCGTATTGTCCCGGGACCTTTTCGAGATGCAGGGATACAGCAGGTGCAAAACGCTGAATTTTCTGCAGTACTCGCTGCCAAGCAACAGAGCTGGGATCTTGGGAAGGGAAATCGTCTAAAGCTCCCTCGGCGATGATGCCTAAGTTACGATAGCGCGTCGCAATGGAGTCCGCCGTCGCCTGGGCAAGCGAGATCTGCCGTTCATCGAGCAGTCGAATGGTTTCCCTAGTATAAGTAAGTTGAACAACTAAAAAGAAGGCCAGTACAAAACTCACTGTCCAACCCAGAGTGCTGGTCAAAATATTGCGAAAACTCTTTGGATCAACGACTTTTTCCGCAAAATCCGAAGGGTGATAGTTCTCATTTAAATCCTTCGGAAATAGTGAAATCTCTTCATAACGATAAGTCTCACTGAGCACCCCGCGGGGGCGTGCAAGAAAATGCCGCAAGATCGTACATCGAAAGAAAACACGTCGCCAATCCATAAACTCAATTCCACAGGGTCGATTGCAATAGTGTTTGTCACTATGTGAACCTTACCTCTTATCACACTTGATCGTTGGTTTTTTTAAGCCATCGGCATCAATGCTTTGTGAAGGCAAGCATTAATTAGGGTGTCTTTGCCCCTTTAACGGGTTAGTCAGTGCTTATCATTGATGGTTGGAAGATACTCAAAGGATTAAGCACCCTCCTTTTTCTTGAATAAACTCATGGTCTCCTCCGCTTAAAGATCGTTATGGCATTCGAATACGAAAATAATGCAATTGACAGCTCACCAGATTGATTACATTATTACATCAGCTATCGTTGACTTCAGACCACGGCCTTTGGTTCTTCGATTCATCGGTAAACGTGTATTCTTAATATTAAAGCAACACTATTGTTTAGTTTCAGTAGCCTTAACTTGAATATCATTTAACCTCACAACAATAAATGCATCGTTTCTTCATTCGTATTTCTACCTGTCAATATTGCATAGAATTCCCATGATAAAAAAAACAAAATTTAGATCGGATTTTATTGCGGATTACTATTATCTCTGACCGATTCAACATTCTTGGCAAAAAAAAACGGCGCCCATTGACAATAAAACAGCCGCAAACGTTTGGCTTTAATTATTTACACAAGAATATTTTGTTAATATATATAATTATCTTAAGAAAACGATATAGTAAAGTAGGCTCCATTCAAAAAGAATCAGAAAAAAATCAATATTTGTTGCTGTAAAAAATGCTCAATTGGATTGTACCTGAACTACGGGTTACCTGCTCTACATTTCGAATCGCCGCGGTGGTTCAGAAAGCTGGAGCAATTCAAAACAGCGCCGACGCGAGGCAGGAATACTGTTCCTGATCCAAG
>OATG01001575.1_pt1 | contig 16740 bp, 29 predicted proteins | sample 1516581 | NCBI WGS metagenome assembly OATG01 (sample SAMEA2579930, study PRJEB22360) | human gut metagenome | biome: human gut; feature: human-associated habitat; material: faeces | place: Denmark | collected 2008/2010
TTACTTGTGTAGCATCATGAAAAGGGGGGCGGCACCCGCCGAACTGGTCAATCAGTCACAAGACACATGGCTTATATGGTGCAATCTCAACGCCGAAGGAGAAGCACTGAAAGCGGCTATACCCGGGGCGGTAGAAGTCAAAGGATCTGACAAGGCGGAATACAAAACACAGATGATGGAAGATTTCAGCGACGGGAAAATCCGTGTACTCATATCCAAACCGTCTATCTGTGGATTCGGTATGAACTGGCAGCATTGTCACAACATGATATTTGTGGGCTTATCTGACAGCTTTGAACAATATTATCAAGCTGTCAGGCGGTGCTGGCGATTCGGGCAGACACACGAGGTCAATGTCTATTTTGTCGTAGCGGATACAGAGGGAGCCGTTGTCGCAAACATCAAAAGAAAAGAGCAGGATTTTGAGTGCATGCTGAAAGGCATGATACAAGCTACACAGCACATCACAGAAAACAATATACGAAGCACAAAAAGACAGCAGAGCAGGTATGAACCGCATACCGCAATGAGACTGCCGGAATGGCTGAAAGGAGAAACAGCATGAATATACTGCATCAGGAAATACAAGAGAAGTACTCGATTTATCACGGAGACTGCTGCGAAGTAATCAAAGGCATCCCGGATAATTCCATCGATTATTCCATCTTTTCTCCGCCGTTTTCGTCACTGTACACGTACAGCAACTATCTGGAAGACATGGGAAACAGCAAAAACGACGATGAATTTTATACACATTTTCGTTTCCTTGTAAATGAATTAGCAAGAGTTCTCAAGCCAGGAAGAAATATATCCATCCACTGCATGGATATACCAGCGATGAAAGAACGGGACGGATACATCGGACTGAAAGATTTTCCGGGAGACATAATACGGCTTTTTGAGGAATACGGATTTATCTATCACTCCAGAGTAACGATATGGAAAGATCCGTTGATAGAAGCAACAAGAACAAAAGCCATCGGACTTATGCATAAACAGCTTATGAAAGACAGCAGTATGTGTAGAAACGGACTGCCGGATTATCTGATTACCATGCGGAAAGCGGGGAACAATCCGGAACCCATAACGCACAAAGACGGATTGACACAATTCTATGGAAAAAATGAGCCAAATGCACCGAAAAGAGCGGTCACACTGAAAAACAGCAAAATCCACAAAAACATATCTATGAGTCGGCTTGATCCGACATATTCCCATCACACATGGAGAAAATACGCATCCCCGGTATGGATGGATATCGACCAGTCAAACACACTCAACAGACAGCAGGCGAGGGATAAAGACGATGAGAGACACATCGCGCCGCTCCAATTGGACGTAATCGCCCGCGGGGTGGAGCTGTGGTCAAATCCAGAAGATATCGTGCTGTCACCGTTTATGGGCATCGGATCGGAAGGCTATCAATCCGTAAAAATGGGAAGAAAGTACATTGGCATCGAACTGAAAGATTCGTACTATGCACAGGCGGTAAAGAACCTTGAACGAGCTGTATATGAATCACAAAGTTCAACGTTATTCTGAGGAGAAAAAATGGACGAAATAGATTATATCAATGCATATAAAGGATATAGAAAATGGCAGAAGCTTGTATACGGTATGATCCCGTGCAGAGCGGGAAGAGCGCTTGCCGCAATGGTAACCATAGCCGGCGTAATAATATTGGCGTCAATAATAACACTGATTACCAGTCCGATAGTCATCATAAAAACAGCTATTAAAAAGATCAATGAAGATGGTCCGCAAGAAATCATCATGGCGATTGAATTTAAAAGAATAAAAAACGGATATGAACAGTACATAAAAGATATAGGAGGTATTCAATGACAGACACAGAAGAAGAAATACTGAAAATATCCCGAGGATTTCCGGCGGAACCATATAGCAATACAGAACTATTTAACGTCATGGCGGCGTACCTGATAGGTGGTACAACAATCATTCACGGCAAAAAGATACGGGGAGTAAAATCACGCAAAACAAATCTGAAAAGAGCAGCGGCACTGCTTATACATGAAATTAACAGAATAGACGAGGTAGAAGAATGAACTACATCAAACCATTTACAGACATATTCGGTATCAAGCCTGGAGAAGAATTCGGCATATTATTTCCAGCGGAGAAGAGAGTATCAAAACACTTCTGCATAGACGAGCGGAAAGGCTTAATGGTAATGGTTGGGAAGAACTGGACAAAAGCCAACGGAACGCTAATAGAAAAGATCCTCATTGGAGATGTTGAAATCAGAAAGCTAAAAAAGAAAGGAGCATAACAATGTTTAGAAACTTATGGATTGTTTTATTTTCAGCGGTATTTATATGCGGGCTAACGGGAATTATAAAAGCGGAATGGGTAACGACAGAACTCACAGTATACACACCTTATGAATGTCCGAATGAACACACTGCATCCGGAACGATACCGACTGAAGGCAGAACCATAGCGTGCAACTGGCTGCCGTTCGGAACACAAGTACAGATATACGGACACTGGTACACCGTGGAAGACCGAGGCGGCATGGAAGGCATAGATATATTTAAAAACTCATACGATGAAGCGATAGAGTTCGGACGCAGGAATGCGGAAGTATACATAGAGAGGTAAGAAGATGAACACAGTACAAATCACAGGGAATCTTGCCAAAGATCCAATTATCAGAGCAACGAAGACAGGGAAAGCCGTAGCGTCATTTTCCGTGGGTGTAAGTAAGAGAATCACAAAAACGAACGGGGATATTTTAGATCTGACTGATTGGGTCAATGTAACCGCCTGGGGAAAACTGGCAGAGGCAGTAGGTAATGAACTCACAAAAGGAAGCTATGTCTTTATCGAAGGGCGGTACTCTACAAGATCATATGACACACCGGACGGACAAAGACGGTATGTAACAGAAGTGGTAGCGAATATGATTGCAAAACCGATTGGAAGTAACATGCAGTCAGGAAATGCAGGCTTTTCCGGCGGAACATCTGTAACGCAATTTTCCGCACCAGTGAAATTTGAAGACATGGGCACCGTGAGTAAAGAGCCGGGATATAATCAGCCAGAGTATGAACAAGATGAAATTCCGTTTTAAAAGAAGGAGAAAAATATGGATAAATTAATTGACGTAGTGAGTGTAGTGATATTTATCAGCATGATCATGTATGCCGCAATTAAACTCGATGAAGCGGCAAGAAAACTACATGATGAAGAAGAGCGGATTTATGAAGAAAGGAAACTGAAATGAGAAGAGGTTTTGAAAAAGTAAGCGGATATGAATATGTAAACTTTCCAAAGAGAAAGACAAAGCAATCAGCGGGGTATGACATTGAAAGTGCTGTTAATGTTGTAATCACACCTGGCGAAACAAAATTGATTCCAACAGGATTAAAAGCATATATGTGTGAATATGATTTCAAGATCAGCGATAACGGAATCAACTCAACACTGGTAGCAAGAGGACCAAGCGCCGTGGGATGTATATACAAAAACATTGATTGCTCATACGTCCGCCGCCTTACGCCGCTTGAATGTGAAAGACTGCAGGGACTTCCGGACAACTGGACAGAAGGCGGGAGAGATACAGCAAGATACAGAGCAATCGGAAATGGAATGGCACAGCCATGTGCTGACTATGTAATGAGTAAGGTGGTTGAAGACATTAAGGAAGAGACATGAGTAAAAGTAAAGAAGAAGCAGTAATGCAATATGCAATAGCAGAACATTTGGGTAATAAGAATATTGTAATTCCGAATATTAGCTTTGCGAGAACATCATGCAGAATAGAAAAATATGATAAAGACGGCTGTCTCATTGGATATGAATACCCATTTAAGGGGATTTGTCACGAAGCAGATTTGATATTGATAAACGAAAATGACTATTTAACGGAGGTTGAAGTCAAATGCAGTTATAGTGACTTTTTGGCGGATTTCAAGAAGAAAGAAAAACATCTTACAAAGTACACGAGAGCAGTTTATTATGCGTTTTCGTGGGATGTGTACGAAGGGAACGGCGCAAAAATCAAGAAAGTATTGACTGAAAAATTTCCAGAAGCAGGAGTAATTATTGTTAATGCAGAAGAAATGGCAGTAGACACAATAAAGAATGCTGAATATTTCAATGTTGAAAAAATCCCGATTGAGGTAAAAGTTGGGTTAATGAGAATTGGATGTCAGAAATGGTGGAGGAGAAAATGAAACATGATAAAGAAGAGTGGGTAGTGTCACTGGATGGGGAAGATTATAACGGATATATAACATACCCGACAAAGGAAGCGGCTATTGAAGCTGGGCGGAGGGAATTTACGAATGTAAAAAATGGTCAATATTCAGAGGTTTTTGATGGGTACATAGGTGATGATAAGTTCTTTTATGTCGCGCTATTTTCAAGACCTGAACCAACCGCAAACGTTGATAACATTATTGAAGATGTAGCGTGCAATGCAGATGTTATTTATGATGAATATTGCTTTGATTTTTTAGAAAATGTCACAGAAGAACAAAGAGAAGAGCTTGAAAAAGAAATAAATAAAGTTGTTCAGCGCTGGCTTGATAAATACGAATTAAGAGATTATGGATTTTTAGTTGAAAATGTGGAGATGACCAAAATATGAAAACGCTAAAAGAAGAAGTAATGGAATTGCTGATGAAAAGAATCGGAGTGGTAGAAGATGAAGAGTTCAAGGCGAGTACCGTTGACGGAGCTTGTGCTACTTACAAAATCTCAAAAGGTAAATTACTTTTTAAAAATTTATCAGAAGAATGGAGTAAGACCGAAAGATGGGCTAATTTTATTAAGGATTTTGAAGAGTATGAATTTAAAGTAATTCCATTCAGGCCGAAAATTGGCAACTGGTATTATCATATCAACATTTTGGGTAATCCGGTTCATGGAGAATTTAAGGGGCATTATAACACTTTTGATTATTTAAACAGAGCAATAGGAAACTGCTTTAGAACAAAAGAATTAGCGGAAGCACACAAAGAAGAAATTTTAAAAATATTGAAAGGAGAATGTCATGAATGAACCAATAATAAGTCCGTGGATATTCTATGTAGCCGATGTAGTAGGCAGTATAAATTTAGTTATTAATGTTTTGATGTGGATTTTGTGCATAGCTACTGCGATTGCATTTTGCGACTATATGTCAAATAGAAGTCCGTATAAAGAAGCCGAAACTATTCAAAACCAGAAGACATTTCATTCGTTATTAAAGGTACTTGTCGTTGTCACGATATTAAATATTATGATCCCGGCACGAGACACTTTCTACAAAATGACTGTTACAAACTATATAACACCTGCGAATATAGATAAAGCAAGTGATATCGTAGATAAGATAACAGATAAGATTATTGAAAAAATAAACAAGAGGGATAAATGATAAAAGACTTTAAAACCGGGCAGGAATATCTCCAAGCGATATATAATCAACACCGGCGGTACCTGTCGGTGCAAAGAGAGCTTGCGGAACGTAAATCACATATCTATCAAATAAAAGGGCAGCGATACGAAAAAGACAAGGTTTCCGGCGGAATACAGCCCGACCTGTCAGACAGAGTAATACTCGCAGAAAAATATGAAGAAATGGTTATGCAAGAACATGAAGATCTCATTATCGCGAGGATAGAAGCACGAAGACTGATAGACATGATAAAAAACGATGACGAGAAAACAATACTAAGAGAGTGGTATTTAAATCACAGGTCATATAGAGCAATATCAAGGACGATTCGCATAAGCAGGAACAATATTACAAAAACAAAAGAAGCGGCAGAAGTAAGCTTTGAGATAGTATTTCAAAGACTGAAAAGAAAGATATATACTGGCAATAAATAAAAAAAGAAATCCATCGAAAGGTGGATTTTTTAATAAAAAAATATAAAAACGCTTGACAATACATAAGAAAAGATGTATAATAAATACAGAAAGGAGGTGAGAATGCGGATATGAATAATAAAATAAGCCTTGTAACAGCAATAATCAATTTGATAACAGCGATTATATTGCTTTACAAGGCTCAATGACCGAAGAGGGTGGAACACCCACCCTCCACCCTCTGGGTGGTTCATTCATAATATATCATATTCGCAAAAGCTATGCAAAAATTAACATTATGGATTTCTGTTATAGCATTGCTTGTTTCGTTAATGGCATTAGCAAAGGCGGCTGGGATGTAATGAAATTAATTGAAAAGGTTATGACAACAGCAGAAGCAGCAGAATTGTGGAACATACCTGTTGTGACAATCAAACAGGCATGCTCTGGGCAAAGAGGATATCCGCCGCGGTTTACAAGTGAAGAGTGCCGCAAGTCGGGGCACATCTGGCTTGTAACCAGGGCGGGAATGGAACGAGTTTACGGCAAGATTTAATCAAAATATAATAAAAAAATGCCAAAAAAGCCAAAAAGACCAAAAAAGACAGAACAAGGTATGATAAGATTAAGATGCGAAAATTGAATAGAAGAACTGCAAAGCCATGTAGCCGCTCAGAAATGGGCGGCTTTTGCATTTACTATGCTTTCCGGCGGTACTGACTGCTTGAAAGGAGAGATATGAGAAGAGCATTGCGAGAATGCGGACATCCCGGATGCCACGCATTAACAAGAGAAACCTATTGTGATAAACATAAACAATTGCACATAAGAAGTCCGAAAGGGCTTGAACGGGAGTCACCGTCAAAACGGGGGTATAACTATAAATGGACTAAAGCGCGAAAGGCTTTTTTAGCGCAGCATCCGTTTTGTGAGTGCCCGGAGTGTAAAGCATCTGGGCATCCGCTGCCGGCTAATGTTGTTGACCATATCATTCCTCACAGAGGCAATCAAGATCTTTTTTGGGATGAAAGTAACTGGCAGGCGATGAACAAAAGATGTCACGATAAGAAAACAGCGAGAGAAAACGGCGGATTCGGAAATAAAACTAAAGCTTGACAGACCACCCCCGGGTCAAAAATGTTTTGACCGGCAACGACAGTACCGTGCGCCTTCTCTTTTGTGAAAAAAGTTCGGGAAATGGACCTTACATTATGCTCATGCGTTAAGATGTCAATTATGCGCAAACAGCAACATTAAAAAGAAAGGAGGGATAACATGGCTGGGCGTCCGGCAAAACCTATTGATTTGCATATAGTTTCAGGCAATCCAAGTCACCTGACGAAGGCGGAAATTGAACACAGAAAAAAATCAGAAATACATCTCGGAGAACAGAAATTAGTATGCCCGGCTTATGTAAAAACGAATAAAGAAGCATATAAAAAATGGAAAGAAATCAAGAAACTTTACACCGGTTTCAAGTTCGTTTCTTCGGCAGACATCGGAATGATTTCAAGATACTGTATGGCGTTTGCGCAGTACATAGATTTGATAGAACGCCGAGACATGATCGCCCGAATAGAATTAACCGGTGAAGAAACGACGGCAACGCAGGAAATTCTTGAAGTAGAGTACAGTCAACGCAAGGCCGCCAAACTCTATGAAAAAATAGAGTATATCTTATCTACCGGCGGCATAATGGCGATGGATAAAGCAATTAACGCGAAAATGGCGGCATTGGTGCAAATGGAAGACAGATTGTTCTTATCTCCGCTTGCGAAAGTAAAAAATGTACCGAAAGAACCAGAAAAGAAAGATGAAGACCCACTAAGCAAAAGGGGTTTTGATGTATGACGCTGAAACAAGAGCTGATCAGGTACAGCAAGAAATGCATAAAAGACAAAACGCATATATGCCAAAAACACAGGTGGGCATGTATGCGTTTTTTGCGGGATGTAGAAAAAGAAGGTACAAAGAAATTTCCGTATGTTTTTGATGAAAAAAGAGCAGAGAGATTCTTTGCATGGGCCGCGATGCATAAGCATACAAAAGGAATCTTAGCTGGGCAGCCCATTATTTTTGAGCCTATCCGGCGGTTTATTTTCGGAAATATCTACGGATGGGTCAATAAAGATACGGGGCTCCGGCGTTTTAAAAAAGCCTATTGGCAGGTTGGGAGGAAAAATGCGAAATCACAATCACTCGCCATAGTCGGTGACTATGAAATGATGGCAATGGGAGAGCCGATGTCAGAAGTCTACATCGGGGCTACGAAAAGCATCCAGTCTAAAATCATCTACAATGAGATCTTGGCAATGCTTAGGCGATGGCCGGAGATGAAAGGAAAGTGGAAAGAAAGTTATGGTACCATCCGACATCTGAAAAGTGATTCGATTATCCGGGCGCTGTCAAAAGATGACGGAAAGACCGGGGACGGTCTCAATCCGCAGTGCGGTCTGATTGACGAGTATCACGCGCATCCGACGTCCGAAATATTAGATGTCATAGACACCGGTATGATGGCCAGAAAACAGCCGTTGCTGTTTATCATCACTACCGCCGGGACAAACTTCGGGGGACCGTGTTACAGAGTGGAATATCCACTGGTAGAAAAGATCCTTAATCCGGACATTGATTATGACGTACCGGATTATTTCTGTATGGTCAATGAGCTGGACAAAGATAAAGAAGGAAACCTAATTGATGATGTCAAAGATGAAAAATGCTGGATAAAAGCAAACCCGATCGTGGCGACGTATCCGGAAGGTATTGCAAATATAAGGAGCGCGTTGAAAGTGGCAGTTGAGACACCGGAAAAAATGTCATCATTTCTCACGAAAAACATGAATATTTGGAACCAGCAATCTGGGGCATCATACATAGATATGGGGAAGTGGAACACCAGAGGGCGGATAAAAAGCTACGATTTATACGGACTGGATGCATATGTCGGGATGGACTTATCAAGTAAAGTCGATTTGACGTCCATCGGACTGGTTATTCCAGTCAAAGAGGACGGCGGGACGAAGTATATTGTCCTCGGTCACAGCTTCATTCCGGAAGAAACGCTGCAGAGAAAGATAAAAACAGACAGAGTGCCGTATGATTATTATGCCCACGGTGGCTGGCTGACGGTCAACCCGGGAGAGGTAGTAGATTATCGTTACATGACAAAGTGGATGATAGAAACTGCAGAAGAGCTGGGACTGAACATTAAAGAAATCTGCTATGACCCGTATAACGCAACTTATTATGCGCAGGAACTTGAAAAACTGGAGTATACATGCGTAGAAGTCAGACAGGGCATGATGACACTATCCGAACCGACAAAATCATTTAGAGAAAATGCGTATCAGGGAAACATTTTACATTTTGAAAATCCGCTACTCGATTGGGCGATCAGTAACGCGGTCACGAAAAAAGACCAGAACGAAAATATCATGCTTGACAAAGAAAAATCAACAAACAGAATTGACCCGATAGCGTCGGTAATCAATGCGTTTACACGTGCGCGGATTATCGAAGAAGATGATATGAGTGATTACATTTTGAGTGATGATTTCAGTCTATAAGGAGGACATGTGAAAAAGATATTGTATGTGATTGACGATATTTTTCTGTTCGTCGGGTGCATTCTGATGATTGCCGGCGGCGTATTGATATCTCCCGTAGTCGCAGTATATACCGCGGCTATAGAGTGTCTGCTTTTGGCGTTTATCTTTGCAAAAGCACAGAAAGGCGGTGGTAAATAATGCTTTTAAGACAGCTTTTTTCAAACCCGACGGATTCAGGTACACTGCTTAGCCCCGCGGACTGGCTCATATCCGCTATTAACGGCGACGGCGTAACGGCAGCAACGGCAAGTAAAAACAGTAACATCTATACGTGTGTCAACATTTTAGCTGATGACATTGGTAAACTGCCGATACACACGTTCAGGACCGGCGGGAAAAAGACCGAGGGAATGAAACACCCGGTCGCTAAACTGCTGTACAAACGGCCGAACCCGCTCATGACACCGCTTGCGTTCAAACGGACATTGCAATACCATATGGGGTTTTATGGGAATGCCATTGCGTATATTGAATGGGGGACTGACGGCTATCCGAAATCGTTATGGCCGCTTGACCCGACAAAAACGACGATCCGATTAAACGTGGTATCGGGCGCGCTGACGTATACGACAAGTGATGCCAAAGGGGCAATGTATCATCTGCAGCCGCACGATGTCTTGCATTTTTACGAAATGTCAAAAGACGGGCTCATCGGCGTGCCGAAATGGCGGACGTTAATTGACGAGCTGGACAGCCAGAACGCAATCAAGAAATTTCAGAGCCAATTTTACAAAAACGGCACGCTGACGCACGGCGTGTTGCAAGCAGCGTCGAAAATCAATCCGGAAGCGAAAAAGAAACTCCGACATGAATGGGAAAAAATCAACGGCGGCATAGATAATGCCGGACGAGTCGCTGTTCTCGACTTAGGAATGGAATATAAGCCGCTGGGCATGCAGCTTGATCAAGCGCAGTTTATTGAAACACAGAAATTCGGAATTAACGAAGTCGCCAAGGTCTACCGGATACCGCCGCATAAGCTGGCGCAGCTGGACCGCGCGACATATGCCAACGCCGAAGCGATGAGTCTCGATTACATCAAAACAACGCTTCTTCCGATCTTTACATCATGGGAACAGGAAATCAACTATAAACTGTTTACTGAACCGGAAAGAGAAAACTATTATGTGAAATTCAACGCCGCGGCCGAACTCAGAGGCGACAGTAAAGCAAGGGCTGAATACTACAAAGACATGCTCTATGCCGGCATTTATACGCTTAATGAGATCCGCGATATGGAAGAGATGGAATGTATAGGTGATGTGGGGGATATCCATCTTGCATCGCTGAATTATACAGATATTACCGTTCTGAAAGATTTACAGCTGGCAAAAGCGAAGAACGGAACACTGAAAGGGGGTGATGATGATGGGGAAAAGGGAAAGAAGAATCAATCAGACGCAGTTTGAGATTCGGACACTGGAAGACGGTAAAACTGTCATCTTGGAGGGGTATGCCCTCAAGTTCGGGAAACGGTCAGAAGATTTCGGAGGCGTTGATGAAATCTTAGAGCGCGGGTGTCTTGATAAAACGGACATGTCTAACGTCGTAGCGCTGATTAATCACGATCCGAACTATCCGCTGGCGAGAAATACCGTCCGAGAAGGACCCGGGCATCTAAGTCTGTCGGTAGACGACATCGGGCTGAGGTTCAGCTTGATTCCGACGGATACAGCATATGCTAAAGACCTGATGACGAACATGTCAGCTGGCGTTGTCAATCAGTGTTCTTTTGCATTCACGTTGGCGGAAAGCGGTGCAGACTGGTCATATGAAAGTGAGAAAGACATGTACCATCGGGCAGTCAAGCATATCGAAAGACTGTGGGATGTATCAATTGTCACAACTCCGGCATACCCGGACACCGAAGCACAGGCCGTACAGCGGTCGATGCAAGAATCGAAAGAAGCATACGTTAATTCTTTGAAAGAAGAGCAGGAAAACATCAGAAAAAAGAAGCTCGATATAGAGCTGGAATTGTTAAATCAATAATTGCCGCCGAACGGCGGCTTTTTAAGTGGAGGAAGAAGAAATGACAGAAAAAGAAAGAGAATTGCGCCAGAGGATGGCAAAAGTAACCGAAGAAATCCGTACGTTGATGGCAGATAAAAAACTTGACGAAGCGGAAAGTAAAACAGCTGAATTGAGAGAACTCAAACGGCAGCTGGAGATTGAACAAACGCTGGCAGATGTTCCGGCGGCAGTTCCTCCCGCGGCACGCGCAGCTGAAATCACCGACGAAGAAAAAAGAGATCTCATGTTCAGCGGGCTTGTGAAAGAGATTAAGCGCCAGATGCCGACGGACGCGGAAGCCGAAGTACTGAAAGAAGCAAGAGCCGGTATGAAAGCAGGGGTAGACGCCGACGGCGGGCTTATCGTTCCGCAGGACATCTCAACTAAAATCAACGAACTCAAGAGAGCGCTGAATCCGCTGGACCAGCTTGTCACGATTACGTCTACAACCACTATGACCGGGTCTCGCGTCATGGAAAAATGGGCAGAAATGACGCCGCTTGAAAGCGTTGATGAAATGGCAACAATCAAAGAAATCGACGGTCCGAAATTTGAAAAAATCGCATACGCGATCAAAAAATATGCAGGCATTCTTCCGATTTCAAAAGAGATGTTGTCTGACACAGACCAGAATCTCATTTCTTATGTGAGTGCGTGGTTTGCTAAGAAAGATGTGGTCACAAGAAATAGCTTGATCATCGCAATCATGAAAACGCTGGCAAAGAAACCTGTTGCTAATGTAGATAGCTTGAAAGACATTCTGAATGTGGATCTTGACCCGGCGATTTCTTTGACGTCCGGTATCGTTACCAATCAGGACGGGTTCAATTTCTTAGACAAGTTGAAAGACTCCGAAGGGCGCTACCTGCTTCAGCCGAATCCGCTCAATCCGACACAGAAACTGTTGTTTGCTCATCCGGTTACCGTTGTCAGCAACAAGTACTTGCCGAGCGCGACATCACCAAAGAAAGTTGCTCCGGTTGTTGTCGGGTCTCTGGCGGATGCAATCGTACTCTTTGACCGCCAGCTTATTACTCTTGAAGGCACCGGCATCGGCGGGAACTCATTCATCCGGGATTCTTATGACATTAAAGCAATTACAAGGCTTGACGTTAAAGCGTTTGACAGCGCCGCAGCCGTATACGGCGAGCTGACGCTTGCGTAAAGGAGGTATTATGAGCATTCTGGATGGCGTTAAAGCGTATCTCCGAGTTGACGGGAACCAGGAAGACGAGGTCATCCGGACACTCATCGATACCGCTAAAACGTTTATTTTGCAGGGGACGGGCGTCGAAGTCAAAGAGATTGACGCCCAATCTATCCTTTGTATGCATATGATCGTAGGGTACTGGTACGAAAACAGAAACGCAGTAGGACAGGGGGCAGAATTACCGTTCACAATTACTGCACAACTACTGCAATTAGAAACGAGAGGTGAATGACATGCTGATAAAAGCACTGGAGAAAATTATTATAAACGGAACAATCGTTGATGTCGGCGAGACGTACGACGGAACAGCGGAAGAATTAACTGCCTACATTTCCGGCGGATATGTAGAAGTACTTGAACAGGATGAAGACGCGGAAGATGATTCTGCGGACAATCAGAATGAAGAAGTAGATCAGGAAGATGAAGAGCCGGAGGAAACACCAAAGGAAAAACCAAAGACAACGAGAAAGACTGTCAGGCGCACGAAGAAAACCGGAGCGTAAAGTATGAATATCGGGAAGATGCGCCACAGGATAGCGCTTAAAAAGCCTATTATCGGTGAGGATGTAGGATTTGGCTCCGTTATCGAATGGAAAGATGTCGGATCCGTGTGGGCGGAATTCTTGAAACAACGTATTACCCCAAGCGCGATTATAGGAGACGGCACGGCTGTCTTGATAACGCAAGGGATAAGAATACGGCCACGAGAAATCGAAAAAGGATGGCATGTTGAAGAAAACGGACGGACGTATAAGGTAATAGACGTAGATCGTTCGGATCCTGCCGTTTACGTATTAACAACAGAGGCGGTAGAAACATGAGCAGGTGCGGAATCGATATCAAGATGTTTTCAGGAGAGGTAGTCAAAAAAGCGGCTAACGACATCAAACGCTACGATAAGGAAACGCAAGGGAAAATCAGGAATGTCATTGCGAAAGGAACGATAGCAGTTATGAAAGCGGCTATTATAAAAGCGCCGATGGGGCCTACCGGAAGCCTGAAAGCAGGAATCCATTACGAAATGGAACGAGAAAAGCCGCAGGGAATAGTGAAGAGCGACGCCCCGCATTCGCATCTCGTAGAATTCGGGACAGTTGAACGTATAGCATCCAACGATCCGCGCAAAGGCAAAAAAGCAATGCGAATAAATGATAAATTTGTAAGTGGAGTTATTCGCACAGGGAAGATGCCGAAGCGTCCGTTTATGCGGCCGGCAATGATGCGGGAACGGGGCAAGATTGAAAACGAAATGGAGAAAATATTTCAATGAGACTTATCAGAGACGTACCGTCAACCGTTCTCAGGATGGCGGTTTTTAAATTGCTGAAAGAAGGTCAAACGATACCGATTCACGGCTCAGTTCCTAAAGGTGCAAAACTTCCTTATATCACCCTGGGCGCGGCTACGTTCAAGCCGTTGTCAAATAAAGATCTGATTATTTGGGACGCTTCACTGAACGTAGAAGTATGGGCTGGGGAGGATGGGAAAAAACAAGTCAATGAAACGCTAAACGATATATGTGCATTGGTATCTGCTTACGGATGCGATATGGAGCTGCCTCAATATCGGATTAATAGTACACAAATTGATCTGGTAGAGGATTTTCCGGAAGTATCCACAGGTTATCACGGCACAGTAACAATATTATTTACTATTCAGAATTTTAACAAGAAAGAGGTATAAAAATGGCTAAATTATCAGCAGAAGAACTTAAAAAACTCCCGGTATATGAGGGGACATCTATGGCTACAGCGGGAAAAGATACCTTGCTGTATATAGACAAGGCAACAACCACGGGGAAAAAGCCGACATGGGTACTTGTCGGAGGACAGAGAAACTCACCAGTAGAATACAAAGCGGATTCTATTGATGGATCTCATAAGACTTCCGGCGGATGGGGAGAAACGCTCGCGGGTCCAAAGTCTTGGAGCATCAGCTATACAGGCTTGTTGGTCATGGATGATGCGGCACTGTCAATTATGGAGTATGCATTCCACCACGACATCCCGATTCATGTAAAAATCGCATATCCGGATAAGACCTGCCAGACCGGATGGGTTACTATTTCCGATTTCACAAAAGACGTATCTCATGACGGGGTAGCTACCGTTGCTGCTACGTTAAACGGAAAGGGACCGATTTCTGAAATTGCCGCTGACGATGTTACCGGAGGCTAATTATGCGTAAACCGATAGAAATCAAAATTGGAGAGTCAAGGTATCAGTTGCTGTATACGGTAAGAAGCCTTGAGAGATTTGAGCAGTATCTCGGAACGTCTCTCTTTTCAGTTATAAGTTCTGTGCTCGTTAACGGAGCGGTCGGAATGGTACAGAGTGCAACAATACACTTTATCATTTCCGGCTTGCGAGCCGGACTTTTAAACCAGCCGAAGAATTTTGATGCTTATGATTTCGTGGATATGTACTGTGAAAACGGCGGAAACATCGGAGAACTCGCAAAATACATTGTAGATGCGGTGGTTGAATCCGGACTTTTTACACAGGGGACGCCGAAAAAAGAGGCGCCGATGAAAAAGAAGAATCACCGATAAAGACATTTGAAGACTGGATGCGGTATGCAGAACCGATAGCATACCGCATCGGTTTCAAACCGCCTGAATTTCCGCGGTTGACGCCGCTTGAATTCTATAGATATCTGGAGGCGAGCGACGAACGTCGACGCTTGCAGGATTACCGCGTGGCGTACTTCATTTCATGGCTAATGTCCCCGCAGCTGAAAAAACCGATAGAACCGCATGAGATTGCGGACCCGTTATGGATTACGGAAGAAGATAAAGTGAAAAATGCAAAAAAAGAAATGGAATATTTGAAAAAAGTATTCCATTTGGAGGGAGGTGCATAAATGTCTACAATTTCTGATTTACAGCTTAAAATTGGCGCAGACTCGTCCGGGCTGCAAAAAGAATTAAACAAAGTACCGGGGGCTGTCAAGACAGCGTTTAAGGTGAATCCGGTAAAAGACATGCAGTCCGCGTTGGAAGGAACCACGGGAAGTCTTGAAACGCTAATCGGTAAATTTGGCGGAATAGCGGCATTGGCCGCATCGGGATTCGGATTGACGAATCTGATAAAAGGAGCCGTTGAGGCAGGAAACAGAACATATGAACTCGCGCAGCGGCTGCAGATAACTAATGCGGAAGCTGCTAAATTTTCAAGAATACTCAAGTTGACCGGCGGTGACAGCGAACTTGCAGGGAAAGCATTTATGCGCCTCGACTCAACAATCAAAGGCAGCGGAGAGGCGGCAGAAAAAACAAGAGCCGTCTTGAGTGCCGTAGGTGTTACTCTGACAGATCAGAATGGTAAACTGTTGCCGCTTAACGACCAGCTTGCGCAACTGGCGGCAGGTTATCAAAAAGCGTCACAGGCGGGATATGCTCAGGAATTTATCATGAATACACTGGGCGCCCGTGGTCTGACGCTTGTTAAAACCCTGCAAAACTATAATGAAGCATCAGAAAATGCGGCAAAAATCAAGGGCTTAGGACTTGACGCAAAGCAGATGCATGAAATAAGCGTAGAGCTTGATGTAGTGCAGGCACAGCTCGGACAGCTCGCTATTGCGGGCGGGGCTATACTTGCGCCGGTAGCGAAAGAAGTATTGCCGCCAATTTTAGAGGGATTGGCATCAACTGCTAAATATATAGCGGAAAACAAGGAAAACCTGCTGTCACTGACGAAGACACTGGTAGCTTTTACGGTGGCGTATAAGACACTGCAGGCATTGCAAAAAGCAAGGTCAGCGATGGGGTCGCTTGCGTCGATTGGAACCGGAGACGTTTCAGAAGATGCGCTAACTGTACAGCAGGAAAAAAGCATTGCACGCCGGATAAAAAATATTGAAAAAGCGGCAATAGCAGAAGAAAAAGCATATTTGAAGACACTTAGTACAGCACAGATGACAGACGCTGAAAAAGAAGCAAGTTATTCAAAATACTGTGTCATGCGAGAAGCTAAAGCTGCCGAAACCGCAAGGGTGGAAGCCGCTCGCATGACAGCGGCGTATCAGGAAATCAATATGCAGGCCCGGCAGTCGGCAGCAGTGCAGGCGAGCGCCCTCCGGCCA
>OATG01001611.1_pt1 | contig 16335 bp, 9 predicted proteins | sample 1516581 | NCBI WGS metagenome assembly OATG01 (sample SAMEA2579930, study PRJEB22360) | human gut metagenome | biome: human gut; feature: human-associated habitat; material: faeces | place: Denmark | collected 2008/2010
AAATTTGTATGGCTCCTGCCCCCGGTAGCTGCCGGCGGCGGGACGGACGGTGACGGTCGTCACATCGCCCGCACGGCGGTAGTTGAGCTCTGTGGTGGCATGGATGCCGCGTTCGTAATCGCGGCTAAGCCCGTCGTCCTCGTAGAGCGTATAGGTATTGTCGGCATCGCCCGCCGAGGGGTAAACGCGCAGGACGAGCGTCGTGAGCGGCGTCGAAGCGGGGCGCGGCGTATAAGGCTGCATCGGCAGCACCCAACCGCCCCGGACGTAGAGCGGGAACTCTTCGAGCGGCTTGGCGATGCGGCATTCCTGCCCGCCGTCGAACCGTTCGTGGGTGAAATAGTCGTACCACACGTCGCCGGCCGGGAACCAGACCTTCTGCGAGGCTGTCTTGTCCGCGCCTTCGCCCGGCGAAGCGATCGGGGCGGCGAGCAGGATATCCCCGAAAAGGAACTCCTGTTCGTTTTCATACGCACGTTCGTCGCTGCCGTAGTCGATATACATCGGCCGGTTGAGCGACACCATCGTCGAGTGGGTCTGCCATACGCTGCTGTAAATATAGGGCATCAGCTCCGAGCGCATGTGGTACATGCGGCGCATGGCGGCTGTTTCGCGCTCGCCGCTGATCCACGGACGGCGGTCGAGCCGCGCGTCTTTGGTCGAATGTACGCGCAGAGCGGCCGAGAGGGCGCCGAACTGCGTCCAGCGCACCGTCAGCTCGGGGTTCGGATCGCCGCGGAACCCGCCGATATCATGCGCCCAGTAGTAGCAGCCCGCGTTGCCGCTGGCAGCCGTGAGCTTAACCTCAAAAGCCAGCATTTCCCAGTTGGCCTGGGCGTCGCCCGAGAACTGGATCGGATGGCGATGGTCGCCCCAACCCGCCCAGCGGCTGTAACCGGCGCCGCGCAGCCCCTTGCGCTCGGTCTGGCGGTAGTAGAGCTCGTTGATCCACTGCAACGACGTGGAGCGGTAGCCGCGCACCTCGGGATAGAGGTAGTTCTGCTGCCAGTCGAGCCACCAGAAATCGGCGCCCATATCCTCGGAGGCATGGTGCGCATGTTTGAAAAACGTCTCCATGTATTTCCGGTCGCCGAGGTCGAAAAGCAGCGGGTGGGCGGGGTCGGCCCCCATGTCCGCCATAAAGGCGGCGTACATCTCCTCGTGGGGACGTATGCCGTCGTGGGGATGGTCGTTGAGCGACACGGTGACGCCGCGGCGGTGCACCTCGGCGATCAGCGCCCCGGGATCGGGAATGCGTTTGCGCTCCCACGTATAGCCCGTCCAGCTGCGGCTGCCGGCATGCCCGGTACCGATCTTGGCATCGTAGGTATGCCAACCCATGTCGAAGACGAGGTTGTCGAGCGGGAAATCGTTCTCCTCGTAGCCGTCGATGATCGAAAGGAACTCCTCCGACGTATAGTCCCAGTAACGGCAGTACCAGACGCCGTGGATGTATTTGCGGGTCATGGGAACGCGGCCGCTGATGGCGCCCAGGTCGGCAAGGGCGGCCTTGTAGTCGTTGCCGTAGACGAAACAGTACTGATCCTGCACATGGCTTTTCGTATCGCGCGGGCAAAGCCAGCCGTCGACCAGCAGGTCGGAGCGTTCGTCGTCGATCACGTACCAGCCGTCGCGGCTCAGCAGGCCGTCCTGCATGGGGATCTCCCCGGTAACGCGGTCGAGCGTCTCGACCGGGCCGCCAAGGTTGTTGCGGAAAATACAGCGGTTGGTGAACTTCTTCTCCTTGCCGTTGAGCTTGTAGTAGGCCGCAAAGTTATGCAGCCCGAACGGGAATCCGTCGTGTTCGTAGACGATGCGCAGGGCCGAGGTGGAGATCTCGTAGCGGTTCCCGCCCAGCTCCCGCACCCTGAACTCCGACGCGGGGAGCAGGCTGCCCCGGTCGTAAGCGAAATAGGTAGGGTCGTCGATGAATTTGCCGTCGTGTGCGAATTCGAGTCGGAACAGCGTCGGGGTAATGAGCGTCAGGCGGTTCTCGCCGAAAACGAGCGGGTTGCCCGAAGGCTGTGCGACGGCGGAAAACCCGCCGCACAGGAAGAGCAGAAAAATCAGAAAAGGATGTTTCATGATCGGGATATGGTTGAAAAATTCTCCGCACCGTCGGAACGGGCAGTGCGGAGAAACGTGTTTTCATATATGGCCTATTCGTTGCGGATGCTCTCGGTATATACGTTCCCGTAGGGGTCGGAAGCCCTCACCGTGACCGTTCCCCAAGACTCCGACGCGGGTTTGTAGTAGAACATGTGGTCGTTGTTGGATTCGGGTTCGGCCGTCGGGCGATGCTCGGGTTTGGTGTCGCCGAACATGAAGTCGTAAGCGCGGCGATCCATTTCGTACCTGAGGTTCGAATCGGACGGAAGCGTTACCCAGCCGGCATTATCCTCCTGCACCTCGACCGTCCAGGTGGTATGCCAGTTGAAGATGTTCAGGATGAGGCCGTCGCGGTATTTTTCGGAAACCGCCTCGCCGGGGCCGTAGAGGTACATCTGGTATTCGCGCGGGAAAGCAGTGCCCTTATAGTACCAGTTCCTGATCCGGTTGCCCTCGATCTCGTAGACGGCGTAACCGCGGGGGCTGCCGTCGTTGCACAGCTCCTCGCCGTTCCAGTAGGCACCCATCACCGCCCCGAGCGTATTCTCCTCGATGGTTTCGGAGATCGTGGTCGTATAGTTGTTGTGCGAGTGTCCCGAAAGTATCCGGACATTATAGCCGTCGAGCAGGGCGTAAAGCTCCTTGTAATCGGCGACATGGCTCGTGGGACGGTTGCGGCGCGAAGTGGCGATATGCAGGCCGATGATGATGAGCTTGTCCTTGGGGACATATTTCAGATCCTGCTCCAGCCATGCCATCTGTTCGTCCGTGATGTCGGCGGTATAAGAGGACGAGCCGGTGTAGAGCACGTCGTCGAGCACGATGAAATGGCAGTCGCCGATGTTGTAGGAGTAGTACGTGGGGCCGAACGCCGCCTCGAAGCTGGCATCGGCATCGGCATCGACGGTTATGGCTTTATTGTGATCGTGGTTGCCGATGACCTGGAAAACGGGCACGCCGATCTTTCGGATACGCTGCTTGTAAACCTCGTGGAAGGGCATGTTGTCCCAGACCAGGTCGCCCAGCGAAATGCCGTAAACGGGGGCCTCCAGTTCCTGCTGCACGTAAGGGATCAGCAGGGGCAACACCTCCTCGTCGAGCATCGTCACCTCGTCGTCGCGGCCGATCTGCACGTCGGCCAGCGCCAGCAGGGTGAAACGCTTTTTTTTGCCCGTGCGTTCGAGCTTGAAGCTGCGCTGCACGACGTCGTTGTCGCCCATGGCGATCTTCTTGTAGATCTTCGGCATGCCGTTCTCCACCGGAATTTCGTATTCGGCGGGGACGGAGACGAATACGAACGGGGCGTTCCGCTTCACGCGCATCTGGTAGATGCCCTGGGCGTCGGTGGTCGTCACCGTGACGCCGTCGCTCACGACCACGCCCTCGATCGGGCCGGTACCGTCGGTGACACGGCCCACGAGGTTCATGCCGGGCTCGGGGGTGATGTCCACCTTTTCGTAGAGGCCGCCGAGAATCTGGGCGCCTTCGTCCTCGCTGCAAGCCACGAAGCCGGTGGCCAGCAGGAAGACCAACAGATATTTGATGTATTTTATCATTTTTTCGGTTTTTTAAAATTCATATCTTGCCCCGGGGCCCCGGACAGGCGGGATCCCCCGGGATCGCCGGGGATCAGTAACCGGGGTTCTGCTCGATCAGGTTGTTGGCCGAGATCGCCGAGTTGGGGATCGGGAACAGGTTTTTGTTCTTGTCGTTGAGCGGCGTATGATCCCACCAGGATTCCGTCACGAACTTGTCCCAGCGGATCAGATCCGTACGGCGGCGTCCTTCGCCCAGGAATTCGATCATCCATTCGTCGAGCATACGGTATTCGTCGAGGTTGTCGGCCGTCACGGGGTTGGGATCCGCGCCGCCCTCGAAGTTGCGCCCGCGAACCTGGTTGATCAGGCCGGCAGCCGTCTTCTTGTCACCGGCACGCAGCTCGCACTCGGCAAGCATGTAGTAGATCTCCGAGAGGCGGATGACCGGGCAATCGGGATTCCAGCGCAGCAGCTTGTCGTCGAGGTTGGGCTGCGGCGCCTTCACCAGGCGTACGCCCGAATTCTCCTCGCCGTCGGCCATCGTCGAGGTAAGCTCGGCGACGGAATTGTATTTGGTGCCCACTTCCGAGAAACGGGCGACCTGGTCGACCAAGTTGATCACCTTGCCGCTATACTCCTTCTGCCCCAGGCACTGCTGGGAAGGGTTGTTGGGGTTGGTCTGGTCGCCGACGAGGAACATGCCTTCGTATTTGCGGCTACCCAGGTAACGGTAGGGCTTTTTACGCAAGTCCTTGTCGTTGAATTTCTGGTAGGGATTGCCCAGTTTCCACTGCGTGTAGTAGCGTCCCTGGGGATCGAGCGACGGCGTGAGCATGAAACCGTTGTAGCCTGCGGTCTCGATACCGAAATATTCGTAGGATGAATAATGGTAGAAATATTTGAAATACCAGTTCCACTCGACTTTGGAGTTCTCCGAAGGCACCGTCCAGATCACCTCGGGCGAGGTGTTGTTGTCGAAACAGTGGGGGCCGTACCAGGTCTTGTCCAGCTCGTAGGTGCCGTAGACACCGCCGATGATGTCGCGGCAAATCTCTGCGCACTCGTCGAAATGCTCCTCGCCGATGTAGGCCACCGCATTGAAATAGAGCTGGGCCAGCAGCGCCGCGGCGGCAGCCTGCTTGATGTAACCGTCTTCGGAAGCCCCGAGCGTCGTTTTCTTCGACAGGGCGGGAATGGCGTCCTTGAGCAGGGTTTCGATATGGGCGTAGGTCTCGCGCGCCGTGCTGCGGGCGCACAGGTCGTCGTCCACCGAGTAGTAAATGGGCATGCCGCCGAAATAGTCGAGGCCGCGCATGTAGAAGTAGGCCGTGATGGCATTCAGCTGGTTGATGTGGTCGGCCTTGACGGCGTCGTTGAGCCCGATGGCGTTGTAATCGACCCCCTGGAGGTCGGACTTGGCTTCCAGGGCACGCGAAATACCCCCGGTCGTACCGTCGTAGGTATTGACGACGAAGCGGTCGTCGGGCGACCAGGTGTGGTAATGCAGGCGGTAGTACTCGCCGCTGTTATACCAGTCGCTGCCGCGCTTGGGGCACACCATCTCGTCGGTGGTCAGCTCCTGGAGGTACCACCGGTCGGCACCGATGTACCATTTCCAGTGGGTGAAGGGACGGCAAAGCACGGCATAGGTGCTTTCGGGCGAGGTGAAGAACGTATCGGGGGTGACTTCCGAGTAGAACTTCTCGTCGAGGTCGCAGGAAGGCGCGCAGAGGGCGGCAGCCCCGACCGTCACGGCAATTATATGTTTCAGTTTCATAATGGTTCTCGGTTTGGAATTAGAAGTTTAACTGCACGCCCAGCGTAAAACGGGTCGTCTGCGGGTACATCGTCGAGGTGTCGTTGACATACTCGAAACCGGGGTACAGGCCGTTGATGTTGACCTCGGGATTGAGGCCGTTGTAGTCGGTGAATACGGCCACGTCGCGGATGGTCAGGTAAAGTTTCGCAGACTGGATATAACGCGTCCATTTCCGCAGGTTGAACGTATACCCGAGGTTGATGGCGTCGATCTTGAGGAACGAGCCGTCGTCGAGCCAGTAGTCGCAGAGGATCTTCTCGTCCTTGATGTTGCGGTTGCGCGTGTAGGCCGACTTGAGGACGTTGAGCTGCGAACCGTTGGCCAGGCCGTAGTACATGTTCACCTGGCTGAAGACATCGTACCCGAGCCAGCTGCGCAGGAAGATCGACAGATCCCAGTTCTTGTACTTGAACGTGTGATCCCACGAGAGGATGACCTTGGGGATCGCATTGCCCACGAAATGTTTGTTCTCGGCCACGAGGTTCGACGTGCTGCCGTCGGTGGCCGGCACGATCTCGTTGTTCTTGTCGTAGATCAGCCACTTGCCGTTCTCGTCGAGCCCGGCGTACTTGTAGATGAAGTACTGCCCCAGCTCGAGGCCGTTCTGCAGGCGGACTGCCGTACCCGGGTTGCCCGGCGAGGGGAACTTCACTTCGTCGAGGAAGAACCCGTCGTCGCCCATGCTCTTGATCTTGGTCTTGTTATGCGACAGACGCAGGGTCGACGTATAGCGGAAATTCTTGCTGCGGACGATGTCCCCGCCCAGTTCGAACTCCCAACCCCTGTTCTCGAGGCTGCCGATGTTCTTCATCACCTCGTCGTGTACCATCGGAGGCATCGGGGCGTTGGCCAAATAGAGCATGTCGTCGACCTGGCGGAAGTAGAGGTCGAACTTACCCCAGAGGCGGTCGTTGAAAAGCGAGAAGTCGAGACCGAAGTTGAGCTCGGATTTCTCCTCCCACTTCAGGTCGGGGTTGATATTGCGGATCGAACCGTAACCGGGCTGCCAGACCCCGTTGGTGGGCCACATGTCGTTGGCTTTGTACATGCGGGTCGTATAGCCGTTCCCGAAGCCGTTGTTACCCGTGACGCCGTAACCCAGGCGCACCTTGAGGTCGCTGATCCAGCCGACGTCGCGCATGAACGCTTCGTTCGAGAGACGCCAGCCGCCCGAAACGGCCCAGAAATTACCCCAGCGGTTGTTCACGCCGAACTTCGAGGAACCCTCGCGGCGGAAGCTCACCGTAGCCATGTAACGGTCTTTATACGAATAGTTGGCACGCCCGAACATCGAGAGCAGGCGCTCGCGGGGATCCTTGTTCGAATCCATCGAGGCACGGCCGTCCGTGAGGTACGAACCCACGCCCATGTCCCACGGGCCGACGCCGTCGACCGGGAAGTCGTAGTTCGACATGCTGAAATCCTCGCCGCCCGCCTGCCAGAAGCTGTAACCGGCCACGACGTCGAGCGTATGGTCTTCGCGGAATACGCGGTGGTAGTTGGCATAGGCCTCGACCGAAACGCGGTTGCCCTTGCTGAACTTGTGCGACGCACCGCCGCGGCGGCTGTTGTCGATCGACTCCTTGTGGTCATGCGAAACGTAGGTATATTCCTGGTACTGGCGTTTGTCGATACCCACGGTTCCCTGCAGCGAGAGGCCCTTCATCAGGTTGATCTTCACAGTGGCGTCAGCCAGCAGCCACTGGTCTTTGCCGTTCTTCGTGCGCAGCATGATGTCGGCCACGGGATTGAAGGTCGTGCCGGAGATGCCGTTGCCGACCACGTTGTACTTGGAAGGGTTGGCCGGGTCGTAAAGCGGAATGGTGGGATTGAGGCCGAAGGCCATCTTGAAGATGCCCGACGAGTTGCGGTTGTCGCGCTCGGCCTCGCGGAACTGGGCGTTGGCGCGCACCTCGACCACGCCGTCGAAGAGGTTGAACCGGGCGTTGACACGTCCCGAATAGTCCTTGCGGTTGTCGCCGATGACGATACCCTTCTGGTTCTGGGCCATGAACGAAGTATAGACCTGGGCCACCTCCGTACCGCCGGCAATGCTCACCGTATGGCGCTGCGAAAAGGGCGCATCATTGGTCAGTTCCTTATACCAGTCGGTATCGGCGCCGTAGTCCTCGCCCAGGCCGTACTCGATATACTCGCTCGACGAGAGCAGCTCGGGGTACTTGCGGACGGTCTCGAACGAGAACTCGCCCGTATAGTTGGCCGTCACGCTGCCCTGCTTGGCGCGTTTGGTCGTAATGAGGATCACACCGCCGGCGGCACGCGTACCGTAGATCGCACCCGCCGAAGCATCCTTCAGCACGTCGATCGACTCGATGTCCTCCTGGTTGATCGCCCGCATGTCACCGCCCGGGATGCCGTCGATAACCACGAGCGGGCTCTGGCTGGCATTGACCGACGCGATGCCGCGCAGCTGGAAATTATTGCTGCTGTTGGGGCTGGCGCTGCCCGAGATGGTAAGTCCCGGAACCTTGCCCTGGAGCGCCGTGGCGATGGTCGAACCTCCCATGCCGGCCGTCAGGTCATCGCCCTTGATCGAGGTGATGGACGAAGTCACCGACTTCTTTTCCATCGTACCGTAACCGATCACCACGACGTCCTTGAGTACCTGGCTGTCGTCTTCCATGACGATGTCGATGACCGAACGCGCCCCGACATTCACGGTCTGCTCGGCATAGCCGATGAACGAGAATTTCAGCTGGCTGTCTGCCGCGGCATTGATCGTGTAACTTCCGTCGATGCCCGTGGTCGTACCCGTCGTCGTGCCGACCACCACCACGGTGGCACCGATCAGCGGCTCGCCGGCCGTGTCGGTCACCTTGCCGCTCACCTGATTGCGGCTTTGCGCCTGTGAGGACAACGCAGACGCCGTCAGCACCAGGCAGAACACGAAACGCAGAAAATACCCTGCATAGGATTTCCCCGTATCTGCAAATCTGTTTTTCATATCTTTTTCTCTCTTGTTTTTCATTGATTTGTCACCGCAGGACTATTCGGCTGCGATTTTCGTCATCTTGACATTGTCGAGGTACCAGCGGTAATAACCCGATAATCCCTGCTGGGTGGAGCGGATGACGACCCGGGTTTCACCCGTAATCCCGTAAAGCTTCACGCTCATAGGTGTCCATTCCCAATGCTCTCCGGGTGTCATCGGCTCGCTCTCTTTTCCCTGATCGCCGTTTATGCTGCCGGGGCCCTCGAGAATGGCGACTGTGACGGTTACCGCGTCGGGCTTGCCCGTACCGTCGCCGCCGATATTCGATGCGGCCACGAACGTCAGTTCAATATCAGTGGCCTGCCCCTCGGGAATCGCAAGAGCCGGCAGGATGATTCCGGTCTGCTTGTCGCCTGCACCCATTTTGAGATAATCCGAGCAGGCGTAAATCGTCCGTAAATCGGGATTGAAATCGGTCAGTCCGGCATCGGAAAACGCTTTGTCTACTACGTATTGATCCTTGTTCACCTCCGTGTAGATATTGACCGCTCCCTTCTGCGTATGTTCGCCCACGCAGTCGGTACCTTTGAACTTCGAAGTCCAGTCGAACGGCTCGTCGTAATAGACATAGCCGACCTCCTTGCCGTCGTCGTCGAAGAGCGAGTTCTTCGCATTCTGGGCGACCCGGACAACGGTCTCCAGGCCGGTGAGCGAGGTCAGTATCTTCACCTCTCCGTTGCGGGGCGCACCCGTGGTGTTCTCGCCCACGGTGAGCGTCACCTCGGTCTGGCCCGCATCGCCCGAAGCCGGGCTGGGCGTCAGCCAGCCGTCGGACTCCGCCGTCCATGCCTCGGCCGCCGTGACGGTGAAGGTAAGCGGCGTGCGATCCTCGTCGGCAAATCCGAACTTATTGACGGAAAAGCTGTTGACGGAAACCTTCAGTCCTTCGAGATTCTGGGTGACGGTGACGGTCGCCGTTTTCGAATCGGCCGTAACGGTGAACGTACCCGTACGTACTCCATCGGTCGTATTCTGGGCGATATCCAGGTCGATGCTCTCGTCTCCGGGAGCACCCGAAGTCTTGACAGGGGAGATCCACTTGCTGTCGTCGGCGACGGATATTTCCCAGTCGCAGTTGGTGGAGATGAAGATCGCAGCCTTCTCGCCGGTTTCGAGCAGACCCGATTTCACGACGGTGATCTTCGCCGGCGTAACGGAAAGTGCATCGACCTTGAGTTTCTGTGTCACGGCTATCGTACGGCGCGTGCCGCCGTCGCCTTCGAAGATGATGAAACCGGTGCGATCCTCGCCCGTATTGTTCTCGTCGATGGAGAGGAAAATACGCACGCGGCCGCGGTCGCCTTCGGTATGGGTGAGGTGGATCCACTCCTCGACATAGGTGGCCCGCCACGAGCGGTTCGTACCCAATTCGAAATTGACCATTTCCCCTTCGGTGGTGAGGCCCGTGTATTCGACTTCGATCTCCTGGCGGGTAACCGAGAGGAACGCGTCGGGATCAGCGTCGTCGCACCCCGCAAAACCGAGGCCCGAGACGAGCAGCAGGGCGGATGCGGCCCTGAATAACATATGCTTGAAATTCATGTTGGTTCTGTTTATGATTATGGACACCTGTTAGTCGCGGGGAGCCTTGACCATCTTAATGTTGTCGAGGTACCAGCGGTGATAGCCCGACACACCGAACTGGGTGGAGCGGATAACGATCCGCGAGCGGTCAGTAACGCCGTAGAGCGTGACTTTCATGCTCACCCACTGGTTCCACGAGGTAACGCTCGACATGGAAAGCGACGCGCTCTGCTTCAGGGAGGGACTGTCGACCGTTCCGGGGCCTTCGTAAACCTCGACGGTCACCGCCGTGTCGTCGATACCGCGCAGTGTCATGCCGCTGCCCGTACCGTCAATCGAAACGACCGGAGCCGCGTCGAACGTCAGGGTAATCGTGGACGACTTGCCTTTCTCGATATATTTGCCCATGTCGATGGCAAGGCCGTTCTGCTGGTTGTTCTTACCCATCTTGAAGTAGTGCTTGGCCATGTAGAAGGCATTGCCGCCGTAATTGTACTCGCTGTACCCCATCTGCGTAAATTTGAGCTTGGCCGCAGCATGGTTGCGCACGGCCTGCGTGGAGCCCTGGTCGGGGAACTGCACCTGATCCTGGCCGCCGAACTGCTCGCACCACGAAAGGTCGTCGTCGAGATAAACATGGTCGATTTCCAGCCCGTCGTCGGTATCGGGGGCAAGCGTCTGGGTCACGGTTACGGTTTCGGAAAGCCCGCCGCTCACGACGGCGAGGTGCCCCACACGGATAGCTTCCGTCTCGTTGGGCTTGACATCAAGGACGACCGACACACGGCCTTTCCCGGTAGGTTTGTCGACCGAAAGCCAATCCGCATCGGAGGTAATGGCATACCCCCGGTTGGCCAGCACATCCAGCGTCGCTTTCGACCCCGTACTCAGCGTACCGGTTCGGATGACCTCCACGCTGACTTTACTCACGGTGAGTCTGGCTGCCGCATCTTCCGCTTTATCCTCGACACAGGACGGAAAACAGCAGGCACAACCCATCAGAAGCAACAAGTGTAAAAATGTTTTCTTCATAGATTAGCAGGTTTAGTTTGTGATATTATGGATTAGGAATTTTTAAAAAAAATTACAAATCGCAAGTCGGGAACACTGCGCAGCAACAAAAGTATCCATTTTAAAGGGGCAGGTAAAGAGCAACGACCGATAATATAGAAATTAAAATTTCGTATCTTATTGATAATAATTATTTTATAAATACACCGTACAGAATGTTATATAGATTCGGGAAGGCCGAAACCGGCATAAACGAGGCGATTCAGCACCGATTTCAGGCCGGATCGAAGCACGGATTCCGCAGTTCCGTCTTTTTTTCGAATTTCGCATCGAAATAAATCGAAACAAAACGATACATCCGCCGATCCGGCAGCCGGAAATCCGGCGACGGCCACCGGACAAGGGGAGAATAAAACAAGGAAGCGGGGATAACCGGGACACAAAAGCAGGCCGGAACCGGACGCGGCGGGCGCACGGTAAAAATGGTAGCATGAACCGTAATCGGGGTAACCGATAGTAGGTCAGGACATATTATCTTTGCATCGTGGAAACAGCCGTTTCCCCGAAAGGCGGGGAGCGGAGGGACTTGCGACACGAACGAACATGACAAAGGAACAAAAGACACAGGCTATCGAATTGTTATTCGCAGAAAAATGCTCGTGCGTAATCCGCAACGGGGATTCGATGCGGATATTCCGCGAACGGGGCGTGGCCGACCTCTTCCGGCTGCAGCACGAAGAGCCGCAACTGCTGCGGGGCGCTTTCATCGCGGACAAGGTCGTCGGCAAAGGCGCCGCGGCGCTGATGGTACTGGGCGGCGTGGAAGGGCTTTTCGCCGACGTGGTGAGCCGCCCGGCGTTGGAGCTGCTCGCCGGGGCCGGCATCGCGGTGGAATACACGGTCGTAGTGCCCAACATCGTGAACCGCGCCGGGACGGGCACCTGCCCCGTGGAGCAGCTTTGCGCCGGGGCGGCGTCGGCCGCCGAGTGCCTGCCGCTGATCGAAGGGTTCATGCAGAAAATGAAGGAACGACATGGATAGGTTAATGAAAAAATTGGGTTTGCTGGCGCTCTGCACGGGGCTGTCATTCGCGGTACACGCCGTGACGCCGCAGGCGGAAGCCCCGGCGGAGCAAAACGTGAAGATCGACTCGGTCGTCGTGACGGGGGCGCGCTATGCGTCGGACATCCGCCACCTGCCGATGACCGTGTCGGTGGTCGGCCGGGAGAAGATCGAACAAAGCTTGCAGCCTTCGCTGCTGCCGACCCTGACCGAGCAGGTTCCGGGGCTGTTCACCACCGCACGCGGGATCATGGGCTACGGCGTGTCGGACGGCGCCGCGGGAGGCATCTCCCTGCGCGGGCTGAGCGGAGGCTCGGGGCGGCTGATGGTGCTCATCGACGGGCACCCGCAGTACATGGGGCTGATGGGGCACCCGATCGCCGATGCCTACCAGTCGCTGATGGCCGAACGGGTCGAAGTGCTGCGCGGCCCGGCATCGGTGCTCTACGGTTCGAACGCGATGGGCGGCGTGGTGAACATCGTCCCCCGCGGGATGCGCGAGCAGGGCGTGAAGACTTATGCCGACATCGGCTACGGCTCCTATAACACATTGCAGACGGAGGCGACGAACCGCATCCGCAAGGGCCGTTTCACGTCGGTGGTCAGCGGCTCGTACAACCGCACCGACGGACACCGCGCCGACATGGGATTCGAGCAGTACGGCGGTTATGCCAAGCTGGGCTATGAGATTTCGCAGGCATGGAACGTGCGGGCCGACGTCAATGTGACGCACTTCAACGCCTCGCAGCCCGGGACGGTGACCAACCCGATGGCCGATGCCGACCAACGCATCACACGCGGCATGACTTCGCTCTCCGTGGAGAACAACTACGGCCGGACTTCCGGGGCCCTGAGCCTCTTCTACAACTGGGGCCGCCACCGGATCAACGACGGCTACACGGTCGATCCCAACGACACGAACAATCCGAAAGATTACCGTTTCAACTCACGGGACGACATGATGGGCGTATCGTGGTACCAGAGCGCCCGGCTTTTCAGGGGCAACCGGCTGACCGTCGGCGCGGACTACTACCGCTTCGGAGGCGAGGCGTGGAACAGATACGTCGGGGGAGACCGCAAGGGCGAGCGCTCCGACATCGCCGACAAGTCGCAGGACGAGGTGGCCGGCTACGTCGATTTCCGGCAGGACATCGGGGGCTGGCTGACCTTCGACGCCGGGCTGCGCGTCGACCACCATTCGCACATCGGGACGGAGTGGATCCCGCAGGCGGGGCTTTCGTTCCACCTGCCGCACACCATCGAGCTGAAAGCTTCGGCCTCGAAGGGTTTCCGCTACCCCACCATCCGCGAGATGTATATGTTCCCGCCGCAGAACCCCGACCTGAAACCCGAGCGGATGTGGAACTACGAGGTGGCCTATTCGCAGCGGCTGCTCGGCGGGCGGCTCACCTACGGCATCAACCTCTTCTACATAGACGGCGAAAACCTGATCGTCGCCGTGCCGCGCGAGGGGACGACGCCGCTGAATATGAACACCGGGAAGATCGACAACGCCGGCGTCGAGGCACAGGCCGCCTACCGCATTTCGGAGGCCTGGTCGGTCGCCGCCAATTACAGTTACCTGCACATGGAGAACCCCGTGATCGCCGCACCGGAGCACAAGCTCTACACCGAGGCCGGGTTTGCCCGGGGCCGCTGGTCGGTGACTACGGGCGTACAGTACGTCGCGGGGCTCTACACTTCGGTAAAGGCCAACGGCCGGGGCACGGAGAACACCGAGGATTTCGTGCTGTGGAACCTGCGGGCGTCGCTGCGCGTGAGCCGCTGCCTCACGCTGTTCGCCCGGGGCGAAAACCTGCTGGCGCAGCGCTACGAGATAAACGCCGGATACCCCATGCCGCGGGCGACCTTCATCGGCGGCATACGCCTGGATTTTTAAATACGGGCGGAAAACACTATTTTTGACACAATCAATAACGACAATATGGAAACAACGGCTGTAAAACTCTATTCGACGGGCTACCGCGAGGCGAAGACCTACCTCGCGGCGGCGCTCTTCGTGGCAGGCAACATCGTCCTGCCCCAAATCTGCCACCTCGTGCCGCAGGGCGGCCTGCGGTGGCTGCCGATCTATTTCTTCACGCTGGTCGGCGCCTACAAATACGGCTGGCGGGTGGGCCTGCTGACCGCCGTGCTCTCGCCGGCGGTGAACTCGGCGCTGTTCGGCATGCCCGCAGCGGCGATGCTGCCCGTGATCCTGCTCAAATCGGTGCTGCTGGCCGTCGCCGCAAGCCTCGCTGCATGGCGGGCAGGGCGTGTGACGCTGCCCCTGCTGGCGGGCGTCGTCCTCTTCTACCAGCTGTTCGGCTCGCTGGGCGAATGGGCCTGGACGGGCTCGGCGGCCGCCGCCCTGCAGGACATCCGCATCGGGCTCCCCGGTATGCTGGCACAGGTATTTGCAGGATACGCGGTGCTCAGGTACCTATTACGTAATTAACAATCCCAAGACATGACAAAAATGTATATGGTTTCGTTACTGTCGATCCTGCCTTTCACGGCCCCGGCCTGCGGATCGGCACAGGGCGGCGGAGAAGCGCCCGAGGCACCCAAGGTCTATTTCGTGCGGGACATCACGCCGGAGAATATGGTGCGCCTGTACGAGGCGCTGGAGCGTCCGGCGACGGGCAAGGTGGCCGTGAAACTCTCGACGGGGGAACCCGGCGGGCACAACTTCCTCAAGCCGGAGCTTATCAAGGAGCTGGTGCAGAAGGTGGACGGCACGATCGTCGAATGCAATACCGCCTACGGCGGCGGACGCGCCAGCACGGAAAACCACCTGAAGGCCGCCGCCGACCACGGCTTCACGGCCATCGCCCCGGTGGACATCATGGATGCCGAGGGCGAGGTAAGCCTGCCCGTGAAGGGCGGCAGGCACCTCAGGGAGAACTTCGTGGGGTCGCACTACCCCGCCTATGACTTCACGGTGGTGCTCTCGCACTTCAAGGGGCACGCCATGGGCGGCTTCGGCGGTGCGGTGAAGAACATCTCGATCGGCATCGCCTCGTCGGCGGGCAAGGCGTGGATACATTCGGCCGGGAAGACCAAGAATGCCGCCCAGATGTGGGGCAACCTGCCCGCGCAGGACGATTTTCTGGAGTCGATGGCCGAGGCGGCCAAGTCGGTGGCAGACCACTGCGGGGAAAAGATACTCTACATCAACGTGATGAACAACCTGTCGGTGGACTGCGACGCGCACCCCGAAGACCCGAAGATGGGAGACATCGGCATCCTGGCCTCGACCGACCCGGTGGCGCTGGACAAGGCGTGCGTCGACCTGGTTTACGCATCGCCCGACCCGGGCAAGGTGCACCTGATCGAACGCATGGAGTCGCGCCACGGCATCCACACGCTGGAACACGGCGAAGCGATCGGGCTGGGCTCGCAGCAATACGAACTCGTGGAACTGGAATAGGATGGAGTACCGCATACTGGGGCGCACAGGACTGAAGGTCGGCGCCATTGCGCTGGGTTGCGAGGGATTCACGGACAAGACGGCCGAAGAGGTACGGGCCGATTTCGATTTCGCCATCCGCAACGGCATCAACTTCCTCGACCTTTACGCCTCGAACCCCACGCTGCGCAGCAACATCGGCGCAGCGCTGGCGGGCAGGCGCGAGAAGTTCGTCATACAGGGGCACCTCTGCTCGGTATGGGAAGAGGGGCAGTACCTGCGCACGCGCGATCCGGAGAAATCGCTGGCGGCGTTCGAAGACATGCTCGCACGGCTGGGAACGGACTATGTGGAGATCGGGATGATCCACTACGTGGACGCCGAGGCCGACCTGCGCGAGGTGCTCGACGGCCCGATCATGCGCCTGGCGCAACGGCTCAGGTCGGAAGGGCGCATCCGCCACATCGGCCTGAGCAGCCACAACCCCGTGGTCGCGCACATGGCGGCCCGGACGGGGCTCATCGACGTGCTGATGTTCTCGGTGAACCCCTGTTACGACCTGCTGCCGCCGAGCGACGACGTGGATACGCTCTGGGCGGACGAGAGTTACGCGCGGGAGCTGCACAACATCGACCCCGAACGGCAACGGCTCTACGAATTCTGCGAACGCGAAGGGATCGCCATCGACGTGATGAAGGCCTACGGCGGAGGCGACCTGCTGAGCGACGCCAACTCGCCCTTCGGACGCCCGATGACCCCGGTACAATGCCTCGAATACGCCCTGACGCGCCCCGGCGTAGCGGCCGTAATGGCCGGCTGCCGCCGCCCCCGCCGGAGGCGGCAGGAG
>OATG01001641.1_pt1 | contig 16055 bp, 8 predicted proteins | sample 1516581 | NCBI WGS metagenome assembly OATG01 (sample SAMEA2579930, study PRJEB22360) | human gut metagenome | biome: human gut; feature: human-associated habitat; material: faeces | place: Denmark | collected 2008/2010
GGCCGAAGCCGCTGGGGTATGTCGGGCGAACAATCCTCCAGCCGCACCAGCTTGCGCCCTCCGGCGCTGCGACGGTCGGGGTCGGCGTAGATCCAGTCGAAGTGGTCCAGGGTCGAGGCGAGGAACGCCTCGGCGGAGGAGTTGATAACCCGTATGTTCGTTGCGCCCAGCCGCCGGAAATTCTCTTCGGCGACGGCCGCCAGCGTCGCATCCCGTTCGAGGGTGATGACTTCGCGGAAGCGTTTTGAGAGGTAGAGGGCATCGACGCCCAGTCCGCAGGTAAGGTCGAGCACCGTGTTTCCGCTGCAACTTTTGCGGGCCGCGCATGCCTCGCTCGAGGCCTGTTCGAAAGCCAGCGGCGGGAGGATGCAGCGGGCTTCATAGTAGGAGGGGAGTTTCGTCCGTGCCCGCGCAAGGTATTTGACCTGCGTGGCGACGAGTGCCGCATGCGGAATACGCTTGTCGAGGGCGATCGCCGCAGGGTCGCGGCCGATTTGTTCCTCGACGGTATGCCGCACTTCGGGAGTCAGCAGCAGTCGGTATTGTTCCGGAGTCATCATTCCGGGAGCGAAGATACCGATTTTTTCCGTTCGGCGCTCCATAGGAGTAGGGTTGCGAAGATGAAAAGTCCGTAAACACTCCAGCATTGGGTCGTCGTGAGCCGGATGTCGAGGGCGGCTGCCGGAAGTGCCGCTGCAGCTCGGATCAGTTCGTTCTGTGCCCGGGCTGCGAATCCTGCGACGACCGAGAAGAGCGGTGCGAGCGCCGTTCCCGGGATCACGAGCCAGAGCGTGCAGCTCCCGACCACGACGTAGGAGAGCAGGATGACGACGGGGTTGAGTGCCAGTCCGACGACCGAGATCTGGCCGAAGGTATGGGAGATAAGAGGTGCAGTCGCAGCGGACGCTGAAAATCCGATGGCGAGGGTTGCGGTCAGCATATCGATGCTTTTGCGGCGTGTTCGCAGGAGGCGGCAGAGGGGGAGTCCCCAGGCGATGATGCCGGCGACGGCGATGAACGAGAGTTGGAAGCTGATGTCGAACAGGTAATCGGGATGGAAGAGCAGCATGACGAAGGCTACGCCGGCGAGTGTGTTCATCCCGACGTATTCCGACGACGAGGCCAGGGCGAATTGCAGGACGGAGAACATCAGCGCGGCACGGACGACGCTGGGCGGGAATCCCGTCGTGGCGGCATAGAGCCAGATGAGCAGGATGACCGCGATATTGCGCAGGATGTGTCCGTGCCGGAAAAGCGGCAGCCACCAGAGCAGCAGGTTGGCGAGCAGAAAGACGATGCCCACGTGCAATCCCGAGACGGCGAGCAGGTGCGAGGTCCCGCTGCGCGAGTAGGCTGCACGGAGTGCAGGGGAGAGCGAGCGTCGATCCCCGGTCGTCATAGCGTTGCAGAGGGCCTGTTCGTCGGGTGCCAGGGCCAGACGGTCGAGCCGTGCGACGGCCCGTTCGTGCAGGAACAGGGAGAGATGCCTCGGGGAAAACTCCCGGTGCAGAGTGTCGTGCAGCAGCAGGCTTGAGCGGTTCAGGTAGAGGGTGCCGACGTATCCCCGGCGGGTCATCAGCCGTCCGTAGCCGCCGTGACGGGCGGTGAAAGGGTAGATTTTGCCGCGTACGACGGCTCGGTCGCCGGGATTCAGTGCGGTCGAAGAGTCGCATCGCACCACGAGGTTTCCGGCGGCGGGGAGCCATTCTCCGGTTGCGGAGTTCCGCCGGGCGCGGATCGTTGTGCCGGAGGCCGTTTTGCCTTCCCGTTCGGAGAGGCGTTCTCGGACGACGATTTCGTATTCGCCCGGAGTGCCGGTCGGCGGAGCGGGAGTGTGTCCCAGTTCGGTGATGGTCATGCCGAAAAGCAGAATGGCTCCCAGGGTGGCGAGGTTTGCGCCCCGGTCGTCGGCGAGCAGTGCCAGGATACCGCAGACGAGGAATCCGCCTACTAACAACCACAGCGGCAGTACGTAGTGGTCGGCCAGCAGGATGCCGGCCGCGAGCGGCGGCAATGCGCGGAGCAGAGGCATGCGCCGGAGTTTCGACCGGAGGTTTTCGGACTTGAGTCGTAGCATAACGGAGCCGGATCACGGGAAATGGACGGAGAACCTGGCTTTGACTTTGTGTTTTTTTCGTTTTCTGCGTTCGGCAGGACCTCGCGGGCAGTCGCGGGCCTCGTCGATCGGATATTTGCGGTTTGCCTCCTTTGGAGGCGGCGGAATATTCCCGCCTCTTCGTTGCATCCGCTTCGAGTGTCGGTTTTCGGATTCGGCGATTTTCCGATTCGTAAAGATAATTATTTTTCGGAAGAATAAGCCGTTCGGATGTATGGATAATACAAAACGACACGCATCATTCTATTTGATGCGTGTCGTTTTGTCGTGTCGGAGATCTTTTCGCCTGTTTAGAACGATGCGAATGTGTTCCAGTTCGAATTTTGCTCCGCTGCGGCCTGAATGTCGGCAGGCAGGTTGGCGAAGAAATCGAAGCCGGTGAGCCGTTCGATCTCGGCGACGGAAGTCGCATAGTTCGTGTAGCTATCGTTCGAGTACTCCCTGTGTTCCATCCAGAAACCGATCGTTATGGCCGACGTCACTTTGTTCGACGCGTCGCGCCGGACTTTCAACAACGCTTTGTAGTAATAGTTCGGTACGGGGCATCGTTTGCTGTCCGACTTCGGTGTGATCCAGGTGATCGCTTCGTGGTTGCCTGCGGTCTGGAGAATAGCGCCCGTCACCACATATACCGTGTCCGTAGTCGCAGCGATATTTCGGACGCCGCTTTCGAGCTGCTGCCAAATACCGCCGTTGAATTTGTTCTGAATCTGCGGCGTGGAATTGGTTGCGTAATAGGTCTGTACGACCAATTCGTCCGAACCGTTGCGGTCGGCGTTGGGTATCTGGTGCCCCCGGGCGTAGAACTCTTTCGAACTGTCATATCCGTCCGATGTGGTAGCTCCGAGATTGACCCCGTAGCTGCTCGACCAGACGTTGATCTGTTCGGATTCGGCCAGTCCGGGATTGCGCTGCCATTTGTCGGAACGTCCGTTCCCCATGTGTCCTTTTGCGAGCGGATAGGCTACCCAGTAAGCCGTGTAGGTCGATTTGTCGTAGTACATCGTGTAGTTGCGCTGCGATCCGGAGGCGGGATAAACCGTCTGCGTGATCGTCGCGTCGGCTGTCGTGCGGGCCGGAAGCTCGTACCAGGCGGCATGATCCGTCCGAGCTCCTTCGGTGGTAAAGGTTGTCGAAGAACTCTGCGGCGTGGAGCCGTTGGTCGCCGTTACGACGCCGTAAACCGTGTACGTCGTTGCGGGCAGAAGATCGGAGAGGTTGGCGGTCGCTTCGTTTCCGACAACAGCGGCAACGACACTTCCCGTGTCGCTGCCGTTCGTTGCGGAATAGAAGAACTGCACCTCGGTTGCGTAAGCGGCGTCGGTCAGACTACTGGAAACCTTCGCTGTACTCGAAGTTATGTCGCTTACGTTCGGTGTGGCAATTCCCGGGGTAGGGTCTGGGGAAGGATTATCGCCTCCCCCTTCTCCCGAGTTTCAGTTGATCGTGATGGTTTTAATCATCAACGACTTGCCGCCCGATTCGGTGTTTAACGTAAGGACGATCTCGCCGGACAGCGGAGTTTCCGATTCGACGACATACTCCTGGTTATTCGTTTTTGCCAAGGAGATCGTTTCGCCGAGTGCTTGTCCACCGACGGTTGCATTCACGGTACTTAAGTTTGCCGTATTTGCCGACATAACCAACGTGATTTTTTTGATTCCTCCGGTATAATCGGACGTTTTTATGGTGACACCGCTGGGTTTCGACCAGGAAAGACCACGATTGTTTTGATCAAATGCAGTGGGCGCTTTGCTTGCAGTCCATGTCAGTCCGTTTACTGTTAAGCCGGCAGCGATCTTGTCTTTATCCGCGCTTTCGAAAGTGTAGGTCCAAGTTTCTCCGACACCGCCTTCCGGCTTGCTGTTCTGGGTAATGAGCAATGTCGCGTTGGCTGTACCCAGTGAAGTGGTAGCGGTAAGAACGATGCGTGCTGTACGAGGTGTTGCGACCGTATTCTCTGTGGCTGCGACTTCGAGGCGATTTTCGCCGCCGTTGTAATCATCTGTAATCATCCAGTCCGGCTGTTCGGTTCCTTCAGTGCCGTCGTAAATAGCGACGGAAACGTCTTGCGTTTCGGCATTCTTCAACGTAACGGGGATGTAGTGTGTTTCCGTATCGTTATAAGACAGTGTCAGGGTGGACGGATCCAATGTGATTTCAGGCAACTTGACGTATTCGGCAGGGATCAGAGTCAGATCTTTTGTCTGGGAACCGGTATAGAATCCAAAACCGTAAGTTGCCTGCGTGTTTTTCGCCAAAATACGGGAAGGGGTCGCTGCCGATGCGATTTGGTAAGTGCCTTCGGACTTGTTCTTGGTAATTACCAGTTCATAAGGAGTCGTAGAGGTCGTAGCGCTGTTGCCGCTTTCCCAGGAGAGGTAGTTCTCGCCTTGACTGATCGTGTAGTTGTCACCCGATTTGGTAATTGTCCAAATGAGGGTTTCGTCCCCGGTTTTGTAGGGATTAGACGGCGTAATCACTACGGGAGCCAAACGGGAGCTTTCAGCTAAAGAACTCATTGCATAGGTTGTTTCGGATTGGGTCGCCGTGATGACGTAGTCGCCGCTCAATGTTTCGTTCTCCTCTTCCGTAGCGCCGGTCATATCGACCGCGAAAGTCGAGCTGTCGCCCGCTGCGAAAGCCAGGGCCCGGCCCTCCTGAACGGTTACCGTCTTGGTGAAGATCTTCGATGCGGTGGTCACGGTAACGGTGAATGTTTCACCGGTTGCCACTTCGAACGGGAAGCAGGTGAAATAAGCCGTCATGCCCGCTTCGCTATTGGCCGTGATGTTCATCTCCGAAGAGTAGTTCAACGTCACGTTATCGGCGAAATTGTTAATATAGCCATACTCTTTGATGGTACCTGCCGTCATATCGACATAGCTGCGGCCCGTGACTTTTTTGTCGGGAGCCGTAAATTTGACGCCGAGGACACTTTCCGCAGATGCGAGGTTCTTGACCGTCATCTTACCGATGGCGACGGCACGGCCGAAACTCATTTGCAGTTCGGTCGGCTGACTCTCCACAGAGATCGATTTGGCGATCAGCAGGTCCGCGTTCGAATCGAAACTCGTAGCGGTCGGCTGCTGGACTGTGGGAGTGATGACCTTCATGTTGGTGATGTCCGTATTGCTGGAGGTAACCCATGCCGAAGCGGGGTAAACCGCGTTGTAAACGAGCGGGGTGTTCTCGTTTGCGGGGAACGTTACGGCGAATTTTGCAATGTCGCCGCTTATCACGCCCTCTTGCGAGGTAGCAAATACGGTAGTGGAAGCTGCCGTTTCGAGTACTTGCAGGAATTCACCGGTCGCATTCCACGAAACTTTCCCCGTCAGGGGATCATACGTTGTACGGGAACCGGATGCCGATTCGAGTTCTGACGATGCGGAGACCGTCATGGTTACTTTGCGCCCGTTCGACGGGTCGGAAACCGTGTCGTCTTTGGAGCAGGCTGTGAACAGAGATGCACACACCGCAACAGCCAAGATGGATTTGAAAAAAGTTTTCATAGTCGTGCAATGTGTTTGTTAGTACTCTCCGTAATCGGTGTCATTGATGCTGCCGCCTGCTTCGCCCGATCCTCCATAGTCCAGGACGGTGCTGTTGGCAAAACCTTTTTCGATCGAGATGTTAAGGATCTCAATCGAAGGAGCGGAGTACGAAGTTCCCCCCCCCTTAACCGTAGATTTGTAGTGTCTTTCCATAGTAATAGAGGTATATGTTTGAGAGTTTTTACATCCTTTCCCGGTTAATGGGCTACCACAAATATAGACAATATTCGATTAAGGAACAAGAAAGAATCCAAAATTCATCGAATCTTCATATTTCGATGCGGATTATGCGCGAAAGCGTCCGAAATTTAATATAAATTGTCGAACATGCTCTGGCTCTTGTCGTACTTCAGGTCGGCAAGGGAGGCGGCTTTGACCCCGATGTTGAAGCTCCAGCTCTGGTAATGACCGAAGGGAATCCATGCGAACGACATCTGCCAACAGTGCAGGTCGCGTGTAATGGTGATGGAGGCCGGAGTAAGCTCTTTGGCCTGGAAGTCGTAACCACCCTGGAATGTCACGCCCATTTTGGGGAGAATCGTGACGCTGCCGTTGATACCGAGGGTCTGGGTGATGTTTTTCTGGTATCCTGTCGTGCCGTTGTTGGTCGGCGAAGAGGAGTAACTGATCGTATAGTTGAATCCCAGGTTCCAGGGTAGCGAGAAGTCGTAATAGGCCTGGGTCATGTATTGTCGTCGGAGCGCAGGGTTCATCTGCCCGTAAGGGTCGTAGAACGGATTGGCGTAGGCCGGATCGATCGGGGCGCTGTTGATGTCGTTGATCGCCGGGGTGGAGTTATCCTGCCGGGACTGGAACGTATAGCCGAACGAGGTGCTGGCCGATACTACGCGGCCGGGGAAAAAGAGCTTGTTGATACGCTGGCCCTGCGGTGTGACCCGGTAGGGGTCGAGCGTGGCGCTGATGTTGATGCCGAAGTTCTGGAAGACCGTAGTACGCAGCGAAATGGGGATGTTCGAAAGCCCCATGGAGTCGGCCAGGAAGTTGTAGGATACCTGGCCGATGCGGAGTTCGTCGATCAGTTTGATCTTCTTCATGCCCGAGGTATCGCGCTTGCTGAGTACTTTCATTTCGAGCGTTTGCGAGAGCGAGGCGTTGATGGCCATGGACTGACCGGAGCTGGGCACGCCGAAGATGCTGCCTTCGAAGGGTGAGTAGGTCTTGAAATTACCCAGCGTATCGCTCTGCACGGTCTTCAGGTAGCCGTATTTCTGTTTTGAGAAGTCGGGGGCGTAGGAGAAGCTCACCGTCGGGGTGATCGTGTGGCGGATCGCCTGCACCTTGCGGGTTTTCTTCTTTGCTTCGTAGCGGCCATAGACGATCGTCGAAGCCTGCAGGCTGAAGTTGTAGTTGTACAGACGATAGAAGCCGTATTCCGGATCGAGCTTGTCGATGCGGTTCAGCACCGGGCTCCAGACCTGTTCCTGCTTCTTGAAATACCATTTTTCGGTGTAGTTGATCGTCGGCCCGAAGTTGATGTAGTTGAAGATATTGTACGTCGCCGAGATGGGAATGCTGTGCTCGAAGCCGTACTGCATGTTCTGGAGCGTCTCCTTGGTGAAGATTTCGGACTCCTTGGCGTTGGCCTTGTTGTTGAATTTGCCGGTATAGCGGAGCGAGATCTTCTCGTACCAGCGCTCCTTGCCCATCGCCTCCTTGCGTTTGAAGGGATAGAAGGTCGAGACGTTGAAAACTACGTTCGGCAGGGCGATCGAGAGCGTTCCGCTCTGCGAGTTCTGCGAAACGGACATATTGGCCGAAAGGGAGAACGGAGTGCCGAGCCAGCTTTTCGAGTAGGAGATCGTCGAACTGGTCTGCGTCTGGAGCGCCTGGTTCAGGTTGGTGGCCGAATAGCGGTTATAGCCGCTGGTACGGAAATCGACCGAGGCGGAGAAGGTCGAGCCCGGGTTGGCTTTGGGGTCTTGCGTATGCTGCCAGTAGAGCTGGAAGTTGTTCTGCTGGAGGAAGTCGGGTTCGCCCTTGTCGCCGACACGGACGTTCGAGTAGTTGAAATTCAGGGTGCCGTTGTACTTGTAACGCTTCATATAGCGCGACATCGCGGATGCCTCCCACGATCCGAGGGTGTAGATACCGCCCCGGATGGCCAGGTCCATGTGCTCTCCGAGCGTGAAGTAGTAGCCCAGGTCACGGATGTAGAATCCCTTGGTCGATTCCTCGCCGAAAGTCGGCATCAGCAGACCCGACTTGGGGCCGGAACTGAGCGGGAAGAAACCCTCGGGCAGCAGCGGAAAGTAGATGGGAACGTCTTCCAGGACCAGGTAGGCGGGACCCGTGACCACTTTCTTGCCGGGAATCACCTTCGCCTTGGTCATCGCCAGGTAGAAGTGGGGGTGGTCCGTCTGGTCGCAGGTGGTGTATTTGCCGTCCTGGATGTGGATGGTGTTGTCGTCCATCTTTTTGACGTTGTTGCCGATCAGCCAGCCGTCGCCCTCCTGAGTCGCCACGCCTTTGATTTTCGCCTTTTTGCTGCCGATGTTGTAGGTGATCGTGTCCATCGTGTAGGGATTGGCGGCTCCTTCGGTGAAAGTGGGGTTGGTAACTGTCGGTTTGCCGTCTATCGTGTCGCGCTTGCCGTGGGCGTAGATGATCTTTTCGTCCATATTGACCCGCATGAAATCTCCCTTGAGATTCATGTTCTGGTAGTTGATATCACCCTGGTTGTAGATATAGACCGTGCGGTTGCGTACGTCGTAGTAGAGCGAGTCCTGGTTTTTGCCGCTGATGATGTCGTCCAGGAAAGATTTTTTCCGGGTCGTATCGCGCTGGGTCGTGTCCTGACGCAACGAATCGCGCAGCAGCGAGTCGTTGCCGGTGGGAGCCGTACTGTCGGCGGGGGCGATCGGCGAGAGGGGAGGCGCTCCGAAGATCGAGTCGATCCTGGTGTCGAAAAGCGAATCCTGCTCCTCTTCCGTACGTGTTTCGGCGGTCGGGGGGCGGTCGGCTTCCCGTTGAAGGCGCCGAATCTCCCGGCGGGTTTCGCGGCGGGATTTTTGTACGGCTTGCGTCGGAGTGCTGTCGGGCGGTGTTTGGCGTTCGGGTGTCGCGGGATGCTGCACTCCGCCCGGCAGCGCCATGCCGAGCACCGGAAGCAGGAAGAGCAGCAGGAGTGCTCCCGAGAAGATATATTTTGCCTTTAGCCTGTCCAAAATTCCAAAAAAAATCATACCTTTGCCGACGAGTCGGCAAAACCGCCCGAAAATGGCTCCGAAGGCCTCAGTGCGGGGGTTTTAACATCCGGCAAATATAGGTAAAAAATTCAGAACCGTTAAATTTTCAGCCACTTTTGCTATGCGGAAATCGCTTTTTCTTGTTGCCCTGTTTTTGATTGCGACACTCTCTTTCAACGGAGTTGCCGCGCAGAATATTGCACAGGGCGTGCGGGTCGTCGTAATCGATGCCGGGCACGGGGGGCCGAAGTTTCCGGGAGCTCATTACAGAGGCGTTTATGAGAAAGATCTCAACCTTCAGATCGCTCTGAAGCTCGGGGCCTTGATCGAGAAGGAGATCCCCCAGTTGAAAGTGGTTTACACGCGTAAGACGGACAAGCAGTTTTCCGAAAGTCTGACCCAGGATTTGCAGGCTCGGGCCGATATCGCCAACAAGGCGGGCGGCGACCTGTTCATTTCGATCCATACCAATGCTGCGGCATCGGCGTCGGCACGGGGAGTCGAGACCCTGATTATGGGTGAGAGTCCGCTGGAGAAGAACGCCAACGAGCGGGCCCTCTATTATAACAACCAGGAGGAGCTGCTCGATATGTCGAACGAGAAGACGGCGGCGATCGTTCGGGCTTATATCCAGAACCTGCAGTTCACCTATGGTGAATACAGCGAAGCGATGGCCCGTCTGGTGCAGAAACATTACGTCAAGTCCGGGCGGCACAATCGCGGTGTGAAGCGACAGCCGCTCAAAGTGCTCTACGCTACCGATATGCCCGGTATCCTGACCGAGATAGGTTTCCTTTCCAATTCGGAGGAGTACGCTTATATGAATTCGGCGAAGGGGCAGGCTCAAATCGCACGTGCGCTGTGCGATGCGGTGAAGGATTACGTCGCTTTCGTTCGGGGTGCGCTGCTTGTCGATGACGATGCCATTTACGAACAGGCCGATGCCGATGTCGCAGAGCCGGCTTCGGCTGCCGCTTCGGACAAAGCGGATAAGGGTAGTGTCAAAACCGGGAAAGCCGAACAGGAGAAGACGTTTTATGCCGTGCAGTTGATCGCCAGCGCCAAGCGCGTGCCGCCCAAGGACCGGCAGTTCAAAAGTTACCGGGGAAAAGTCACGGAGTTCGTTACCGGCGGCCGGTTCAGGTATAAGTATTGTGTGGGGCGTTTCGATACCCGCAAGCAGGCCGAAGCCAAGTTGGCCGAGGTGCGCAGGGAGTTCCGCGATGCGTTCGTGGTGAGTTGTCGGGGCGACCGGATCGTACAGTAAATAAAACGAAAAAAACAGGTATATGAGAAGAGAAGTTAAGATCGGCATTTTCGCCGTGCTGATGATCGGCGCCCTCTGGGCGGGTATCCGCTTTCTGAAGGGGTTCGACATCTTCAGTCGCAACGCGGTCTATTATGCCGCTTACGACCAGGTCGATGGCGTGCAGAACGCTTCGCCGATTCTGATCCGGGGCGTGAAGGTGGGAGCCGTGACGGATATTTCGTTCGATCCTTCGATCGGTAACGAGGTCGTACTTCAACTGACGATCCAGCGGAAATACCGGATTCCGTCCAATTCCGAAGCCCGGATCTACAGCAACAGCATCATGGGCGCCAAAGCGATCGAAATCGCTCTGGGCGATGCCGGGACCTACCTGCAATCCGGGGACACCCTCTGTTCGAGCCGCAGCAAGGGCCTGATGGATATGGCGGGTTCGGAACTCGAATTTTTCAAGCAGAAGATGTCGCAGGTCGTGGGGGATTTGAGCCGCACGATGGATAACCTGAATCTGATTATGGAGCAGAACGCCGCGAATATCGAAGGTACGATGTCGCACCTGAATTCGATTACGGGCAGCGTAAACGGTATGTTGCTGTCGCAGCGTGCGAATCTGGAGAGCGCCGTAGCGAATTTGACCCGTTTTTCGGAGATGCTCGGCGAGAACTCTCCGCGTATGGACAGTATTATCCTGAATTTAAGCAATTTTACCGACCAAATACAGCGTGAGAATCTGGCCGGGGCGCTCGATTCGACTCTGATGAACCTCAATGCGATCTTGGCCCGTGTCAATGCCGGGGAGGGGACTGTCGGGCAGCTCGTCAGCGATCCCCGTCTGTACGAATCGCTCAACGAGGCGACTGCGAACTTGGCGTCGCTGCTGGCCAACTTGCAGGCCCATCCTGCTCGTTACGTCCATTTCTCGCTGTTCGGCCGCGATCCCGAAAAGGCCGACCGCAAGCAGCAGAAAAAAGAGGCGAAACATGCCCGGCGCGATTCGCTCAAGGCCCTGAAAGCGGCCCGATAGTTTCGAATGTTTTCTCTGTGCGATGATCTATCCGGCGAACTTTGAACAGAAAGTCGGTTTCGACCGGCTGCGTGAGCAGGTCGCGGCGCTGTGTACGATTCGCGGCGGCCGGGAAAGGTTGTGCGCCGAACAATTCAGCACTTCGCAGGCCGATGTCGAGCGGCGGCTGGCGCTGGCGGACGAGATGCGCCGTCTGCTGGAGATGGAACGGGACTTTCCGGACGACGAGTTCGTCGATGTCGATTATATCCTTTCCAAACTGAAGATCGAAGGCAGTTTCCTCGAAGTCGAGGAGGTCGTGTTGCTGCGCCGGGCGCTGGCTTCGGCGGGGGCGATCGCCGGTTTTATCCTGGGGCGCGGTGAGGAGCTATATCCCGAACTGCGGCTCCGCAGCCGGGGGATCGAGGCTTTCCCGGAGATCGTTCGGGCGATCGACGGTATCGTCGATCAGTACGGCAAGATCCGGGACGACGCTTCGCCGGAGTTGCAGCAGATCCGGCGGATGATCCGCGAGCGGGAGGGGCAGGCCGCCAAACGCCTGCAGCAGGTGTTGTCGAATGCCAAGAAAGCCGGTATCGTGGAGGCCGACGCGATGCTCTCGATCCGCGACGGCCGGGCGGTGATTCCGGTCGCAGCGGCCAATAAACGCAAGTTGCAGGGTTTCATCCACGACGAATCGGCCACGGGCAAGACCTTCTACGTCGAGCCGGTCGAGGTCGTCGAAATCAATAACGAACTCAAGGAGCTGGAGTACGCCGAGCGGCGCGAGATCGTGCGGATCCTCTCGGCCTTCACCGACTCGATTCGCCCCGAAGCGGATCGGATCGCGCTGATTGGCGACTATCTTTCGGATCTGGATATGATCCGTGCCAAAGCCCGCTGGGCCGTTGCCAACGGAGCGGTGAAGCCGATCGTTTCGACGGACGACCGGCTGGTGCTGCGCAATGCGCGGCATCCCTTGTTGCAGCAGACGCTCCGGGCGCAGGGCAAGCAGGTGGTGCCGCTCGATCTGCAACTCGACAAACGGCGTCATATCCTGGTGATTTCGGGGCCGAATGCCGGCGGCAAGTCGGTGTGTCTGAAAACTACGGGCATCATCCAATATATGTTCCAGTGCGGATTCCTGGTTCCGGCATCGGAGAATTCGGAGCTGCCCCTGTTCCGCAACCTAATGATCGACATCGGGGACGAGCAGTCGATCGACGACGATCTTTCGACCTATTCGTCGCACCTGCTCAATATGAAGAACATGCTCGCCGGAGCTTCGAACCGGACGCTGGTGCTTATCGACGAGTTCGGTTCGGGTACGGAGCCTATCATCGGCGGGGCGATCGCGGAGTCGATCCTCGAACGGCTCCGCAGTAAAGGCTGTTACGGGGTGATTACGACCCACTATGCCAACATTAAGTATTATGCGTCGAACACCGAGGGAATCGCCAACGGAGCGATGATGTTCGACGTGCAGAATATCCGGCCGCTGTTTCGGCTCGAGATCGGCAAGCCGGGCAGTTCGTTCGCGGTGGAGATCGCCCGCAAGATCGGGTTGCCGGAGGATATTATCCGCGATGCGGGCGAAAAGGCCGGCAGCGATCATATCAACCTCGAGAAACAGTTGCGTGAAATCGCCCGTGACAAACATTACTGGGAGCAGAAGCGCGACCGCATCCGGATCGCCGACCGCAAGGTCGAGGAGCTGGAACAGACCTATGCCGACCAGCTTTCGCGCATCCGGCAGGAGCGCTCGGAAATCTTGAAAAAGGCCAAGGAGGAGGCGCAGCGGATGATCGCCGACGCCAACCGTCAGATTGAGAATACGATTCGGACGATCCGCGAAGCGCAGGCCGAGAAGGAGCTTACCCAGTTGGCCCGTAAGGAGTTGAACGATTTTCGGGACAGGGTGGAGAGGACGGATGCAGCGGATGCGGCGCACGACGAACGGGTGGCCCGCGAAATGGAGAAACTCGAACGCCGCCGCCAGCGTCGTGCCGAGCGCAGACAGCAGGCCGGCGAGACTCCGGAGGTCGCACAGCCTGCCGTGCCGGAGAAACCCCGCGAGGCGGAGGTCGGCTCGAAGGTGAAGATCGCCGGGCAGGACATTCCCGGCGTGGTGCTTTCGATCAAGGGCCGGAAGGCGCAGGTGGCATTCGGACAGATTCTTACGACGGTGGATAGAAGTTCGCTCGTCGTGATCTCGGGCGCCGAATTCAAGCAGGCGACCAGGCCCGTGCAGCCGCGCACGGTGGTATCGGTCGATGTGTCGGCCCGCAAGCTCAATTTCAAGGATCATATCGATGTGCGGGGCCTGCGTGCCGCCGAAGCATTGGAGGAGGTGCGGGATTTTATCGACGACGCGATCATGGTTGGCGTCGGTACGGTCACGATCCTGCACGGCAAGGGGACGGGGGCGCTCAAGGAGGAGATCCGCCGTTATCTGCGCACGGTGCCGGAGGTCGAACGGGCTGCGGACGAACACGCCGACCGGGGCGGAGCGGGGATTACGGTGGTGACTCTGCGTATGGATTGACGGCAGTTATGTAAAGGAAAGATACGACATGAAATACATGTTATCGGAAATCGCCCGCATTTGCGGGGGCGAACTCATCGGGGAGGATTTGCCGGTGGCACGGGTGCTTACCGACAGCCGCAACTGTTCGTTCGGCGAGGAGCCGCTGTTCGTGGCCATGAAAGGTACCAATCACGACTCCCACGCCTTTATTGGCGAGATGGTTCGCCGGGATGTGAAGGCATTTCTTGCGGAGCGGAAGACGCAACTTCCGGCCGGTTGCGGCTGCGTGGTGGTTCCGAGCGCCATCGCTGCCCTCCAACAGCTTGCGGCCCATCACCGGACTCGGTTCAAGGGGCGCGTGGTCGGTATCACGGGTTCGAACGGGAAGACCGTGGTCAAGGAATGGATCGCCCAGCAGATTCCTGCCGGCGTCAAATATTTCCGGTCGCCGAAAAGTTATAATTCGCAGTTGGGCGTGGCGCTCTCGCTGCTGATGATCGAAGGGGACGAGGAGTTGGCGTTGATCGAAGCGGGGATCTCCTGTCCCGGGGAGATGGTGCGTCTGGAGCGGATGATCCGCCCCGATACGGTGATTTTCACTTCGATCGGCGAGGCGCACCAGGAAAATTTCACCTCGCTCGAGGAGAAGAGTGCCGAAAAGTTGGTGTTGGCGAAGGGAGCGCGAACCATTATTTATCATGGTGGCTCCTCCCTGCTCGAACGGATGATCCGCACGTTATACGGCGGCCGGCAGTTGCAGGACGCTGCGGAATATCCGCTGCCGGAGCAGTTGCCCGCAGGGGTTCTGGAGAGCGGGGCCGGGCGTGTCGATGCCCAGTTGGTCGGGGCGTTCTGTCGGGTGATGGGCTTTCCCGACCCCGATTTCGGCCGGATTCGGCCCGTGGCGATGCGCCTCGAGTTGAAGGAGGGAATCAACGGTTCGCTGCTGATCGACGACGCTTACAATTCGGACATCAACTCCCTCTCCATTGCGCTCGACTACCTGCATAATATGGCCGCCGGCCGTCCCATGACACTTATTCTTTCGGATATCGAGCAGAGCGGCGTCGAGGACGGAGTGCTTTACGGCGAAGTGGCCCGTCTGGTGGCCGCCGCCGGAGTGAGCCGTCTGATCGGCGTGGGAGACCGTATTCGAAATGCCGGGGCGAATTTCGCCTGCGACAGCGCCTTTTACCGCACGACCGACGAGCTGCTGCGCAACCTGCGCCGCGACGATGTGGCCGGGCGCGTGGTGCTCATCAAGGGCAGCCGTGACAGCCACTTCGAGCGGGTGAGTCATGCGCTCGAACGCAAGAGCCATACGACGGTATTGGAGGTCGATCTCGATGCCATGATCCACAACCTGAATTATTTCCGTGCGCGGCTCCGTCCCGGGGTGCGGCTCGTGGCGATGGTCAAGGCGGCCAGCTACGGCGCCGGGGATTTCGAGGTGGCCCAGATGCTCCAGCATCAGGGGGTCAATTACCTGGCCGTAGCTTTCGCCGACGAAGGGGTGCTGCTCCGCGAGCGGGGAATTAGAATGCCGATCGTCGTTCTGAATGCCGACGAGGGCAGTTTCGATCTGATGGTCGCTCACCGGCTGGAGCCCGAAATATACAATTTCCGTTCGCTGGCGTTTTTTTCGAAAGCCGTCGAACGGGTCGGAGAGGAGAGTTACCCGATCCATATCAAGCTCGATACGGGCATGCACCGGTTGGGTTTTATGGAAGGGGAGTTGGATATGCTGACCGAAACGCTGGGCGAAACTCCGTCGGTGAAGGTCGCTACGATCTTTTCGCACCTGAACTGTTCCGATATGCCCCAGGAGGATCGTTATACGCGGGAGCAGATCGCCCGTTTCGACCGTATGAGCGGCCGTCTGGCTGCGGCGCTTCCCTATCCGGTGCTTCGCCATACGGCCAATTCGGCGGCGATCGAGCGTTTCCCCGAGGCGCAGTTCGACATGTGCCGTCTGGGGTTGGGACTTTACGGTTTCGGCTTCGAGCATAACGACGAGCTGAAACCCGTTTCGACGCTCAAAAGCCGTATCGTGCAGCTCAAGCACCTGTCGGCGGGCGAAGCCGTCGGTTACGGCCGGGCGGGGAAGCTGACGCGTGACAGCGTGACGGCCACCGTGCCGATGGGGTATGCCGACGGACTGGACCGTCATCTGGGGTGCGGCCGGTGGTCGATGCTGGTCGCGGGGCGGCCCGCGCCGATCGTGGGCCGCGTCTGCATGGACAGTTGTATGATCGACGTGACCGACATTCCCGGCGTGGAGGAGGGGGACGAGGTGGTGATCTTCTCCGCGGTGCCGGGCAATACGCCCGAAGATATGGCCCCCCCCCCCCCCACACAACCCCTACCGCGGGAATCCAGCGA
>OATG01001661.1_pt1 | contig 15859 bp, 9 predicted proteins | sample 1516581 | NCBI WGS metagenome assembly OATG01 (sample SAMEA2579930, study PRJEB22360) | human gut metagenome | biome: human gut; feature: human-associated habitat; material: faeces | place: Denmark | collected 2008/2010
ACCGCAGGCAGCACCCCGCAGCTGCCCGCCGTGGGCGCGGCTACGATGCGCTTCATGCAGGCGTTGCACTCGGCGGTCTTCAGGGCTTCCGCTGTTACTGCGGCCAGATAGTCATCGCCCAGCAGGCGTCCCTGCTGCCACGCCTGCTCCACCTTGGCGGCATCGCCGCCGGAAAGGCCGCTGCGGCTGCGCTGCGCGGGGTCGTATTCCTGACTGGTGGCCTGCATCACCTGCCACAGGTGCCGCATGGCAGCGCGGCTGTGCGCCTCGGTCAGGCGGCTCTCCTCCAGATCGCTGCGCAGCACCGCTTCTGCCAGCGAAATTTTCTGGCTGCGGGCGGCAGCCAGCATCTCTTCACAGGACAAAAATGCCATGGCTCATTCCTCCGTTTCTTCCGGCTCGTCCACGTTCAGGCAGGTCACCTTCAGCAGACCCGGCATCACCGCCAGCTGCCGCTCCAGCGCGTGGGGGATGTGGGAGTCGCACTCCAGCACCATCACCGCATAGCCGCCCGCAGCGGCGCGGAACACCTGCATGGACGCGATATTGATGCGCCGCAGCGCCAGCGCCATGGTCACCTCGGCAATGCAGCCGGGGGTGTCCTCATTGTGGATGATGAGGGTGTTGCTGTCCCCGCCAAAATCCGCCGGTACGCCGTCAATTTCCGTGACGCGGATGCGTCCGCCGCCCACCGATGCCGCCTTGAGCGAAAGCTGCCGCCCGGTGCGGCTGGTCAGGGTGAGCACGGCGGTGTTGGGGTGGGCAGAGCGCAGCTCTACCGGGTGGATGCTGAACTGCATCCCCCGCTGCGCAGCCAGCGCAAAGCTGTCCGGCAGGCGGGGGTCGTCCGGTCGCAGACCCAGCAGCCCCGCCACCAATGCGCGGTCGGTGCCGTGGCCTTTGCCGGTGGTGGCAAAGCTGCCGTACAGGCCGATGTCTGCCCGCGCCGGAACCTCGCCCAGAAGCTTTTGTGCGGTATAGCCGATCTTTGCCGCACCGGCGGTGTGGCTGGAGGAGGGTCCGATCATCACCGGGCCCAAAACATCAAATAATCGCATAGGGGACAGCCTTCCTTTCCTGAGGGTTTTCCCACTTTTGCGCGGCAGCTGCTGCCGCAAAACGCGCTTTTTTCCTGCTCAAATGGACTAAAATTGCCAAAACGGCACATTTTTATCAAGTTTATTATACCGCTTTTGCTGCACTTGTGCTATAATAACTTTACTAATGTTTGAAAATGTCCCCAAAATGGCGTTCCGGCTGCTGCCTTGACAGCGCCGCCCCGCCGCCAAGGGAACAACACGGAGGGTAGATCCTATGAAACTGGTAAGTGTGGAAACTCCTGAAAAGAGTGTCTGCAAAATGACCTTCAGCGCTACGGCTGAGGAACTGGAGACCGCCTCCAATGCGGTCTATGAGCGCACCCGCGCCACTTATACCATCAAGGGCTTCCAGAAGGGCGAGGCCGACCGCGCACAGATCGAAGCTGACCGCGGCGAGCACACCTTCTGGTACGATGCCATCAACGACCTGATGGATCAGGATGTGCCTGCTTTGTACGAGGCTGCTTTGAAGGAACACGGCTTTGCGCCGGTAGATGATCCCAGCTACGATCTGGTAAGCGTGAAGAAGGATGAGGGCTTTGTGGCTACCGCCACCGTGGCGCTGCAGCCCGAGCTGAAGCTGACCAAGACCACCGGCTTTACCTCCCAGTGCGTCACCCCGGAGGTGACCGACAAGGAGATCGACACGGTGCTGGAGCGCCGCCGCAATTACGCCGCAGAACTGGTGCCCCACAAGGGCCCCGCTGTAAAGGGCAATGTGGTGCACATGGACTTTGAGGGTCTTCTGGACGGTGTGGCCTTTAAGGGCGGCACGGCAAAGGATCAGTCCGTGCAGCTGGGCAGCGGCCGCATGATCCCCGGTTTCGAGGACGGCATTCTGGGTCACAAGGCAGGGGACGAGTTCGAGATCAACGTCACCTTCCCCAAAAACTACCCCAACAAGGAGCTGGCGGGCAAGCCTGTCGTGTTCAAGATCAAGCTGCATGACGTGTGCGTGCGTCAGCTGCCCGCCCTGAACAGCGACTTTGCCAAGAAGATGGGCAAGGAGACGATGGAGGAGTACCGCGCCTTCGTGAAGCAGCAGTTGTTTGACGGCCGCCACGGCGGTGCGCTGAACCACGCCAAGGACATGATCCTTGGTCAGCTGGCGGATGCCGCAGAGGGCGAGATCCCCAGCATTCTGGTGGAAAACGCCTACCAGCAGCAGATGCAGGTCATCCAGCAGCAGCTGCAGATGCAGCGCATGAGCCTGACCACCTATCTGAGCCAGATCCATGAGACCCGCGAGAGCTTTACTGCCAAGGTGCGTGCCGCCGCAGAAAAGAACACCCGCGCCCGCATGGCACTGCTGCAGATCGCACAGCAGGAGAACCTGCTGCCCACCGATGAGGAGATCGACAAGCAGCTGGCTGAGCGCGCCGAAAAGACTAAAAAGACGGTGGAAGAGATCAAGGCAGGCACCGACGTTGCCGCCCTGCGCCGCAACGAGGGTATCCGCAAGGCTGCCGATTGGGTCATCGACCACTCCACCATTGAGGAAAAGGTAGAGAGCAAGTAAGCGCTGACGGTTTGGAATGCGCTCCGCTTTGCTTTGCGCATCAATAGCGGAAAAATCTTTTGAATTTCGGGACACCGGAGCGTCTGCGGACGCTCCGGTGTCCCTTTTTCACAGAGGGAGATGCCGTTTTCCGTTGCGACCTTTTCTGTGAAAATGCAATGCCGGGCGGTCCGCAGACCGCCCGGCATTGATCTATTTAAGAATAATACTTCCGCTGATTATGCGCAGAGCAGCGCGGCGCGCATTCAAATCGTTTTTCAGGTCAAGAGATTGAAGCCCATAATGACCACGCCCAGCACCACCAGCACGACGCCGGTGGCGCGGTTCAGGGTCTTGGGGGCGGCCTTGTTGGCAAACACGGCGGCAATGCGCGCCCACAGCAGGGTGAACACCACGCACAAGCCCCACACCAGCCAGTCTGGCGTGCCGCCGATCATAAAGTGTGACACCGCACCGGTCAGGGCGGTAAATGTCATGATGAACACGCTGGTGCCCACGGCAGTTTTCAGTTCGTAGCCCAGCACGCTGGTGAGGATGAGCAGCATCATCATGCCGCCGCCCGCGCCGATAAAGCCGCAGATGAAGCCGATGAGCACGCCGCACACCACCGACTGCACCGCACGCTTTTGTGCGCTGACCCCCTGCATAGCTTCCTTGGTGGTCATCACCGGGCGCAGAATGAACTTGACGCCCAGCAAAAAGGTCATGAACACCGAGAAGCCGCCCATGGTGGCCGAGGGCACCTTGCTGGCCACCCAGCTGCCCACCACCGTAAAGGCAAGCACGCTGGCCATCATGATCAGGCCGTTTTTGAGATCCAGATTCTTGTTTTTATGGTAGGTATAGGCAGACACCGCGCTGGCAAGCACATCCGAGGAAAGGGCAATGCCCACCGCCATGTAGGGGTCCATGTGCAGAAAGGTGATCAGCATGGGGCTGATGACCGCCGCCGCGCTCATACCGGCAAAGCCGGTGCCAAGGCCGGCACCCATGCCGGCAAAAAAGGTGACAAGCACCGTAAACAGCAAGTGCATTTTATCCATTCTCCTTTAAGATCTCGTCCAGATTTTTCCCGATGACCTCCATGGTTCGGAAAAATGCCTCCCGGGTGGCGGCATCGGTGTTGTGCAGCAGGCGGGCAAAAAAGCGCTCCTGCACCTCGCGCCCCCGCGCGATGACCGGCTGCGCCTTTTCGGTGCACAGCAGCTGGGTCTTGCGGCGGTCGCCCGCCACGGCGCGGCGCTCCAGATACCCCTCCTGCACCAAGCGGTCCACGTTTACCGACACAAGGTTTGCTTTGATCTTGCGGATCTCCACGATATCCCGGGCGGTGGTGCAGTCCGGGTTGTTTGCCAGAAACATCAGGATGTCAAAGGCGGTCTGGGGCAGCTTGAGTTCCTGACACAGCGGCTTGCACATGGCGTTGTAGGCCTGCGCAGTCTTGAAGCTGATCTCTATGGTAGGGTTCATGCGGCGCTCCTTTTGTTCTTATATGGACAGTTCATTTTTGAAGCATTATAGTACAGATGAAGGGAGATGTCAAGAGAAAAAAGGGTCCTGAAAAGCCTACGGCTTTTCAGGACCCAAAAATCGAACTAGTATTTCAGAACACCGCCACGGCGACCAGACGCACCAGCAGGGCGCACAGCCATGCCACGGCGCACTGATTGACCACCATGATGGTAGCCCACTTGCCGCCAAGCTCCCGCTTGACCGACGCCACCGCCGCGATGCAGGGGGTGTACAGCAGGCAGAACACCAGCAGGGGCGCGGCCTGCGCCGGGGTAAGGGCTGCGGTCAGGGCTGCGGTAGAGCCGAAGAGGATGAGCAGCGAGGACACCACGCTCTCCTTGGCCATAAAGCCGGAGATGAGGGCGGTGGAGATACGCCAGTCCGCAAAGCCCAGCGGGGCGAACAGCGGGGCGATATCGCCCGCGATGCGCGCCAGAATGCTGGTCTGCGGGTCGACGGTCAACGACAGGCGCAGGTCAAAGTTCTGCAAGAACCAGATGATGATGGTGGCACCAAAGATGACCGTAAAGGCTCTCTGCAAGAAGTCCCGTGCCTTTTCCCACAGCAGCTGCGCCACGTTTTTCAGGCCGGGCAGGCGGTAGTTGGGCAGCTCCATGACAAAGGGCACGGCCTCGCCCTTGAACACGGTGCTCTTGAGCAGCAGCGCCGCCAGCACGCCCACCAAGATGCCGGTGAAGTACAGCAGCACCATCACAAGCCCTGCGTACTTGGGGAAGAACGCCACCGCAAACAGGCTGTAAATAGGAAGCTTTGCGGAGCAGCTCATGAACGGGGTGAGCAGGATGGTCATTTTGCGGTCGCGCTCCGAGGGCAGGGTGCGGCTTGCCATCACGCCGGGCACGGTGCAGCCAAAGCCGATGAGCATGGGCACGATGCTGCGGCCGGACAGGCCGATGCGGCGCAGCAGCTTATCCATCACAAAGGCCACACGCGCCATGTAACCGGTATCCTCCAGCATGGAGAGGAAGAAGAACAGCACCACGATGATGGGCAGAAAGCTCAGCACGCTGCCCACGCCGGTAAAGATGCCGTCGATGACCAGCGAGTGCACCGCCGCGTTGACGTTCCAGTTGGTCAGGGCGGTGTCCACAACGCCGGTCAGGGCGTCGATGCCCATTTCCATGAGGTTCTGGAAGAACAGGCCGATGACGTTGAAGGTGAGGAAGAACACCAGACCCATGATGGCGATAAATGCCGGGATGGCGGTGTACTTGCCGGTGAGGAACTTATCGATGCGGTTGGAGCGCAGCTGCTCCTTGCTCTCGTGGGGCTTGACCACCGTCTGCGCCACCAGCTCCTGAATGAAGGAGAAGCGCATATCCGCAATGGCGGCGGCGCGGTCCAGCCCGCGCTCCTGCTCCATCTGCACGATGATATGCTCGATCATTTCTTTTTCGTTTTGGTCCAGCTTCAGGGCTTCCTCAATGCGGGGGTCGCCCTCCACCAGCTTGGTGGCGGCAAACCGCACCGGGATGCCCGCCGCCTTGGCGTGATCCTCGATGAGGTGCTGGATGCCGTGGATGCATCGGTGCACCGCGCCGCCGTGGTCGTCCTCGCTGCAAAAATCCATCCGCCCGGGGCGCTCCTGATACTTTGCCACATGGACGGCGTGGTCTACCAGCTCGTCCACGCCCTCGTTCTTGGCGGCGGAGATGGGGATGACCGGGATGCCCAGCATGGCTTCCATCTTGTTGATGCGCACCGTGCCGCCGTTGCCGCGCATTTCGTCCATCATGTTCAGCGCCAGCACCATGGGGATGTCCAGCTCCATCAGCTGCATCGTCAGGTAGAGGTTGCGCTCGATGTTGGTGGCGTCCACGATATTGATGATGCCGGTGGGCTTTTCGCCGATGATGAACTGCCGGGTAACGATCTCCTCGCTGGAATAAGGAGACATGGAGTAGATGCCCGGCAGGTCGGTGACCTCGGTCTCCGGGTGCCCCTTGATGGCGCCGCTCTTGCGGTCCACCGTCACGCCCGGGAAATTGCCCACGTGCTGGTTGGAGCCGGTGAGCTGGTTGAACAGGGTGGTCTTGCCGCAGTTCTGGTTGCCCGCCAGCGCAAAGGTCAGGGTCTTATCCTCCGGCAGGGGATGCTCCCCCTCCTTGGTGTGGTACTTGCCGCCCTCGCCAAGACCCGGGTGCTCCACCATCTTTTCCGCCACCGGGGCGTGCACCGCCGGGGTCTTTTCGGTGGGGGTCACGGTGATCTGTGCCGCGTCATCCAGACGCAGGGTCAGCTCATAGCCGTGGATGCGCAGCTCCATGGGGTCGCCCATGGGTGCCAGCTTTACCAGCGTGACCTCTGCCCCGGGGATCAGACCCATATCCAGAAAATGCTGCCGCAGTGCGCCCGCACCGCCCACAGCATCCACTATGGCGCTTTTGCCGATCTGTAACTCTTTTAACGTCATATCCGTTGCCTTCTTTTATATGTACTGTTCCTGTATGTTAGTCTGTGTTAACAAATGTAGTATAGGCTAACTGGCAGCGGATGTCAATAGAAAATATGGGGAAGTTTACCCCTTCCGTCTGCTCACTGCGTTCGCAGCCACCTTCCCCAAGGGGACGGCTTAACTCCCCCAGTCATCGCCTGTGGCGATGACAGCCCCCTCTAAGATGGGGCCTTTGGCATAGCGGCAAAGTTCCCGGCTAAAGTGCAAAGCTTTCGGGTGCGCCAGAGGCTCCCTCTCCGAGGGAGCTGGCAAAACCTTCAGGTTTTGACTGAGGGAGTTTTGCACAAAAAAAGCACCGCATCTTCTCAGGCGAGAATATGCGGTGCTTTGGTTTTATAAGTTACTTCACGGTATGGTAGCCATCGGGGTTGTTCTTCTGCCAGTTCCAGCTGTCGGCACACATCTCTTCGATGCCGTACTCAGCCACCCAGCCCAGCTCGTTCTTGGCCTTGGTGGGGTCGGCGTAGCACTCGGCGATATCACCGGGGCGGCGGGGATCGATGACGTAGGGGATCTCCTTGCCGCAGGCCTTGGAGAAGGCATGGATGACATCCAGCACGCTGTAACCCTTGCCGGTGCCCAGATTGCAGATGAAGAGACCGCAGCCGGTCTCCAGCTTGCGGATGGCGCACACATGGCCCCGGGCCAGATCCACAACATGGATGTAGTCACGCACACCGGTGCCGTCCGGGGTGGGGTAGTCGTTGCCAAAGACGTGCACCTTTTCCAGCTTGCCCACAGCCACCTTGGCGATGTAGGGCATCAGGTTGTTGGGGATACCGTTGGGATCCTCGCCGATCAGGCCGCTCTTGTGGGCACCAATGGGGTTGAAGTAGCGCAGCAGCGCCACATTCAGGCTGGGGTCCGCCTTGCAGACGTCCTGCAGAATGCGCTCGGTGAAAGCCTTGGTAGTGCCATAGGGGTTGGTGGTAGCGCCCACAGGGAAGTCCTCGGTGATGGGCACACTGGCGGGGTCGCCGTAGACGGTAGCGGAGGAGCTGAACACGAAGTTGTGGCAGTCATGATGGCGCATCACGTCCAGAATGACCAGCGTGCAGTTGAGGTTATTATAGTAGTACTCGATGGGCTTGGACACGCTCTCGCCCACAGCCTTGTAGGCTGCAAACTGGATGACGGCGGTGATGTCCGGGCACTCGGAGAAGATCTTTTCCACGTCCTCGCGGCGGGTCATGTCTGCATTGTAGAAGCGGAAGTCCTTGCCGGTGATCTGCTTGACCCGATCCAGAACCACGGGAGAAGCGTTATAATAGTTATCTGCCACTACGATATCGTAGCCAGCGTTCAACAGTTCGATGCAGGTGTGGCTGCCGATGTAGCCGGCACCGCCGGAAACCAAAATTGCCATAGCCGAGTACCTCTCTCACATAGTATTTCTTGCTTTTTCTCTTTGCGCCGGGCGCTGCCCGGTCTGCTTAAAGAATACCGCTTTTTGCCGCCGACTGCAAGGGGCGCTTTCTTTATTCAGATATATTTTTGTTGCATATTCGTACAGTACACATTTGATTGACAGAGATTTTTCGCATTATTCACATGGAGAGAATGCGCCGTTTGTGCAAAACATAGAAATGCGGTCAGCATCCTCGCCCTCTCCGTCACGGCATACGCCGTGCCACCTCTCCCAAAGGGAGAGGCTTTGGCAGTCCACACAAAGTTCCCGGTTTTGCCAAGGGCTCTCCCTTTGGGAGAGCTGGCAAAGCCGACAGGCTTTGACTGAGAGGGCGAGCCCGCTATAAGCAACACCATTTACGCAAAAAACGCCTGCCGAAGCAGACGTTTTTTGCGTGATATATCTTTCTTTAAAGTTTTCCGCACTGCTTGCCGGTGAAGAACCGCAGGGTGGTGGTGGCGCGGAACACCTTGCCTGCGCGCAGCACCGTGGAGGGGAACTCCGGGTGAGAGGGGCTGCACGGATAGTGCTGGGTCTCCAAGGCAAAGCCGCCGTACTTGCGCAGGGGCTCGCCGCCCTTGCCCGGGGCGGGGCAGTCCTGCAAAAAGTTGCCGGTATACAGCTGGATGCCCGGCTGGGTGGTGTACAGCTTCATGCTGATGCCGGTCTTATCGCTGGTAGCCCATGCGCAGATGCTCTGGCTGGAGCCGCGTGCGCGGTCGATGACATAGCAGTGGTCGTAGCCGCCGCCCACCATGGTGGTCTGGGGGAAGCCGGTGTCGATCTCCTTGCCGATAAGCTTGCCGGCGGTAAAGTCCATGGGGGTGTTCGCCACAGGCAGGATGTTGCCGGTGGGGCAGGTGGTATTGTTGCCCTCCAGATAGCGGGACGCATAGATGCGCAGCTTCTGGTTCAGCACATCGCCGCCGCCGTCCAGATTGAAGTAGCTGTGGTTGGTCAGGTTTACAAGGGTGTCGGCGTCCGAGGACACACGGTAGTCCATGCGGAAGGTGTTGTCATCGGTGAGGGTATAGCGCACCGCGATCTTCAGCGTACCGGGAAAACCGTCCTCACCGTCGGGGCTTACGGCTTCCATCAGCAGGGTATCGCCGAAGTATTTCACCTCATAGATTTTCCGGGAAAAACAGCCGTGCAGGTGGTTTTCGCCGTTGTTTTTTTCCAGCTGGTAGGTCTTGCCGCCCAGCGTAAAGACGGCGTTTTCGATGCGGTTAGCATAGCGTCCCACAAAAGCACCGCAGCAGGTGCTGCCGGACGAGGTGAAGTCGTTTTCGTAATCTGCCATGGTGTCGTGACCCAGCACCACATCCACCGGGCCGTTTTTGGCCGGGACGATGATATTTTTGATCACGCAGCCGTAATCCAGCACACTGACGGACATTCCGCCGGGGTTCGAGAGGATGTACTCGGTAACATTAGCGCCCTCTTTGGTCACACCGAAGGGCTTGGAACGGATCTGTGCCATTGGGCCTCGCCTCCTAAAGCTTTTTTCGGAAATGCAAAAGGGGGCAGACTGCCCCCTTTTGCATCTTGTCTGTATTTATGATTATATCACAGTTTTACAGTTTTGTGTTGGATTCATTTTAGAATTACCATCCAATTTTTACGGTGATTTTTTGTTGGAATCATCGAAAGTGCATACAATGGGACGGCTGGGTGAACTCCCTCAGTCAAAACCTGACGGTTTTGCCAGCTCCCTCTGGGAGGGAGCCTTTGGCATGGCGGCACAGTTTCCGTCTAAAGTGCAAAGCTTGCGGGCGTGCCCGCTCCCCCTCGGGGGAGCTGTCGCGCAGCGACTGAGGGGGCTGCAAATCGGCGGAGCCGGAAAAAACGGTTAAAAGATCTTCACGCCGAACAGGCGTGAATCTTCAGTTTTTTCCGGTGGAGCTCACTTCTTTGGGGTTAAAAGGGGCGAGCAGCCCCTTTTTCGTGGCTCCAGCGCGTCGAAATCGCTGGCACTTTTCTGGTTCTCTTTTGGTGTCAAAAGAGAACATCCCTCGGCGCGCGCCCACAATACCAAAAAGCGCCCCGCACTTCCGGTGGAAATGCGGGGCGCTTTGGTGATACGGGCTGTATGCCTTATGCTTCCGGCTGAGACTGTGCCGCAGAGGACTGGGCGGCAATGAACTCGGCGGCATCGTCCGGGATGTCGTCCAAGTCCTCGTCGCTGCCGATGTCCACGTTGAGCGGCGGCTTCTTGAACAGGATATCGTACAGGATCGGCACGATATACAGGGTCATCAGGGTGGCGTAGCTCAGGCCGCAGATGATGACGATGGCCATGCCGCTCATCAGCTGGCTTGCCATATCGTTGCTGAACACCATTTGCAGCATCGCCAGCACGGTGGTCAGGGTGGTCATCAGGATGGGGCGCATACGGGTCTTGCCGGTAGCCACCAGCGCGGCGCGGCGCTCCATGCCGCCCATGCGCAGCTGGTTGGCGTAGTCCACGAACACGATGCCGTTGTTGACGACCGTACCCATCAGCACGATGAAGCCCATCATGGAGATCATGGTCAGCTGCTGGCCGGTGAGCAGCAAGCCCAGCAGACCGCCGGTAAAGGCCAGCGGCACGGTGAACAGCACGATGAAGGGGGACAGCAGGCTCTGGAACTGTGCCACCATGACAAGGTACACAAAGGGCAGTGCCAGTGCCATCCACTGGATCATCTCGTCAGTCATATAGTTGACGCTGTCGCTCTCGCCGCCCATGGAGAAGGAACAGCCTTCCGGCATCTCATCGGTGAGGGCAAAGGCATCCAGCGCCTTTTTCACGGCACGCGCCTGCACCGTGGTGTTGTAGCCCGGGGCAGTCTCGGCGGTGACGGTAACGTACTGGTTCTGGTTCTCGCTGGTGATGGAGTCCGGCGCGGTGCCGGTGGTCCAGCTGGCGATATCTGCCAGTGTGCAGGTACCGGTGGCGGTGGTGCCGTCTGCGGACATGACGGTGGTCTCAAAGGTCATGTCCATCATGTTTTCCTTGGTCAGCGGGTCCAGATTGTTGCTGATCTGCACATCCATAGTGGTGCCGTCCACGGTAACAGGGGTCTGTGCCGTGGTGGTGGTGGTCAGCTTTGCCGCGATCTGCTGGTACACCTGTGCAACGGTCAGGCCGTAGGCACGCACCTTGTCGCGGTCCACCTGCAGGATGATGGTGGAATCGCCCGCACCCAGACCGTTGGTGGCATTCTGGAAGCCATCGGTGTTGTTCACGATGTCAATGACCTTCTCGGACAGGGCAGTCAGGGTCTCGGCATCGGTGCCGTAGATCTTGATGGTCAGGCCGGTGGACAGCTGGCTGGTCAGGTCATCCGTCATGCCGTACTGCTTGACGGTGGCGGTGCAGTCCGCCACCCCTGCCACGGCTTCCTCCATGGCTTTGCAGGCGGCGTCGATCTTGGAAGAGGAGAGATCCTCGTTGAGCTTGACGTTGATCTTATACTTGCCGTAACCGTTGGCGGCGTTCAGCAGGTCGGTGATGGCAGAGGGCAGGCCGAGGTTGGAAACATCCATGCCCGCCACGGTGTTGTCAGGGGTAATGCCTACCTCCTCCACGCCGTCCACGGCCATCACAGCCTGCACCACCTTACCGGCTACATCATAGGACTCGTCCTGCGAGAGGGTGTCGGTAGTGGAAAGGGTGATCATGGCCTCGTTACTGGTGCTGGTGGGCAGCAGCACGATGCCCATGGAAACCACCCGCCAGCAGCAGAACACCAGCAGCAGCACGGCGGCTGCCAGCGGTATAAAGCGGTTTTTCAGCGCCTTTTCCAGACTGCGGCCGTAGGCGTCCTGAATTTTATCGAACCATGCCAGCTTTTTGGGCTGGGCGTTCTTCAGCACGGTAGCCGAAGCGGCGGGCACCACGGTCAGTGCCACGATGAGGGAAGCCATCAGGCAGTAGCCGATGCACAGGGACATGGGGCCCATCAGGCTGCGGATGAGGCTGGCAGAGAACACCGCCGGCAGGAACACGCACACCGAGGTAAGGGTAGACGCCACAACGGACATACCCACCTGACGCGCACCCTGCACCGCAGCGCGGGCGGCGGGCACGCCGCGGCCGCGCAGACGATAGATGTTCTCGATGACGACCACCGAGTTATCCACCAGCATACCAATGCCCAGCGAAAGGCCGGCCAGCGTCATAACGTTCAGGTCAAGCCCGGTGAAGTACATCAGCACCACGGCGCACAGCACCGACAGGGGGATACTGACACCGACCACCAGCGTAGGCTTGACGTCCTTCAGGAAGATGGCCAGCACGATAATGGCCAGTGCGGCACCCACCAGCATACTGGTGAGGATGCTCTTGATCAGGATGCTGATGTAGTTGCCCTGATTGGACAGCACCACAACGTGCAGACCATCGTACTGGGCTTCCAGCTCCTTGAAAGCATCCAGACAGTTGGCAGATACGTCACCTGCGCTGGAGCTGTCGTCCTTGTAAATTTTCAGCACCGAAGCCTGCTCGCCGTTCAGGCGGGTGTAGCTGTCGGCGGCGTTGTCGATGATCTCCACGTCTGCCACGTCGGAAAGGCGCACATCGCCGTAGCCCTCCACATGGAGCAGCAGTGCGCCGCGGATATCCTCCACGCTGTCGTATTCCTCGCCCACCTTCAGCAGCCACGACTCGCCGCTTTCGTCCTTGACGTAACCGGCGGGCATGGAGAAGTTCTGGGCGTAGATGAGGGTGGCAAGGGTCTTGATATCCAGCTGCTTGGTCACATCGGCGCTGGCAAGCGCCTTTTCCTTGGCGGCCTCGTACTGGGTCTTGGCCTCGTTGAGCTGCTTTTCGTACTCGTTCAGCTGCTCGCGGGCTTCGGTAAACTGCATATAGGCAGCCAGCTGCTGCTGGGTAAAGCTGCCCAGTGCGTTGGAGAACTCGGTCATCATGCCGGGCACGTTGTCCATGGCCTTGATGGTGTCCTCCAGCGTCTTATAGATGACGTTCAGGCTGTCCTGCAATTGCAGCTCGTCTACCAGATCCTCGGCACCCTCACCCTGTGCGCCGGTCTCGGTGTTGATGCGGTTTTGCAGGGTCTGCAAAGCAGAGGAAAGCTTATCAGTGATATCGCGCAGCTCGGACACGATCTCGATCAGAGAATCGATATCCCGCATACCGGTGCTGTTGAACTTATCCAGAACGCGCTGCAAGCCGGCCTGCACTTCGATGAGTGCCTGCTGCACCTCGGGCTCCTTGACCACGGCGATCAGGTTGTTGACGCTTTGCAGCAGCGCCTCGGCCTGTTTGCGCACCACTTCTACGGCGCTGCCGACATCAGAGCTCAGGGTGCCCATGACCGTGTTGGACACGGTATTGCCGAAGTTTTTGAACTGCTTATCGTATTCTGCGCGGCCGGCCTTGATCTTGGCCTCGGCATCCTCCAGCTGGGCGTGCGCCGCTTCCAGCTGGCTGTCGATGAGCTCCATCAGCTTTTCGTTAATGGCATCCACTTTTTCCTGATTCAGCTGCACCTGCACCAGCTGCTCCACAAGGCCGCTGGCGGACACGCTGGACACACCGCCCTTGCGCTGGACGTAGGGGGTCATGGTGTTCTTGATGAAATCAGAAAGATCGTACACCGAACTGCCCTCGCGGCTGACAGCCACGGTCATAAAGGCGTTCATGTTCATGCTGTACTGCACGATAGAAGGAGTCAGTGCGGTCTCCGGCAGGTCGCTTTTGGCCTGATCCAGTTTGTTGGACACCTGCACCAGTGCGCTGTTCATGTCCGTGTCATCCACGAACTGCATCAGCAGCAGGCTGTAGTTTTCGGCCGAGGTGGCGGTGATCTTTGAAACACCGGGCACCGTAAGCGCATTTTGCAGCACGTCCGAGACCTCGGTCTCCACACGCTCCGGGCTGGCGCCGGGATACACGGTGACCACCATCAGGTACGGTGTGCTGACATCCGGCAGCAGGTTGGTCTTCATCTTGGTGATCGACACAAAGCCGAGCATCAGCACCATGATGACTGCAACCAGCACCGTAAATGGTTTTTTGACACTGAATTTTTCCATCTTATCCTACCGTTTCTCTGCCGCACCGCCCGGCGCAACAGTTCCTCCCTCTTTATGGGGCAATGGGTTCCTAACATTCCTATTATACACGCAAGGCGTATGCTTTCAATAGCGGGGCGGCGAATCTTTTGCGAAAGTTCTGTCAAAATCTGCAAAACGCACAACTTTGCCGCCCCAAAACCGGCATTCTGTCCGCTTTCCTCCCTTCTGCCGCCGGACAAAATTCCGACACCTTTCCCGTACTGCATACGGTTGAGCGGGGTGGATCATTGCAGGGGAGGGAAAAAATTGGGGATGTACCCCGCAAGCGTCCTCGCCCTCTCCGTCACGGCTTACGCCGTGCCACCTCTCCCAAAGGGAGAGGCCTTGGCAAAAAGATGAAGTTTGTGGGGACTGCCAAGGGCTCTCCCTTTGGGAGAGCTGTCACCGTAGGTGACTGAGAGGGCGAGGATGCTAACCGCAGCGCCGCGCTTTCGCAGAAAGCGGCGCTGCAAATGCCGTTTTCCGTTACGACCCCTCCCGTGAAAATGCGTTTGGAGCGCTCCGCAGAGCGCGACAAACGCGAAATTTAAAATATTCTTTCCGCTGAATATGCGCAAAGCGAACGCGGAGCGCATTCCAAATCGTCCCGCCGTGGGGCGCAAAGACTTTTCTTTTTGCATAGAAATGTGCTTTTGATTATGGTATACTAACAGCAGACTGAAAAAGCTGCCCCCTGCAAGGGGCTTATCCGATACAAAAACGAGGAACACTATGAAAAAAGTCATTTCGGTCCGTTTTAAGGAAAACGGCAAAAGCTATTATTTTGATCCCGGCGATGCTGCTATCCACACCGGGGAATACGTTATTGTGGAAACTGCCCGCGGCGTGGAGTGCGGCGAGGTGGTGCAGGGCGTGCGGGAGCTGGCGGATGCCGCCGTGCCCAAGGCGCTGAAGCCCATCACCCGCATGGCCGACAGCGTGGATATCCGCCGGATGCGCCAGAACCGCGAGGACGAAAAACGCGCCTTCCGCACCTGTCAGGAGTGCATCGTCCGCCACGGGCTGGAGATGAAGCTGGTGGAGGCCGAGTACACGCTGGACCGCTCCAAGATCATGTTCTACTTCACCGCCGACGGACGGGTGGACTTCCGGGAGCTGGTCAAGGATCTGGCAGGCATCTTCCACACCCGCATCGAGCTGCGCCAGATCGGCGTGCGCGACGAGAGCAAGATGATCGGCGGTCTGGGCATCTGCGGCCAGCCTTTCTGCTGCAGCCGCTTTTTAAAGGATTTCCAGCCTGTTTCCATCAAGATGGCCAAGGAGCAGGGGCTTTCGCTGAATCCCACCAAGATCAGCGGTGCCTGCGGCCGTCTGATGTGCTGCCTTGCCTACGAGGAAAGCGCCTACGAGTACCTGAACAGCATCATGCCCATGGTGGGCAGCACGGTGCGCACCCCGGACGGTCTGGGCACTGTGCTGGAGGTGAACCCGGTGTCCGGCTACCTGCGGGTGCGTTGCGGCACCGAGAGCCTTGCGCCCCGGTACTACAAGGTGGGCGTGTGCGAGTATGTGAGCGGCGGCAAGCGCCCGCCCCGCCGTCCCGACCCGGACGATGATTACTCCGGCGTGCGCAACCCTGCCCCGGTGGTGGCAAGTTCCGACGACGAAAAGCGCCCCGCCTGCCCCCGCCGCCGCGCAAGTGAAAAGGAATAAGCACCCATAGAGAGCGATTTTCCGGTAAGGGGCTGTTGTTGCACATGGTCAGCGGACTCGCCCTCTCAGGCGCTAACGCGCCAGCTCTCCCAAAGGGAGAGCCTTTG
>OATG01001666.1_pt1 | contig 15805 bp, 15 predicted proteins | sample 1516581 | NCBI WGS metagenome assembly OATG01 (sample SAMEA2579930, study PRJEB22360) | human gut metagenome | biome: human gut; feature: human-associated habitat; material: faeces | place: Denmark | collected 2008/2010
CAACCATGTATAATGCACAGGCGGCTTATGTAGATACACTTTCAAAGGCTGAAAAGACCGGAAAATCCGTTGCGGTATTCTATATTACTTCAAAGGGCAAGCTCTATGTCAGAAATGCAGGAGATTATCTTACACAGATGGTCAATATGGCAGGTGGAGAGTACATTTTCTCTGACTTAAATACAGATAAGACCGGTACACAGGAAATGAATATCGAAAGCTTTTATGAAAAAGCGAAAGATGCAGACTATGTGATTTATATCTGGAGTTTAGGCGGAAAGCCGTCTACACTCAGTGATTTTACAGGTTACAACAGTGTGCTTTCAGATATGAAGGCCGTTAAGGACGGAAATGTATGGTGTACAACACCGGATTTCTTCCAGATTGCAGATACAATCGGAAGCATGATTAACGACATCAACTTAATGCTGAATGCTGATGCGAATACAACAGAACTTACATATTTAAAGAAGTTACAGTAAAACAGAAAATCTGTCTGTAAAAAAGTGCCACATCATTTTAATTTGGTGTGGCACTTTTGCGGATAGAGCAACTGGAATGGAGAAAAAATGCAGATAAAAAAAATAATCCGCTGTCAGGTTGTATACATTTTACTTGTGGTTTTATTTGTACTGGCAGTGATTTTTAATATCAATACAGGAAATGTTCATATATCTCCGGCACGAATTTTTCGCATTATTTTTCTGCATGGTGATATGGGAACACCGGAATACAATATTATCTGGAAAATCCGTCTGCCGCGTCTGTGTATGGCGGCAATTTTAGGCGGGGCATTGTCGTTGTCCGGATTTTTATTGCAGACATTTTTCAGAAATCCGATTGCAGGACCGTTTGTGCTTGGTATTTCGTCCGGTGCAAAGATGTTTGTTGCAATCACGATGATTTTTCTGCTGAAATATATGTCCGGTATGCCGCTGTGGGCGCAGGTCGCAGCCGCATTTGTCGGTTCGCTTCTTGCCATGCTTTATGTCCTGCTTTTTGCAAACCGCGTAAAAAGTATGTCCATGCTTCTCGTCGTGGGAATTATGATTAGCTATATTTGTTCGGCAATTACGGATTTGTGTATTACATTTGCAAATGATTCGGATATCGCCAATCTGACACACTGGGCAATGGGCAGTTTTTCGGGCAGTTCATGGAGCACCGTAAAGCTTGCGGCGGCAGTGGTATTTCCGACGGCAGTTGTCACCTTTTTATTTTCAAAGCCGATTAGCGCGTATCTGTTGGGAGAGGGCTATGCACAGAGCATGGGGATTCATATCCGTTTTTTCAGGGTCTGTATCATTTTGCTGTCCAGTCTTTTGTCAGCCTGCGTAACGGCACTTGCGGGACCGATTTCCTTTGTCGGCATTGCCGTTCCGCATATTACAAGACTGTCTTTAAAAACGACAAAGCCGGTGGTTACGATTCCTGCAATCTTTTTGTGCGGCGCCGTATTCTGTATGTTCTGTGATTTGATTGCAAGAACAATCTTTTCGCCGTCAGAACTGGCAATCGGAACGGTTACGGCAGTGTTTGGCGCACCGGTCGTTATCTGGCTGATGGTGAAGCGGCAGAAGTAAAAGGAGAAAAGCATGGAACAGGTATATATAGAAACACAGGATTTAAGTGTGGGCTATCATGGAAAGGCACTGTTAAAAGACATTGCACTCAAGGTCAAAAAAGGAGAAATTCTTGTACTGATTGGACCAAACGGTGCGGGAAAGTCCACAATTTTAAAAAATATTATCCGGGAAATGCAGCCGATATCCGGCGGTATTTATATTAAAGGAAAGAATGTGAAGGACTTCACAAGCAAACAATACGCAAAAACGATGTCTGTTGTATTGACGGAGAAAATCAAGACGGAAATGATGACATGCCGTGATGTCGTTGCCATGGGACGGTATCCGTATACGAATTATTTCGGAAAGCTGACCAAAGAAGACGAACAAATTGTGACAGAATCGCTGGAAAAGGTATCTGCCATGGACATTGCGGAAAAAGATTTTTCACAGATTAGTGACGGACAGCGCCAGCGGATTATGCTTGCGAGGGCGGTCTGTCAGAAGCCGGAAATTATTGTACTGGACGAGCCGACATCATTTTTGGATATCCGTCACAAAATAGAGCTGCTCGACATTTTGCTGGAAATGGCAGTCAAGGATAAGGTGACGGTCATTGTGTCACTGCATGAAATTGAACTGGCGGCAAAAATCGCAGATTATGTGATGTGTGTCGGCGGAAACGGAACGATTGAATTCGGAAGACCGGAGCAGATTTTTACGGACAGCCGTATCAGCACTCTTTACGGATTACAGCAGGGGACGTATAATTGTCTGTATGGCAGTACGGAATTAAAAAAGCCCGAAGGCACACCGCGTATTTTTGTTGCGGGCGGCGCGGGAACAGGCATTTTTACATACCGCGAATTACAGCGTATGGGATTGGCGTTTACTGTCGGCATTTTATATGAAAATGACTGCGACTACCCGGTCGCACAGGCACTGGCAGCACAGGTGATTACGGAAAAAATGTTTGAGCCGGTCGGGGAAGAAGCATTTACGGCGGCGTGCCGTGCGATTGATGAAGCAGATATTGTGATTGATACAGGGTGTCCGACAGGACAGATGAATGAAAGAGTAAAAGAACTGCCGGAGTATGCAAAGGCACACAAAAAACAGGTGCTTTTCCGCCCTGACAGTGAAACGTTAAGAAATTGTCTTTTGCAGTAAAATCAATGCTGGATAAGGAGAGGTGCAGGCATGAAACCAATGGAAATTGAGAAACAATCCTTTGCAATCATCGAAAAGGAACTGACGACACAGATACCGCCGCAGTATAAGCCGGTTGTCAAAAGAGTGATTCATACAACTGCGGATTTTTCGTATGAAACGAATATGGTATTTTCCGAGGGCGTTGTAGACAAGGCGCTGGAAGCCATTCAAAAAGGAACGGACATTGTGACGGATACCAATATGGCAGGCGCGGGTATCAGCCATAAAATGGCGGAGCGGTTTGGCATTTCACTGCACTGCTATATGGCAGATGAAGCGGTGGCAAAGGAAGCGGCGGCGCGTGAAATTACCCGCGCGGCAGTCAGCGTGGGAAAGGCGGGAAAGCAGAATCCGGGCTGTATTATGGTAGTCGGCAATGCGCCGACGGCACTGATGAAAATACGGGAACTTTCAGATAAGGGCATATTTACACCGTCACTGGTTATCGGTGTACCGGTGGGTTTTGTAAATGTCGTTGAAGCAAAGGAAGAAATCATAGACAGCACGTTGCCCTATATTGTGGCAAGAGGAAGAAAAGGCGGCAGTAATGTGGCGGCGGCGATTGTAAATGCCCTGTTTTACATGGCGGCAGAGGACGATAAAGAATGGCGCAGATGTTAGAACGGTATGTGTATAAAAATCAGAAAAAAATGCGGTGCGGTTATACAACAGGCACATGTGCGGCTGCCGCGGCAAAAGCGGCGGCACAGATGCTTTTATCCGGCAGGAAAGTGACGGAAGTTTCCGTAAGAACGCCGTCAGACATTACATTGACACTGCCGGTCTGTGAGATTCAGATGAAGGCACATGACGTATCCTGTGCGGTGCAGAAAGACAGCGGCGATGACCCGGATATTACCAACAAAATCCTGATATTTGCCGAGGTTTCCTATATTCATAATAATAGTAATATGAATAAAAGCACGGACATGACTGTAAAAAAATGCGATACAGAATCAGAGCGGTCCGATACAGCCGCAGTAAAACCGCAGATAATCGTTGACGGCGGTGTGGGTATCGGGCGGATTACAAAAAAGGGACTGGCGCGCCCGGTCGGGGCGGCGGCGATTAATCCGGTGCCGCTAAAGATGATTGAGGCGGCATTAAAGGAAACGGCAGAAGCATTTGGCTATGAGGGCGGTCTGCAGGCGGTGATTTCTGCGCCGCAGGGGGTGGAAATCGCAAAAAAAACATTTAACCCGCAGCTTGGTATTACAGGCGGCATATCTATTCTTGGAACAAGCGGCATTGTAGAGCCGATGAGTGAGCAGGCGCTGATTGACACAATCCGTACAGAGATGAAAATGCACCTGGCAGACGGGGAACAGACTCTTTTGATAACACCGGGTAATTATGGACAGGATTTTTTGCATGAAACATTAAAAATTGAATTAAAAAGAAGTATTAAATGCAGTAATTTTATCGGGGATACGATTGATATGGGCTGTGAACTTGGGGCAAAAGGAATGCTTTTTGTCGGTCATATCGGAAAACTGGTCAAGCTGGGCGCGGGCATTATGAATACCCATTCCAAAATGGCGGACGGCCGCATGGAAATACTGGCAGCGTGTGCCGTGCGGGCAGGCGCGGGTATTGAAGCGGTGCGCAATATTTTAGACTGTGTGACGACCGATGCTGCACTGGAGCTTTTAAAAAATGAAAAGATACTCGGAAAGACAATGGAACAGCTTATGTTACGGATTGATGCCTGCCTGCAAAAAAGAGGCGGTGACAATATGCAGATAGGTGCAGTTGTTTTTTCTAATGAATACGGACTGCTTGGAAAAACAGAACAGGCAGACGAACTGCTTTTAAAAATCACGGCAGATGTAAGCAGTGAAAAATAAGGATTCTGCATGGCAGATAGGAAACGAGGAATAAATATATGGTTAAAATTATCGGAGCGGGACCGGGGGCAAAAGACCTGATTACGGTGCGCGGCATGCGTGCATTACAGGAAGCCGATGTCATTATCTATGCAGGCTCACTGGTCAATGAAGAATTATTGGAATATGCAAAAAAAGAATGTGAAATTTATAACAGTGCTTATATGAATCTGGACGAAGTCATTGATGTGATTGTAAAGGCAGAGCAGGAAGGGAAAAAGGTTGTCCGTCTGCACACGGGCGATCCGTCAATTTACGGTGCAATCCGCGAACAGATTGAAGTGCTTGCCACACACGGAATCCGGTGTGAAATCTGTCCGGGCGTCAGCAGCTTTTTAGCGGCGGCGGCGGCGCTAAATTGTGAATATACCGTACCGGAAGTATCCCAGACGGTCATTCTTACGAGAATGGAAGGAAGAACACCGGTGCCGGAAAAAGAAAAGCTTTCGCTTTTGGCACAGCACGGCGCTTCCATGGTTGTTTTTTTAAGTGCGGGACATTTAAAAGAATTGCAGGAACAGTTGTGTGAGGGAGCGTATACACCGGATACGCCGTGTGCGATTGTATACAAGGCAAGCTGGGCAGAACAGCAATGTATAAAAACAACGATAAAGGAACTTGAACAAAAAGCACGGGAAGCGGGGATTACAAAGACTGCACTGGTGCTGGTCGGTGACTTTTTAGGGGAACAATATGCTTTTTCCAAGCTGTATGACCCGACATTTCAGACGGAGTACCGCAAATGAGAACAATCATCATTGCATTTACACAGCCGGGCTTACAGCTTGCAAAAAAAGCGGCACAAAATACAGAAGGAACGGTAGAAATCTACGGACATGAGCGATGTACTGACGGCACAATTCGTTCATTTTATTCGGTCGGCGAAGTGATAAAGGAGCAGTTTTATCAGTGTGACAGGATTTTATTTATCGGGGCGGCGGCGATTGCCGTGCGTGTGATAGCACCCTATTTGAAAAGCAAGACGACAGACCCGGCGGTGCTGGTGGCAGATGAGGACGGAAAATTCCTGATTTCACTGCTTTCAGGGCATATCGGCGGGGCAAATGAGTGGTGCAGTACATTGGCAGAACGGCTTGGCGCGGCACCGGTCATTACGACGGCAACCGATACACGCGGTATGTTTGCGGTGGATTTATTTGCAGGAAAACATAGGCTGCGCATTGTAAATCCTGTAATGATTCAGGACATTTCGGGGCGCATTTTAAATCATGAACCGGTTGGAATGACAGGAAATGATGAATATGTAGACCTGTTAGAACAGGCGGAAAAGCAGTATCCGGGGCAGATACAGGTTACTAAAAATGAAAACCTTGAATTTGAAAGCGGAATCCAGATTATAACAGAGGTGCATGAAAAAGAAGTATTTTTACGGACTATAAAACTGGTGCCGATGAATCTGGCAGTCGGAATCGGCTGTAAAAAAGGAAAAAGTTTAAAAGAGATTGCGCAGGCGGTTTATACGACATTTGCGCAGAATCACCTGCTGATAGAGCGAATCGGCGTGATTGCATCTATCGACAGAAAGGCGCAGGAACAAGGAATTATCGATTTTGCAAAACAGATGAAAGTGCCGTACCGGACGTATGTGGCACAGGAATTAGAACAGCAGGCGGGTACATTTACGGCATCGTCCTTTGTAAAGGGGCAGATGGGTGTGGATAATGTCTGCGAGCGGAGTGCCTGTGCGGCCTCCGGCGGCGGAGAAAAAATAGTGGCAAAAACCGCCTGTGACGGCATCACGGTCGCGGTTTATAAAATAAAAAGAAATGAGGAGTAAAATGCTTAAAATAGTAGGATTTGGAAGCGGTTCAAAGGAAAATATGACACTGGAAGCGGTCAGGGCAATACAGGATTCGGAACTGGTGGTGGGATTTCGGACTTATGTGGAATTATTAAAACAGTATTTTCCGGATAAACAGTATTATTCAACCAATATGATGCAGGAGCGGGAACGCTGTCAGTATGCCATCGACAGGGCAAAAGAGGGAAAAGAAACGGTGCTGGTGTGCAGTGGAGACAGCGGTGTATACGGCATGGCGAGTCTGGTTTATGAACTGGCAGAAGAATCCGTGCAGATTCAGGTAATATCCGGTGTGACGGCGGCAAACAGCGGTGCGGCATGTCTTGGCGCGCCGTTATCCCACGACTTTGCGGTGATTAGTTTAAGTGACTGCATGACACCGTGGGAACTCATTGAAAAGCGCCTTCTGGCGGCGGCAGAAGCAGACTTGGTTATCTGCCTGTACAATCCGTCAAGCCGCCGAAGGGCAGGCTATTTAAAGAAAGCCTGTGAAATTGTAGAAAAAGCACAGTCACCGGATACGGTCTGCGGTTATGTAAAAAATATCGGACGGGACGGACAGGAAACAGGCGTTCTTTCTTTGAAAGAATTGGCAGAATTTGAAGCAGATATGTTTACGACTGTCTATATCGGAAACAGCCGGACAAAGGTGATTGGCGGGAAAATGGTAACACCGAGAGGGTATCAGGTACAATGAGCATGAAAAAAATTGTCCTGTTTGCCGGAACGACCGAGGGACACCGGCTCTGTGAATGTTTTGTGCAGAATAAATGGCAGGCAGAGGTTTTTGTGGCAACAGAATACGGCAGGGAAATTCTTCCGCAGGCACCAAATCTTCATATTCATGCCGGACGGCTGGACATGAAGCAGATTTACAGTCAGCTTACGCAGATTCGCCCGGTGTGTGTGCTTGATGCAACACATCCATATGCAGATGAGGTGACAAAAAATATCAAAGAAGCCTGTCAGACAGCAGGAGTTCCCTATATGCGGATACTGCGGGAAAATACAGATATGACGGAAAATGTAACCGGCAGTGCAAAGGCGCATATCCGCGTGGCAGACAGTATGCGTGAAGCGGTGGATTTGTTAAATGACAAGCCGTATCTTGAAAAGAATATTCTGCTGACAACAGGAAGCAAGCATTTACCGGATTACACAAAGATACAGGATTATCAGAACCGTGCCTATTTAAGACTGCTTCCCAGTCCTGAAATGCTTCAGAAGGCGGTTGATACGGGATTTCTGCCGGCACATTTAATTGCAATGCAGGGACCGTTTTCACAGGAATTAAATGTTGCATTGATAAAACAGTCAGGTATCGGCGTACTTGTCACAAAGCAATCCGGCAAAAGCGGCGGGTTTGAAGAAAAAATATCTGCCGCAGAACAGACAGGAACGGATGTTATCGTGATTAAAAGACCAAAGCAGGAAGACGGGAAAAATCTGTCCGAGGCAGAAGCGGAACTAAAAAAATTAATGACATAAGTGTGTAAATGAATTTTGCCGCTTATAGATGTGATAATGGAGAAGAACATGAAACAGGTAACAATAGCCGGAATGGGGCCGGGCAGTGCAGGCTGCATGACACAGGAGGTCTGCCGGGCAGTAAAACAGGCAGACGTTTTAATCGGTTCAGAACGCCTGATTGCGCCGTATACAGATCAAAGAACGGTTAAAGCGGTGACGGCGGCAGAGATTCTGCGGGCAGTTGAAAATGAAGAAGGGGAGCATTTTACGGTGCTGATGTCGGGAGATACCGGATTTTACAGTGGGACGAAAAAACTGGTTGAGCAGTTAAACGGAAAATATGCGTACCGGATTCTGCCGGGCATTTCCTCTGTAATATATTTTGCGGCAAAAATCGGTGTGGCATGGGAGCAGGCGCAGTTTGTCAGCCTGCATGGAAAGAAACAGCCGTATCTTCCGGTGATTATGCAAAATGAGTACACTTTTTTTCTGACACAGGGAAATACCGCGGAAATCTGCACCCGCATTGCAGAGACAGGCTTGGGAAATGTCCATGTCTGGATTGGTGAAAATCTTTCTTATCAGAATGAAAAAATTATGCACGGAAGTGCAAAAGAATTAACGGCATATCAGGCGGCAGGGCTGTCGGTTATGGCAGTACATAACCCGAAGCCGGGAGCATTTATAGGAACCGGACTGCCGGACGACTGCTTTATCCGCGGCAGTGTGCCGATGACAAAGCGGGAAATCCGCGCAAGCGTGGTGAGCCGCATAGCACCTGCAAAGAACGCCTGTATTTATGATATCGGTGCAGGAACCGGCTCTGTCACCGTGGAACTTGCAATGCAGGCTTTATACGGGTGCGTTTATGCAGTTGAAAGGACAGAAGAAGGGTGCAGTTTGATTGCGCAGAATGCGCATAAATTCGGACTGGATAACATACAGGTGGTGCATGGCAGTGCCGCCGGTGTACTGGAAGAACTGCCTGCGCCGGACGCGGTATTTGTCGGCGGAAGCGGCGGAGAACTGGAAGACATTTTTAAAATCATTTTAAAGAAGAATCCGCATGTACGCATTGTAATAACGGCAGTTACATTAGAAACGGTACAGGAAGCGGTACGGCTGTTGGAGCAGAACGGATTTGATACGCCACAGATTGTACAGATTGCCGTGACGGAAGTTAAAAAAAGGGGACAGTATCATATGCTGTCTGCCAATAATCCTGTATTTATAATAGAAGGGAGCAGTGTCAGATGAGCCGGATAATGATTGCGGGAACCGGAAGCGGGAGTGGAAAGACAACGATTGTCTGCGGATTATGCCGGTGCATAAAAGATTTAGGACGGACACCGTCTGCCTTAAAATGCGGTCCGGATTATATAGATGCGATGTTTCATTCGCGTGTGTTAAAAATGCGTACCGGCAATTTAGACAGCTGGTTTTGTGATAAAACAACGATTCGCACACTGCTTGCAAAGAAAGAAAAAAGCAGTGACATCACAGTGATTGAAGGTGTTATGGGCTATTATGACGGCGAGGGTTTCAGTACAAAGGGGAGTTCCTTTGAAATTGCGCAGATAACGGATACACCGGTGATTTTAATTGTAAACTGCCGTGGTATCAGCAATTCTGTCGGGGCAGTGTTAAAGGGATTTACGACATTTCAGGAAAATTCGCAGATACGCGGAGTTATCTTTAATCAGATGTCGGAAAAACTCTATCCGCAGGCAAAAAAAGCGGCACAGGAACTGGGACTGATTCCGCTGGGCTTTCTGCCGTATAAAAAGGGTGGAGCATTGGAAAGCCGTCATCTGGGGCTGGTTACAGCAGATGAAGTCGTGCATTTTAAAGAAAAAATCGACACGATAGCCGCGCAGATGAAAAAAAGCCTTGATTTAGAGGGAATCCTTGCGCTGGCAGAAACCGCAGTGCCGCTGAAAGAAAACGAAGATATCAGAGAAGCAGAGGAAAAGGAAAAAGAGCCGGTAACGGCATTGGACAAGCCGGAAAGCACGGGTTTACAGGATACGGCAGGAAATAAACTCCGCATAGCTGTGGCAAAAGACGCCGCTTTCTGCTTTTTATATGAAGATAATTTAGAGTATCTGCGGGCAAACGGGTGTGAATTGGTGTTTTTTAGTCCGCTGTCCGATAAAAAACTACCGGAGAAAATAGACGGATTACTGCTTTACGGCGGATATCCTGAATTACATACAAAAGCTTTGTCCGAAAATGAAACACTGAAAAGTGAAATTAAAGAGCAGATACTGGGCGGACTGCCGTGTATTGCGGAATGTGGCGGATTTTTATATCTGCATGAAACACTGGAAACACCGGAAAAAGAACGTTTTCCGATGTGCGGCGTGATTGCGGGAAACGGATTTGGGACAGGAAAGCTCTGCCGCTTTGGCTATATGACACTCACGGCGCAAAAGGACACAATGCTTGCGGCAAAGGGCGAAACGATTCGCGCGCATGAATTTCACTACTGGAACAGTGATAATATCGGTGCGGATTATGAGATTACAAAGGCTTCGGATAACACTGCGGCATCCGGCGGTTATGGAACGGATACACTTTATGCGGGATTCCCGCACATTTATTTTTACGGAAATGAAGCGGCGGCAAAGCGTTTTTTAAAAGCCTGCGAGATGTATCATGAAAATAACATAAAAGATGTTCATGCCATATCTTATGGCATGGAAGAAAAAAACGATATTTATAGAATTTTCCCGGAACTGGCAGAGGCAGGGGGGCTGGATAAAAATGCCGTCAAACAGGCGCAGAAGCATTGGAACAGCATTGCCAAGCCGCTGTACGGACTTGGAAAAATGGAGCAGCTCATTACACAGATTGCAGGGATACAAAACACACCCAATGTAGCGATTGACAAGCGTGCGGTGATTGTCATGTGCGCGGATAACGGCATTGTGGAAGAAGGGGTCACACAGACCGGGCAGGAAGTGACGGCAGTGGTAAGCTGTAACATGGCAGACGGCATTTCAAGCGTCTGTAAAATGGCGGATTATGCCTATGCAGAAGTGATTCCGGTAAATATCGGCATTGCCGCAGACTGCCTGCCGGACGGAACAGATGTCAATTCCTATCCGGGACTTTTAAACCGCCGGATTATGGCGGGAACAAAAAATTTCTTAAAAGAGCCTGCGATGTCAGAGGAGCAGCTCACACAGGCAGTTTACACAGGAATGAACGTGGTAAAATCGTGCAAAGGGCAGGGATACCAATTACTTGCAACCGGCGAAATGGGTATCGGAAATACGACCACAAGCACAGCACTTGCCTGTATTCTGCTGGATTTAAAACCGCAGGAAGTCACGGGACGCGGTGCGGGGCTGGACAATACGGGATTGAAAAGAAAGACAGAAGTCATTGCAGAGGCACAACACTTGTATACAAAATACAAAAAAAATCCACTCTGTCTGTTACAGCAAATCGGCGGGCTGGACATTGCAGGTCTTGTCGGTGTCTTTCTGGGCGGTGCGGTTTACCGGATACCGGTGATTGTTGACGGTGTTATATCAGCGGTTGCCGCGCTGATTGCCGTGTCTGTTTTTCCGGCAGCACGGGATTTTATCATTGCATCTCATCAGGGAAAAGAACCGGCGATGAAAGCATTGTTAAAAGCCCTTGAAAAAGAAGCCGTTCTCTTTGCGGAGCTTGCACTGGGTGAAGGAACGGGTGCTGTCATGCTGTTTCCGCTGTTAGATATGGCAATGCGCGTATACCGGGAAAACACGACATTTGAAGATATACAGATTGAAGCTTATGAGGATTATAAAAAATGTTAATTTTAATTACAGGTGCCAGTGGGAGCGGCAAATCCGAATATGCGGAAAAAATCTGCTGTGAACTTGCGGGCAGTGCAAAAAAATATTATATTGCAACCATGCAGCCCTACGGTGCAGAGGGTACACAAAGAATCCACCGTCATCATGCACTGCGGCAGGGGAAAGGCTTTGAAACGATAGAGCAGTACCAAAATGTCAGCAAGGCATTTGATAAAGTGCAGACAGAAGCTGTGTCACACGCAGCGCAAAATGAGAAGCCGGTGGTACTGTTAGAATGTCTTTCAAATCTTATGGCAAATGAATGTTTTGAAGAGGGCGGAACACCCGATGCTGTATTTTCAGACTGTATACAGCTTTACAGACAGTGCCGTCATCTTGTGATTGTAACGAATGAAATTTTTTCAGACGGCTGTCTGTACGACAATACGACAACGGATTATATCACACGGCTGGGACGGTTAAATACACAGCTTGCGCAGGAAGCCGACTGTGTGACAGAGGTGGTCTATTCGATTCCTGTATATTGGAAAGGGGCGTATGAGCTGATTCAGGAGAATTTGCCGCTGTAAAAATAGCACTGCTGTCAGGCAAAATATTTAAAGGGGCAGAAAAAGCGTAAATAGTATAAAAGAAGGAGGAACGGGCAGAAAAAATGAATTGGATAAAATCACTTATCATCGCATTTTCGATGTATTCTAAAATTCCAATGCCGCATCTGAATCTGGAAGAAAAAGATATGCGGTATGTTATGGGATTTTTTCCGCTGGTAGGATTGGTGCTTGGTGCATGTCAGTTTATATGGTATAAGCTGTCAGCATTTTTAGGCGTGCCAAACGTCAGCCGGGCATTGATTTTTCTGGTACTGCCGGTGATTGTTACAGGCGGGATTCATGTGGACGGTTATATGGATACCAGTGATGCGATTCATTCATACGGTGACAGGGAGAAAAAACTTTCTATATTAAAGGATTCCCATATCGGGGCATTTGCGGTTATCCGTCTGCTGGTATACAGTGCGGTTTATTTTGCGGCACTTTTCTGGATGGCAGAGCAGGGAAAAGAACAGGCATTTCTTCTTTTTGCGGGCATATTTTATTTGTCACGGATACTCAGCGGATTTGCGGCGGTCAATTTCCGCGGTGCAAGAAAAAACGGGATGCTGTATACATTTACCAGTGTGACGGACCGTTACCGTGTCAATGCGCTGTTAGGCATACAGTTTGTCATCTGCCTGGTTGGAATGGGGCTGGTTGATATTTACAAGACCGGTGCGGTATTCCTTGCTGCAGGGCTTGTGCTGTGTTATTACAGACATATGGCATATAAAGAATTTGGCGGTGTAACGGGCGACTTAGCGGGCTATTTTTTGTGCGTGAGTGAATTGTGCATGACGGTGGTACTGGCGTGTGTGAATATTTTGTAATTGCGGGCGTAACAGTTTTGTATCGCATGCGGCACAAAACCGCATTTATGTAGAATTGCATTTATGTAAAAATGCAATAGAGTTATATCGGCAGATGAGAAATCGACTGCGCGAAATTTTAAGTGCTGTTTTGCAACAAGGCTGATGAGATTAACCGTAAATGGATTGTAGTAGGAACGGAGAAATATGGAAGTATATTTTGGCGGGGCTTTTCAGGGAAAGCTTGATTATGTATTAAAGAAAAAAGGAAATTTAAAGGTGGCGGACGGCAGGGACTGTGATGAAAAGCAGTTACAGTCGGCGGATGTTGTCAATCACCTGCATTTATTGATTCAAAGGCGGATAGCGGCGGGAGAATCGACAGATACGCTTATTGATGAGCTATATGCCGTCAATCCGCAGATGATTCTGATTTGTGATGAGGTCGGAAGCGGAATTGTGCCGCTGGAACGAAAAGACAGGATTTACAGGGAAGCTGTCGGACGTGTGCTGTGTGCGGCAGTGGCAAAATCCGACAGGGTGGAGCGGATTTTATGCGGAATCGGACAGTGCCTGAAGCAGGAATCAGCAGGAATTACAAAATAGCGCGGGGAAAGCCTGCGGGAGGTGAGGTCGTATATGAAGATTGTGCTGATTCGGCACGGAGCAACAAAGGGAAATCTTGAAAAACGGTATATCGGAAGAACAGACGAGGATTTGTGCGGTGAGGGCATAAAGAAACTGAAAGAAGATACGTGCGCAGGCATTTATCCGCCGGCGCAGGCGGTCTTTTCCAGTCCGATGAAGCGGTGTCTGTCTACGGCAGAATGTATTTATCCGGTACAGACACCGCAGATTGTATGGGATTTCAGAGAGTGTGATTTCGGGCTTTTTGAAGGGAAGAATTATAAAGAACTGACAGGAAATCCGCAGTATCAGCAGTGGATTGACAGCAACGGCACACTGCCGTTTCCGGGCGGGGAAGCTTTGACGGATTTTAAGAAAAGAAGTGTCTGTGCATTTTTGGAAACGGTTTCAAAATCGGAAAGCATTTTAAAAGGACAGGTAACATCGGGAAAACAGGACGACACTACAGTGGCATATGTCGTTCACGGCGGTACAATCATGGCGGTATTGTCGGAATTGTGCGGCGGGGATTATTATGATTATCACTGCGGCAACGGGGAAGGATATTTGTGCAGTCTGACAAAAGATAAAAAGCTGTCGGTGATAGGAAAAATAAGCGCCCCAAATGGTTGTGAAATCCACGGTACAGTGCTAGAATAAAAATGTTAATAAATCAATGGAATACAGCCGCCCACAGGAGTGGCTTCGTATTTTCAGACGGTAATAAGTTGAAATAACAAATCAGGAGGACAAAATGGTTAAGCATGTTATTTTGTGGAAATTAAAAGAAGAATTTTCGGCAGAGGAAAAACAGCAGATTAAAGCCGGAATCAAAGAAGGACTGGAAGGCTTAGCCGGACAGATTCCGGGCATGACAGAAATCAAAGTCAATATTGACGGTCTGCCAAGTTCTACAGTAGACGTGATACTGGATTCGACATTTGAAACAGCGGAAGCATTGAAAAATTACAGCACCCACCCAAAGCATGTAGCAGTGGCTGACAACAAAGTAAGACCGTATACAGCAGTCCGTTCCTGCATGGATTATGAAATCTAAGGCAGGATAAGATGCAGTATTTTTGGTGTCAGACCGGTGCGGTTGCACTGGGATTTTTACTTGATTTAATATTTGGGGACCCGCATTGGCTGTACCACCCGGTACAGCTAATCGGCAGTCTTATTTCAAAACTTGAAAAAGTTTTATTAAAGGATACAGATTCCGATAAAAAGAAGTTTAGAAACGGTGCGTTACTTGCGGTGCTTGTAACCGTATTGACAGGCGCTGTGACAATATTGATTTTATTTATCTGTTACCGCATTTCCATGACGGCGGGTTTTATCGTGGAATCCGTCATGTGTTATCAGATTCTTGCAGTCAAATCATTAAGGGTAGAAAGCATGAAAGTCTATACGGCATTAAAGCAGGACGGTCTGCCTGCGGCAAGAACGGCAGTTTCCATGATTGTCGGACGGGATACCGCACAGCTTGACGAACACGGCATTGTGCGTGCGGCAGTGGAAACGGTTGCGGAAAATACGTCAGACGGTGTGATTGCACCGTTATTTTATATGTTTTTTTTCGGTGCGGCAGGCGGTTTTATCTATAAAGCAGTCAACACCATGGATTCCATGATTGGTTATAAAAATGATAAATATCTGTACTTCGGGCGGTTTGCGGCAAAGCTTGATGATGTCTTAAATTTTATTCCGTCAAGAATCGGCGGTGTATTAATGGTTTTATCGGCGGGAATTGCTTCACTGGCAGAAAGAAACAGCGAAAAGCACTACAGCATGAAAAATGCGTGGAAAATTTTTCTGCGCGATAGAAAAAAGCACAGCAGTCCGAATTCCGCCCAGACGGAAGCCGCGTGCGCCGGTGCATTAATGGTCGCTTTATCAGGCGATAATTATTATTTCGGAAAGCTTGTAAAAAAGCCGCAGATAGGCGATGCCGTCCGTCCGCTGGAAGCAGAAGATATTAAAAGAAGCCACGTACTGCTGTATATTTCTGC
>OATG01001676.1_pt1 | contig 15668 bp, 8 predicted proteins | sample 1516581 | NCBI WGS metagenome assembly OATG01 (sample SAMEA2579930, study PRJEB22360) | human gut metagenome | biome: human gut; feature: human-associated habitat; material: faeces | place: Denmark | collected 2008/2010
ACTCACGTACACGGTCGAAGATTACCACCTTATCATTAATAGAGTAACCGATAGCTGTCAGGATAGCACCAATAAATGTCTGGTCGATTTCCAGAGAGAATGGCAGGATACCCCAGAACAGTGAGTAGGCACCGATAATCATAATGGTGTCGCAACTCAAAGCTACGATAGAACCGATACTGTAAGCAATGTTGCGGAAACGGAGCAAGATATACAAACCGATAGCAAGCAGTGCCAATACTACAGAGTAGATAGCACCTGTCTTGATGTCGTCTGCGATGCTCGGACCTACTTTTTGTGAGCTTACGATACTACCACCTGTATGATTGTCACGGTCAATGAAGGTCGCTAAAGAAATGTTCTGCGTCAATACCGGTTTCAGAGTTTCATATAGGTATGATTCGATTTCAGAGTCTACGTTGTTACCTGCATCTTCGATGCGGTAGTTTGTACTGATACGTACAGTTTTCTTATCTGTACCGATAGCGATAACACTTACGTTAGCATCGCCAAATTTGCTGGAGATCAATTCACGAACTTGTTCCGGTTCTACAGGATTCTCAAATTGTACCTTAAAGTTACGTCCACCGGTGAAGTCAATACTCTGACTCAAACCACGGATGGCAAATGAACCGATACAAACAACGATGACTGCACTGACGATAATAAGGGATTTTTTGTTTGTACCCATAAAATCGAAATGTGTATTGGTCATCAAATTCTTTGAGATCTTGGTTGTGAATGTCAGGTTCAACCACTTATCTTTACTCATGAAGTGTTCATAAACCAGACGAGTCATGAATACAGCAGTAAAGAAGGATACAAGAATACCGATAATCAAAGTCGTAGCAAAACCACGAATCGGACCAGTACCAAAGTTAAACAGGATGATACCTGTGATGATAGATGTCAAGTTAGAGTCGAAAATAGCCGAGAATGCGTTGGAGTAACCGTCAGCAAGTGCTTTTTTCACACCTTTACCTGCGCGAAGCTCTTCTTTTGTACGTTCATAGATAAGTACGTTCGCATCCACTGCCATACCCAGTGACAATACCATACCGGCAATACCGGACATTGTCAATGCGGCTTGGAAAGACGAAAGAATACCCAGTGTAAAGAAGAAGTTGAGGAGTAGTGCTCCATTGGCTACCATACCCGGGATGAATCCATACATAGAGCACATGTAAATCATCAACAGAATCAAAGCAACGACGAATGAGAAAATACCTGCGTTGATAGATTCCTGACCTAGTGACGGACCAACGATATCTTCCTGTACGATGTGAGCCGGAGCCGGCATCTTACCTGATTTCAATACGTTTGCTAAGTCTTTTGCTTGTTCAGGAGTGAAATGACCTGTAATCTGTGAACGTCCACCTGTAATTTCAGAGTTTACGTTTGGTGCAGAATATACATAGTTATCAAGAACGATAGCAATTGAACGGCCGATATTTTGTTTAGTCAACTGTGCCCAGCGGCGTGCACCGTCAGAGTTCATCGTCATGCTGACAGCCGGTTTGCTGTATTGGTCGAATTCATCTTTCGCATCTGTTACTACGTCACCTTCCAACGGAGCTTTGCCGTTACGTTCGGTAGACTTGATAGCGTATAATTCGAAAGTCTGTCCTTTCTTGTCAAATTCAGAAGGAGAAACACCCCATTTCAGACGAAGGTCTTTCGGAAGTTCAGCTTTGATTTCCGGCATAGCCAGATACTTGTTGATATCAGCAGTATCTTTATAGTTAGCGTAACCGATAACAGGACCTTGTCCGCTAGAGTTCAACTGCAGGATAGCCAGCAGAGGATATTGTTTTTTAATTTCTTCTAAGTTGGCTGAAGATTTGTCTTCAGCAGCAACGTCCCCTTTCAAAGCAGCAGCAAGGCTATCGGCAGCACTTACGGTTTTAGCCGGAGTAGCTTCTGCAAGTGCAGCTTCTTTGGTAGAGTCTACGGCAGTAGAGTCTGCAGTTGTTTCCTGTGCTAATACAGCGCGCAATTTGGCATCAGCAGATTGCATGGCAGGAAGAACTTCTTTTGCTGTATAAGTTTCCCAGAATTCCAGGTTGGCAGAACCTTGGAGAAGTTTTCTCACACGTTCCGGCTCTTTAATACCCGGCAATTCCACCATGATACGGCCCATTTTGTCTTCCAGGCTCTGGATGTTCGGCTGAACAACACCAAAACGGTCGATACGGGTACGAAGTACGTTATATGAGTTTTCAACAGCAGCTTTTACTTCTGCTCTCAATACTTTTTCAACTTCTGCATCCGATGATTTCTGGTTAACTTTGTCTTTCAACTGTTGTGTTGCGAAGAGTTCGGAAAGTTTTGCGTTAGGAGCAGCTTTGTGGTATTCTCTGACAAACAGAGTGATGATATCATCCTGGCTGTTTACAGCTTGTTTTGCAGCTTCTGCCAATGCATTGTTGAAAGCTTCATCCGGCTTGTTGTCAGCCAGTGCTTTGATAACATCAGGTACAGAAACTTCAAGGATAACGTTCATACCACCCTTTAGGTCCAAACCTAAACTAATCTCCATCTCACGACATTGTTTCAGCGTCCAATTACCCAACCACACTTTCTCATTTGAGAGAGAGTCGAGGTAGTCTTGTTCTACTTTCGGGTCGCCGTTCGCAATTTCTTTCGCCTTATTGGTATAATGGCGTGTTGCGAAGGAGAAGGAGAGATAGAACACACATACCAGTGTGAGTAATACCGCAAAAACCTTTACAAATCCTTTGTTTTGCATTTTACTTTTAATTTATGATGATTACTTTTTTAATTTAATTTTCAGTTAAATTCTGTCGTACACAAGTTCTTTTTGCCGCATACAAGGCTGCAAATATAGTTTTTTTTTCACATTCATGTGTAATAAGCCCTCAAATATTTGATGTTTAAGGGCTTTTTTGCTGAATTATTTCATTCCTCTGTTTTTCAGTAGCGGTTCCAAGCTTGGTTCCGCTCCACGGAAATTCCGGTAAAGCACCATCGGGTCTTCGCTGTCGCCCTTCTCCAATACGTTGTGACGGAAGAGGTCGGCGGTGTTTTTATCAAAGATACCATGTTCTTTAAAGGCTTCAAAAGCATCATTATCCAGTACATTGGCCCATAGGTAGCTGTAGTATCCGGCTGCGTAACCACCAATGATATGATTGAAGTAAGTCACGCGATAACGCGGTGCTATTTCGGGGATGAGACCGAGCTTGTCCATGGCTTCTTTTTCGAATGCAAGCATGTCTATATTCTTTACATCTGTTACGGTGTGCAGGTTCATGTCGAGGATGGCGGCAGCCAGTAATTCGGTAGTCATGAAGCCCTGATTGAAAGTCTTCTGTTGCAGTATCTTTTCGATGATTTCGTCGGGTATCACTTCTCCTGTCTGATAATGTTTGGCATACATTTTCAGTACTTCCGGTTCAGTAGCCCAGTGTTCATTGATTTGAGAAGGAAGTTCTACAAAATCGCGTACTACGTTAGTGCCTGATGTTCCTTTGTATTCACATTTTGTCAGCAGTCCGTGCAGAGCGTGGCCAAATTCGTGGAACAAAGTTTCTACTTCATCCATTGTCAATAGAGAGGGAGTATCGCCTACCGGTTTGGTAAAGCTGCAAACATTGCATACTAACGGACGGGTATCTCCTTGTTGTTCGCGGTAGTTGCTCATCCATGCGCCGCCACTTTTTCCGGAGCGTGGGAAATAATCGACGTAGAAGATACCGAGTTGCGAACCGTCTGCGTCTTTCACTTCAAAGACTTCCACATCCGGATGATAGGTAGGGATGCCTTCCAGTTTGTTCAGGGTGATGCCATATAGTTTGTTGGCTACGGCGAAAGCACCATCGCGTACATTCTCCAGTTTGAAGTAAGGTTTTGTATCTTCTTCAGACAGGTTGTACTTTTCTTTCCGTAGTTTCTCGGTATAATACCACCAATCCCATGCTTCCACTTTTTCTCCTTTGCCTTCCTTATCCATTAATTTCTGAAGTTCGGTAGCTTCCGCTTTTGCTTTTGGCAGTGCATAGCTCCAGAGGTTGTTTAGAAGACTCATTACGTTGTTGGCGTTCTTTGCCATCGTTTCGTCCAGAACGAAGTTTGCATAGCAGTCGAAACCTAATAATTTAGCTTTTTCCAGGCGGAGAGAAACGATCTTACAGATATTTTCCTTGTTATCGTTTTCGTCGTTGTTGTTACCGCGGTTGATGTAAGCTTTGTATATTTGTTCCCGAAGCGGGCGATTTTCTGAATATTGCAGGAAAGGCAGGCGGCTGGCATTATGCAGGGTGAATAGCCATTTTCCGGGTTGTCCGGCTGCTTTTGCTTCTTCAGCGGCGCTTTGGCGGAACCATTCAGGCAATCCTGCCAGATCTTCTTCTTTGTCAACGAAGAGTTTGAAAGCATTATTCTCATTCAGTATATTGTTGCTGAAAGTAATGCCGAGTGTAGAAAGTTCCTTGTTGATTTCGCGGAGGCGGGTTTGGTCTTCGGCATTAAGGTTTGCTCCGGAACGGACAAATCTTTTATAAGTCTTGTCCAGCAGACGTTCTTGTTCTGATGTCAGGTTCAGCGAATCCTTCTTTTGATAGACGTCGTTCACGCGCTTAAACAGTTTCTCGTTCAGAGAGATATTATCATCATGTTCTGAAAGAACCGGTGCCAGTTTGATGGAAAGTGCGGTTAGTGAGTCAGTCGTTTCCGCATCTGTCATATTGAAGAAAATGGCACTCACGCGGTCCAGGATAGGTGCGCTGTTATCCAAAGCTACAATTGTATTTTCGAATGTCGGAATTTCCGGACTTTCGATGATAGCTTCGATGTTTTGATTCTGCTCTTCTATCCCTTTCAGGAAGGCAGGTTCATAGTGCTCCAATTTAATCTTGTCGAAAGAAGGAACACCATACTGGGTTTGAAACTCTGTAAAGAAAGGATTGCTTTCTGTTTTCGTAGCACAGGAGTACATCATACAACTTACTGCTAAAATGGTTAGTGTCTTTTTAATCATCATAAGTGTTTTTTATTAGAGTTTTCAGTTCTCATCGTTTACTGATATAGCACCAAATCGGATAGTGGTCTGATGCTTTGATAGACCGGTCTACCGTGCAATTGTAGGCTTTCAGGTTGGGGCTGATCAATATATTGTCGATGCGGAAATAGAACTTGTTCTGATTGTAGGAAATGCCCAATCCTTTACCGGACTGTGTGAATGCATCGTCTAGTTTTTGAGTCAGGATGCGATGTGTATACGAGATAGAACCGTCGTTGAAATCGCCGCATACGATAGTTGTCGGATATTTACATGCTGCAATGGCTTTAGCCACAGAATCAGCTTGTGAAGCCCGGATAGCCGATGCTTCCGCCAGTTTTCTGATTAATTGCCTAAGTCCGGTTTTTACTTTCTTGGCATTCGGGTCTTTAATCATATCCTCATACATCCCTCTGTCTTCTTTGGTGAGTTTGTTGGATTCCAGGTGGTTGTTGATTAATGTAAGAGTGTCGTTATTTACATTCAATACATATTTCATGGAACCGTTATAATTACTTTCATATTTGATGGGATGTATCGAGAGTATGGGGAACTTGGAGAAACAGGCAAGTTGCACATCTCCTTTCCCTTGTTGGTGGACGGATTGGTAAGGATAGGCTTTCAATGCTTTTTTAATATCCTGTTCCGTCAGGTATTTCTTGTTGGTAGCGGTGTTATATTCTTGCAGACAGATAATATCGGCGTTGCTATCTACAAGATAAGATAATACAGGGTTCTTTCCATCTTTCTTCTCCAGATTGTTGAAACTCATTACGTTATAGGATAGGATTTTGATGCTTCCTTCCGGTATGGTTTTAGTGGTGGAGTTAAAAGGAATATAAGTTCGTATCTGCGGAATACAAATCAGAAAACCGATGGCAGGCAAGAGCGCATAGCGGTAGTTGACGAATGCCCAGAAGCCGATAAAAATCAGATTAATCGTCAGGAATATCGGAAATGCAAGTCCCAAGCTGGAAGCAAGTGGGTTTATTTTCGGGTTAAGGTAAGGGCTATAAGCACTTAATATCAACGTTCCCACGAAGAGAGCGTTGACAGCAAGTATCAGATATGCGACAAATTTGCCAATATGTTCCATTCTTTTATCTTTTGCTTGCGTCGAACAAGCTTTTCTTTTCTTCAGTTGTCAGACTGTCGTAACCGGATTTTTTTAGTTTTTCCAAAATACGGTCCACTTCATCAGACTGTGCTTTTTTGTGGGCATTGTAATCATAATCCTTCTCGCGACCGGTGGCACTGTTTCCATAGTGTACCTTCATTTTCGGTTTCCGTTTCCATGTTTTCTTTTGAAACAAGGAGATGAAACCATCCAGAATCCAGTTGATCCAGGAAGTCAAATCAGTTCCTTTATTTAGGCTGGCAGCAAACCAAAGTCCAGCAAGAGCACCGCCTAGGTGGGCGATATGTCCTCCGGCATTACTTGAAGTGATGGATAATACATCGATTCCGATGACAACCAGTGCCAGATATTTGAGACGGATAGCGCCGAAAAGAAAAAGTTGCACCCTGTAATTAGGCTCACGATAAGCCGTAGCGGCTACGATGGCTAATACGGAAGCCGACGCTCCTACCAATGTTGAGCCTACCACTTGCGAACTGAATAAAGGAAATACATTGTAGGCGATCATATACAGTAAACCTCCGCAGATACCTCCCAATACATATAGCCCTCTTAAATGTTTGGCCGAGAAAAAGTAGAGAAACAAACTTCCGAACCAATACAGCCAGAGCATATTGAATAAAATATGCAGGATACCGGCATGCATAAACATATAAGTAAATAGCGACCACGGTTGATGAATAAATCCGATAAAGGATGCCGGTAAGGCAAATATACCGAATATATCGGGGGTATTTACCTCAAAAAGTCGTAGGAAAACGTTAATCAACGTGCCGATCAGAAAGATGCCTACGTTGATATAAATCAGTTGGATGAAAATATTTCCTCTTCTGAATGTCTCCTTTAAATCAGCTATAATATGTCCCATTGTTATTGCTTTTTTTTCTCCAATATAAAATCAGGATCAATCCGAATAGCATTCCTCCCAGGTGAGCAAAGTGAGCGACATTATCTCCGGCGCTATTGGCAAGCCCTGCCCATAATTCAATTGCGGCATATCCTATCACGAAGAACTTCGCTTTGATAGGGAAAGGCAGCGGAAAGATGAACAACCGATTGTTAGGAAACAGCATACCAAATGCCAGCAAAATGGCGTAAACGGCTCCCGAGGCACCTACGGTGGTCATCATGTTCAGATATTGCTCCATAGGGATAACGCCATATCCGATCAAATTCACTTGTGTATGTTGGCTAAGTTCTATCACATATTGAATATATTGCACTCCTTCCTGGATAAGTCCCGCACCGATACCACAGAGAATATAGTAGAAGAGAAAACGTTTGGGTCCCCAGGTTTGTTCGAGAATCGGTCCGAACATGAAAACTGCAAACATATTAAAGAAAATGTGGCTGAATCCGCCGTGCATGAACATATAAGTGATAAGCTGTGCCGGATTAAAGTCACTTGCGAGGAAAAAATGTAATCCCAGATAATTTGTTAAATCCAGGCCGTAACGTTGGGCTACGATTGTCCCGAAAAATACTAGTACATTGATAATTATCAGGTTTTTAGTTACAGTTGGCATCATTTTAATTTCTGAATATTTAGATAATAGACGCAAAAGTACGAATAAATTCTGTTTTAAAGCATGAAAAACGCTTCCTATTAGCTCTTTTTCAATAATTTGCTGCGTTTTTTTTATGTTTTTATTTGATATGTTGTTTTGTTCGGCTATATTTGTAGAATCAATCCCTTGTAGGATAATCTTTTGTGTAACATATATATTAATTAATCATTTTACGTATTATGAATAAGTCTGAACTTATTAGCGCAATGGCTGCTGAATCTCAAATGAGCAAAGCCGATGCAAAAAAAGCACTTGATGCTTTTATCACTTCAGTTACTAATGCTATGAAAGCTGGCGACAAAGTATCTCTCGTTGGTTTTGGTACTTTTTCTGTAAGCGAAAGAGCTGAAAGAACTGGTATTAACCCTTCTACAAAGGCAACTATTACTATTCCTGCTAAGAAAGTAGCTAAATTTAAAGCTGGTGCTGAATTATCTGCAGCTGTTGAATAAGATAGATAGTTGAAAGAAATTAGGAGAGGAGACGCGATGCGTCTCCTTTTTTTGTATCTTTGTGCGCAAGAAATAACTTGATTATGAAGATAGAAGATAAACTTGTAGCGTCCGTTATCAGCGGACTGAAAGCACTCTACGGTCAGGAAGTCCCTGAAAAGATGGTGCAAATGCAAAAAACAAAGAAAGAATTTGAAGGACATTTGACACTGGTCGTGTTCCCTTTTCTCAAGATGTCAAGAAAAGGACCGGAACAGACGGCACAGGAGATCGGTGAATATCTGAAAGCCAATGAACCGGCTGTAGCTGCCTTTAATGTGATAAAAGGGTTCTTGAACCTGACTATTGCATCGGCTACATGGATTGAGTTGCTGAACGAGATTCAGGCAGATGAACAGTATGGCTTAATGCAGGTCACTGACGCTTCTCCATTGGTAATGATTGAGTATTCTTCTCCGAATACAAATAAACCGCTTCACTTGGGACACGTGCGTAATAACCTTTTAGGCAACGCATTGGCTAACATTGTAGCGGCAAACGGCAATAAGGTAGTCAAAACAAATATTGTAAACGACCGTGGTATCCACATCTGTAAGTCCATGCTGGCATGGAAGAAATACGGAAACGGTGAAACTCCTGAAACTTCGGGTAAGAAGGGTGACCACCTGGTAGGTGATTATTATGTATCTTTCGATAAGCATTATAAAGCGGAAGTAAAGGAGCTGATGGCTAAATTTACAGCGCAGGGAATGAGTGGCGATGAAGCGAAAGCAAAGGCTGAAGCTGAATCTCCATTGATGCAGGAGGCCCGCGAAATGTTGGTGAAGTGGGAAGCCGGTGAACCGGAAGTACGCGGATTGTGGGAAATGATGAACAACTGGGTATATGCAGGATTCGACGAAACCTACAAGAAGATGGGTGTCAGCTTCGACAAGATCTATTACGAATCCAATACTTACCTCGAAGGAAAAGAAAAAGTAATGGAAGGTCTGGAAAAAGGTTTCTTCTACAAGAAAGAAGATGGTTCCGTATGGGCCGACCTGACTGCCGAAGGACTGGATCATAAGCTCCTTCTCCGTGGTGACGGTACTTCTGTCTACATGACTCAGGATATCGGTACGGCTAAACTTCGTTTTGCCGATTACCCGATTAATAAGATGATTTATGTAGTAGGTAACGAACAGAACTATCACTTCCAGGTGCTTTCTATCTTGCTCGATAAACTTGGTTTCGAATGGGGTAAGAGTCTGGTACACTTCTCTTACGGAATGGTGGAACTGCCGGAAGGTAAGATGAAATCCCGTGAGGGTACGGTAGTTGATGCTGACGACTTAATGGAGGAAATGATTGCCACTGCTAAAGAAACTTCACAAGAACTCGGAAAACTGGATGGTTTAACACAGGAAGAAGCGGATGATATTGCCCGTATCGTTGGTTTGGGAGCTTTGAAATATTTCATCCTGAAAGTGGATGCCCGTAAGAATATGACATTCAATCCGAAAGAATCTATCGACTTCAATGGTAATACAGGACCATTTATCCAATATACTTATGCACGTATTCAGTCGGTGCTCCGGAAAGCGGCAGAATCGGGTATTGTCATTCCTGAACAAATTCCGGCTGGCATTGAATTGAGCGAAAAAGAAGAAGGGCTGATTCAGATGGTTGCCGACTTTGCTGCTGTTGTAAAACAAGCCGGTGAAGATTACAGCCCGTCTATTATTGCTAATTATACTTATGACTTGGTGAAAGAATACAATCAGTTCTATCATGACTATAGTATTCTGCGCGAAGAGAATGAGGCTGTGAAAGTATTCCGTATCGCTCTGTCTGCTAATGTAGCTAAAATTGTTCGCTTGGGAATGAATTTGCTGGGTATCGAAGTTCCTTCCAGAATGTAAGACTTTCTCTGAACAAAATAGACTTCTGCGGGGTTTCTTTTATATATATAAAAGGAACCTCGTATGTTTTACTCCCCCCATCCATTGCTTCGGAAGAGAGAAACGGAAACTGCTACTGTCTCTTATTCCGAACTGCTGTTTGACCTGATCTATGTTTTCTCGGTCACGCAGCTTTCACATTATTTACTCCATAATCTTACTTGGGCAGGATTATTGAAAGAAACCATCTTGTGGTTTGCTGTCTGGATGTTATGGCAACACACCATTTGGGTGACTAACTGGTTTAATCCGGATACCAGGCCGATTCGTATTCTTCTTTTTATCAGTATGCTGGTGGGGTTGGTGATGGCTGCTTCCATTCCTTATGCTTTTACTTATCGGGGGCTTATATTTGCTGTCTGCTATGTCCTTATACAGGGCGGGCGAACACTTTATATTATCGGAGTTTTAGGTAACCATCATCTCGCTGCCAATTTTAAGCGAATTATGGGCTGGTTCTGTATATCTGCCGTCTTTTGGATTACGGGTGCCATATTGCAGGGAGAATGGCAAATCCTCCTATGGATGATAGCTGCAATCTGTGACTATACCGCCCCGATGCACGGATTTGCCTTACCTCGCTTAGGCCGTTCGGACAGCAGCAAGGAATGGACTATTGAAGGGCATCATTTGGTGGAACGTTGTCAGCTGTTTGTCATCATCGCTTTTGGAGAGACTTTATTGATGACGGGAGCTTCTTTGAGTGACGTAGAAGAATGGACTCCTCTCGTAATTGTTTCTGCTGTAATCTCTTTCATTGGCAGTCTGGCTATGTGGTGGGTTTACTTTGATGTGAGTAGTGAAGCCGGTAGCCGGAAGATACAGGAAGTGAAAGACCCCGGAAAACTGGGATTAATCTATAATGCTATTCATATCGTACTGGTGGGAGCATTGATTATCTGTGCGGTAGGAGATGAATTGATTGTTGCTCATCCTGAACAGGAAATGAGGGCGGAAGTCGTTTTCGTTCTGATTATCGGGCCTATTGTTTATATTTTGGCAAATAGCATCTATAAATATGTCACGTGCCGTATGCTTCCTTTATCGCATATTATAGCTGTGGTTGCTTTAGCTTTACTGCTTCCTTGGCCTTATCACATTTCTTTATTGACAATGAATATCCTGGTGACATCCGTTTTTATATTTGTGATTGTGTTTGATATATTATTTCCTGATAAAGGTGTTAAGATCAAATGAAAAAGTCAGACTAAGTTTAATCCTAGTCTGACTTTTTCATTATTGTTGATGACTGTTATTTTTTAGGGTATTTGTACCAGTCTTTGGCTTGTGCTCCATTAGATTTAACCCATGTTGCAAATTTCGGATATGATTCGTCTATTCGTACGCTTTCTTCGGGAATCGGGAATTCATCAACCGGCATATTGAGTGCAAACGGCATCAAATCTACTGAAACATAGTATAGCTCTTCATCCGGTCTGGAAGCGTCTTTGCCTGTACCCAACAGTGAAAGATCAGCCTTGTCCGTAGGAGGATACTTCACCAGATGTACTTCTTTGCCTCTGGATTTGTCAGACTCTACGAAGATAAACGGATTGTAAGGCGGCAACAGCTCTTTCGAGTTTACGTCATTCACCTGGATGGTTACAGTGATGGTATCTTTCTTTCCATTAAAAATCGACAGATTATCAAACAATAAGATGGTAGGATGAGATTGTCCGGTTTCTGTTTCTCCAGTCATATAACGGGATTTTTGAGCATAAGAAGGATAATCTATCGTCACTTTGCTTATATCGCTATTGGATATGTTATGCAGTTGATAGCCAAATCCATTTACCAGATACCCTCCGCGGTGCAAGGGGACATATTTGTCTTCAATCTTATAAACGCGGTTTGTCACTATGGATTTATATACCTTACTGATATAGCGTATCATGACATCATTCATATCATAGTCTCCCTGTTCCGGCCATAAGTCTTCGAAAGTCAATATTCCGGAATAAGTGGTGTAATTCTCTTCGTCAGTCGGGCCGTCGGGACCTTCGGGCAATGAAGGCACTCCTTCGTCGACAGCGTTCTTTTCAGATGTGTAGACATAGAAAGTGGCATCACAATAGTCGAAGTCCACATTGTCTTCAAATCCGATAGCGACAATTTGGTTGGATGCTTCGTCGCGCAAAGATACGGTTCTTTGTCTTTTTATGCCGTCACTTCCTGGTTCGTTTAGGATAGTCGTGGAATACCGGATTCCCATACCTTTTGTAATGTCCCCCTGTGTATCTCCTTTCTCTGTTTTAGCTCTGAATCCCATGCCTTGCAGACACCAGCCAATAGTGACACCTTCAGGGAATTTGTCTTCAAATTCTTGTTTATCCTCGTTCCAGTATTTTAATTTGACTTCATCACCACACACTAAAGCTCCCACTCCAGTTGCTTTATACACAGGAGAGGCATTGGGGAATGCCAATATCTTCTTTATGTTTTCCGCCGTCGGTGTCTTGCCAGTCGGGTATGTGTAGTATCCCACTGTATTATGCCAGGAAGCGCTGCTGTTGATAAATACAAGGCTAACTTCTGTATCCTTGACAATAGGAATGTCTGATACCATAGTGCCATCAAAGAATGAAGGATAATTCTGACAAATGCCTATCCCATTTGCTTTTTTGAAAACGTTCTTTATATTGTAAAGCACGCTTGCAGGAGGAATATTCTTTTCAGCCGATAAGTTGTTGGGGCGACCGTTTTGATCCCAGTCCACACCAGGGAGCAACGTCCAGTCATCCAGATACTTGTGCTGATTGGTTGTTGTACCTCTACTTGTAGCAACTGCTGATTTTGCAAGCAAGGATTGAATGTATTCATCTTGATTGAAAGAAATACGCCGGTCGTCACCAATAGTCAGTTTCACCGGGGACGCTGTACCTAAATAATCGGATGATAACCATACTTCTGTGATGTCAGCCGGAATCGTTATTCCATCTTCACTGAATTTTCCTTGTTTGTTGGTTGCAGCCCGATAGATAGGTTCAATGTCCTTTTTCTTCCAGCTGCCGTCTTCATCATTTGCCTCAAATGGATTTTGGTCGAAAATCTCAAAAAGAACTGCATAGTCTTCTTTAAAACCATAATCAATGTTCACTGCCAGACTTTGATTCATGTTGAAATCGAAGTAGTCTTCTTTGGGAAGCTTTTCTGGTTCCTGAAATAAGTCACGTTCATTATCTACGCAGCTACAAAAGGGAGAAATTAAAAGCAAGCCTATGGTCATGCTTTTAAAATGAAATATTGTTTGTCTCATAAGTTTTTGAAAATAAGTAAAATAAATGGCAAATATATAAAAAGATTTATATATCTGCCATCATTCTTATTTTATTTTCTTACTTCTTTTTCGAAAACTTCTTTTTTGGTGCTGGATTCGCTCCTTTTTCGTCTTGAAGCTTGATTAAGTCGAGACAACTTTTCAGCGTTAAATCCTGTGGGACAATATCTTTGGGGATTTTATAATTGGAACCTTTATAGGTAATATAAGGTCCATAGCGTCCGTTCAGAATCTCGAGTTCCGGTTCCTCTTCAAACTTCTTGATGTGGCGTTCCACTTCTTTCTGGCGTTTGTCTAAAATGAGTTGTTCCGCCTCTTCTAAAGTAACTTCCATCGGGTCGAGTCCTTTAGGGAGCGATACATATACCTTATTATGCAGGATATACGGACCGAAACGGCCTACACCGACACTGACTGTCTTTCCTTCATATTCGCCCAATGTACGAGGTAATTTGAATAATTCCAGTGCTTCTTCCAATGTAATGGTTTCCATGGACTGGCCCTTCTTCATTTGTGCAAAGCGTGGCTTTTCTTCATCTTCTACAGTACCAATCTGTACAACAGGACCGAAGCGGCCAATCTTAACGGAAATGGGTTTTCCTGTCTCCGGGTCTTCTCCCAGGATGCGTTCGCCTACTTTATGTTCCGTCTTGATAGCCAACGTGCTTTCTACAGACGGGTGGAACTTATCATAGAAATTCTTCATGATAGAAGTCCACTTTACTTCTCCTTCTGCAATTTCGTCAAATTCCTTTTCTACGCTGGCGGTAAAGTTGAAATCCAGAATGTCCGGGAAATATTCGGTAAGGAAATCATTTACCACAGTGCCAATATCCGTTGGGAGTAATTTAGCCTTTTCTGCGCCGGTAATTTCAGTATGATTTTCGTCTTTAATCTGATGATCCTTTAATGTCATGACATTAAACTGACGTTCTTCACCGTCTTTATTGCCCTTCTCCACATATTCACGTTGCTGGATGGTAGAGATAGTAGGCGCATACGTAGACGGGCGGCCGATGCCCAGTTCTTCCAACTTGCGTACAAGACTTGCTTCCGTATAGCGTGGAGGGCGTTGGGTGAAACGTTCGGTTGCGATGATAGGTCCATGTTCCAACTTCTGGCCTTTCTTCAAAGGAGGAAGCAGGTGGCTTTCATCTTCCTGTTCGTTGTCGTCATCATAAGATTCACGGTACACACGCAGGAAACCGTCGAACTTAATCACCTCACCGATAGCTGTAAATACATCGCTGCTGCCACTTATCGTTATGGTAGCAGTTGTCTTTTCCAGTTCCGCATCTGCCATTTGTGAAGCAATGGTGCGTTTCCAGATCAAGTCATACAGTTTCTTCTCTTGCGCTGTTCCTTCAACGGATTGGTTCTCTATATAAGTAGGGCGGATGGCTTCGTGAGCTTCTTGTGCACCCTTGGTCTTGGTCTCGAAATGGCGGGGATGTACGTAGCGGTCGCCCATCATTTTGATGATAGCGTCTTTACTGCCAGCCGTTGCAAATTCCGAAAGGTTGACAGAATCCGTACGCATGTAAGTGATGAATCCCGATTCGTATAAACGCTGCGCGAGCATCATGGTCTGCGCTACGGTATATCCCAGTTTGCGTGCGGCTTCCTGTTGCAAAGTAGATGTTGTAAACGGAGCAGGAGGCGTTTTCTTGATCGGGCGGGTGGTAATATCATCGATTGCAAAGCTCGCTCCCTGACAAGCGTCGAGGAAAGCCTTTGCTTCTTTTTTTGTTTTGATACGGCGAGCTAGTTCGGCTTTCATTTCCACCAGCTTTCCATCCGCGTCCGGGACGAGGAATACGGCAGTGACGCGATAAGCAGCTTCCGTTTTGAAGGCATGTATTTCACGTTCACGTTCAACGATCAGGCGGACGGCAACAGACTGAACACGTCCGGCAGAGAGTGCCGGTTTCACTTTTCTCCAAAGTACGGGAGAGAGTTCGAAACCTACGATGCGGTCCAGAATCCGTCGTGCTTGCTGTGCATTTACGAGGTTGAGGTCAATGTCGCGTGGTTGTTCAATAGCTTTTAAGATAGCGCTCTTCGTAATTTCATGAAATACGATTCGTTTTGTGTTTTCAGGTTTTAGTTTTAAGACCTCATACAGATGCCAGGCAATCGCCTCTCCCTCGCGGTCCTCATCGGATGCGAGCCATACGGTTTCTGCCTCTTTAGCTTCTGCTTTCAGCGTGCTGACCAAAGCCTTTTTGTCTGCCGGAATTTCATAATTGGGTTTAAAATTCTTCTCTACGTCG
>OATG01001691.1_pt1 | contig 15522 bp, 7 predicted proteins | sample 1516581 | NCBI WGS metagenome assembly OATG01 (sample SAMEA2579930, study PRJEB22360) | human gut metagenome | biome: human gut; feature: human-associated habitat; material: faeces | place: Denmark | collected 2008/2010
GATCGCTGCCGCCGACTGCAAGCGCGACGGCGTCTTCTACCTGACCGAAAACGGTGTTGCGGAGGAGATTCCCGAATCGGTCACCTATCTCAAAGCGGTGACGCTGGGCGAAGGGAAACTCGCCGCCGCCGACCTCTCGGCGATCGCTTCGCGGTTGAAGGCGGGCGCGGTGCTCGATTTCGCCGAGGCGACCTATGAAGCCGCGGAGTTCCCGACGGTCTTCTCGCGCAAGACGACGCTGCGGGAGATTTCGCTGCCCTGCAATATCCTGACGATGCCCTCGACGGGCACCTATGCGACAGCGTTCTACGGTTGTACGGGATTGGAGACGGTCGCATTGCCCGACGGGTTGACCGAGATCGCGGCGCGGGCGTTCTCGGGCTGCTCGAAACTTGTGTCCGTCCGGTTGCCTTCCACGCTGACTTCGATCGGCGAGTATGCGTTCTATGACTGCAAGGCGCTGGCCGACGTCGTCGTGCCCGAAAAGATCACGACGCTTTCGCGCAGCCTCTTCGCCGGATGTACGGGTTTGAAGAGCGTGACGATTCCCGCCGGAGTGAAGACGATCGATTCGGGGACCTTCAACAAATGTTCGGCATTGGAGAGCATCGAACTGCCCGAAGGGCTGACCACGCTCGGTTCGCAGGCTTTCATGAATTGCTCGGCGCTCAAATCCGTCCGTATTCCCGACGGAGTGACCGCTATCCCCAATGAGACGTTCGCCTATTGCAGCGTACTCGAAACGGTCGAACTTCCCTCGGCCTTGAAGACGATCGGCAATATGGGATTCTACAAAAACAACGCATTGCGGAGCATCTCCTTTCCGGAGACGTTGGAGACGATCGGCACCAACTCGTTCGATGAATGTCATTCGCTGGCCGATGTGACGATCGATATTCCGGTCGTTACCGATTATTCGTTCCGGGATTGTGGCTGTACGACGATCGTTCTGGGCGAGAAGGTGACCGAAGTCGGACGGAATGCTTTTTACGGCTATTCCGATAAGAGCGGAAACGTGAAGAGTATCACCTGCCGTGCGCAGACGCCGCCGGAACTGGGTCAGACGCCGTTCGACGGCATCGGCAAAAATGTCGAGGGAAAGAAATACCTCTATGTTCCGGCGGCCTCTTACGAGGCTTATGAGAAAGAGTGGGCGTCCGTGATCGGTCAGGGATACACGCTCGAAGACATCAGCGATCAGGAGCTGACCGACGGTGTCTGGTACCGCGTTTCGCGCGAGGAGAAGTGGACGACGACGATGCCCGACACCTTCTCGGCGCTCTATGTCCGCACCGTGGGCGAGCAGACGATCTCGGCCGAGGCGTTGCAGTCCGTCGTCGCCAGACTCGCGGCGCAGTCGGCGCCCGCGACGCTCGATTTCAGCACGGCCGACTATGTTTCCGCCGAATTCCCTGCCTTGCTGGCCGGTAATGAGAAGCTGGGCGGAATCCGTCTCTTCGAAAATACGACGTCGATCGCCGACGGGGCTTTCAAAGGGTGTACGGCGCTGACCAGGGCGGTCGTTCCATCGGGCGTCGCCGCAGTCGGGCCGAGTACGTTCGAAGGGTGCTCCGCTCTGGCGGAGGTCACGCTGCCTTCGTCCGTCGCATCGATCGCCGACAAGGCGTTCAGCGGTTGTGCGGCGCTGTCGGAGATCGCGCTGGGCAATGTGAAGAGCATCGGCGACGAAGCTTTCGCCGCCAGCGGATTGACCGAGGTGTCGCTCGGAGGTGCGACGCTCGGTGCGAAGGCGTTCCGCGACTGTCCGGCGCTGGCTGAGGTCGAACTCGGTTCGATCGGCACCGTTCCCGCCGAGAGCTTCAAGGGGTGTACGTCGCTGACGTCGCTGACGGTTCCCGCTTCGGTGACCGCCGTCGATGCGGGTGCGTTCGAGGGTTGTTCGAAGCTCGCCGACCTTTCGCTGGGCAGCGGCGTGACGACCGTAGGCGACAGGGCGTTCGCCGACTGCGGCCTGACGGCACTGGTGCTGCCCGACAATGTGACGGAGCTCGGCAGCGAGGTCTTTGCGGGTAATCCGACCCTCGCGTCCGTCAAGTTCGGAGCCGGCATTACGGCCGTCAGCGACGGAGCATTCGCAGGGAACGACGTCATCGAACGGCTGACGATCCCCAAGACGATCGAGGCGATCGGCGCCGGTGCGTTCGCCGATTGGTCGAAGCTCAACACGCTGACCGTTTCGGGCGACGCGCTCGCTTCGATCGGCAGCGAGGCTTTCGAGAATGCCGTGCTTTTGGCCGACATCTACTGCGAGCCGACGACGGCTCCGACGGTCGCGGCCGACAGTTTTGCGGGGGCGGGCGCTTCGGTTCAGGGCGCCAGGACCGTCCACGTCCCGTCGGTCGACGCCTATTCGGCGTGGACTGCGGCGTGCAGCGGTTATACGTTCGCCGCGTTGGGCGACGACTACCTGAGCGAAGGCGTCTACTACCGTGTTTCGGCCGGCGACAAGTGGTCTGCGGAACTTCCGGCATCCTTCTCGACGCTCTTCGTCAAGACGGCAGGGGACAATACGGCGATGAGCGCATCGCAGCTGAGTGCGGTGGCCGCCGCCGTCAAGGGACTGTCCGCCGCGGCGACCGTCGATCTGAGCGAAGCCGTCTACGAGAGCGCGACTTTTCCCGCCGTATTCAGGGACAACAAAAATCTGTCGGACATCGTGCTGCCGAAGAATATTACCGCCGTGGCGAAGCATGTTTTCAGCGGATCGGGTCTGATCAGGGCGCACGTTTCGGCGGCTGTCACCTACGACGTCAATACCTATGCGTCGTGCGCTTCGCTCGCGAGCGTCACGTTCGACGAATATGTGCCGAAGATCACTGACGCGATGTTCCAGGGCTGTCCGCTGACGCAGGTCGTGCTGCCCGCCGAGGTCACGACGATCGGCTCGAACGCCTTCAACGGTTGCAAGTCGCTGGCGAAGGTCACCTTCGGCACCAAACTGAAAACGATCGGTTCCGCGGCGTTCAGTGGGTGTTCGGCGCTGACGGCGCTGATCTTCCCCGATGCGACGGAATCCATCGGACAGAATGCCTTTGCCGATTGTTACAATCTGCGGAGCGTTTCGTTCGGCCGCGGCATGAAGGAGATCGGAACTTACAGTTTTACCGGATACGACTGGACGGGAACGGGTCAGGGCGGTTGCCCGCTGCTGGGCGAGATCATCTGCCGTGCGGCCACTCCGCCGACGCTGGAGGAGTCTTACGGTTCCGGACCGTTCGGCGGATCGTACGAGATCGTCGCCGGCAGCAAGGCGGAGACCCGCGTCATCCATCTGCCCGAGAGCGACGACCCGTCGCTGAGTACGGGCGGCGGCTATGTGAATTCGGGCTGGGTGCAGCTGACCATGGCTCCCTATAACTTTACGTTCGTCTACGACGTGGAACCGACCGGCACGTGGAAATAGATCCGGCGGAAGTCAACTCTCTGCGGGAGAGACGTCGGAGCCGGAAATCGGGCTCCGGCGTTCCCCCGTATTTCAAACGCATACGATATGAAACGTTATTTACTCTTTTTGTGCGGATTGCTGCTGGCTGCCTGTTCCTCGGAGTTCGAAGAGGAAGCAGGGGCGGTTCGGGGCGGCCGCGCTGTCGAATTGACCGGTGTGTCCGGTTCTTCCACGCGAACGTCGGCGGGCGCCGTCGACGGCGCGGCGATTCCGTTTCTGTGGAGCGCCGACGACCGGATATGGGTCAACGGCGTGCAGAGCTCCGAAGCGGGAACCGCAGGCGCTGCGGCGAGCTTCGGATTTTCCGAACTGACGGGCGAAGCTCCCTACGAAGTCTACTACAATATGACGGGCGAGGGGGCGCGGGCCGTCGTCCCTTCCCGCCAGAATCAGGCGGCGGCCGGTGAATTGCAGCTGGGCGCCAACGGTGATTTCGGTTATGCGACTGCCGATGCGGGCGGACATTTCACGCTGTCGCACGCTACCTCCTACATCTGGTTCGATCCGTGGTCGCAGGAGGTGGACGCACGGCTGGTTTCAGTTTCGCTGGCGACCGCCGACCGGACGATCGCGCTCTGCGGCACGCGCACGTTCGACGGCGGCGGATTCGGTGCCGCGACCGGCGGGGAATATGCCGTTACGCTGTCGTTCGGCGCGGAGGGCGTCGCGCTGCCTGCGTCCGGCGGCGATACGCGGGTGTTCGCCGCGGCGGTGGTCTATCCGGTGGATTGCAGCGCGACGGAGGTGCATGTGACCTATACGTTCGCGGACGGCAGCGTCTACACCGAAACCCGCCCCGGCCGGAAGTTGGAGGCAGGCGCGACCTACCGCCTGACCTCCGAGATCACGAAACGTGCCGGCGGCGCGTTGGAGATCGAGGCGGGAGAGGCGGGGGGGGGGGCCGCGGGTCGGAAAAACAGCGTCCCTTCGGGCCCGGCGGGCGAGCCCGTGTGTCTGAAATACGGCGGGTCGGAGGTACGCTCCCTGACGGCCGAAGGGTGGATTCCGCAGGTGCGGACGACCGCTCCGGCACGGTGGACGGCCGATCTGGATATCGCCCGCCGCACGCTGCGTGTCGCACCGCCCGCGGAGTATCTCGAAGGGCAGGACTTGGAGAACACGCTGCGCATCGAATCGGACGGCGAACCGCTCTTCTCGCAGGACTATTACGTGCTCGATTTCACCCATCCCGAAGGGACGTTCGTGCTCATGGAGGGCAACATGACGACCGAAAACGGTTCGATCGTCTATTTCGACCAGCACATGTGCTGCCACGAACGGGTCTACGAGGAGGTCAACGACAACGAGATCGGCAACGTGTTGCAGGATATGTACATGATCGGCGGACGCATCTATTTCATCACGCAGAACGGCCGGACGAGCAGCACGGGAACGACCTTAAACGGCGACGGCCGCTTCGTGATCTGCGACGCGCACACAATGAAGCGGATCCTTGCGCGCGACATGCCGTTCTATGCGCAGGTCGCTTCATCGTCGGGTGTCAAACCGACGCTCTGTTGGCCGCAGCACATCGTTGCGGTAAGTCCCGAAAAGGGGTATATCCAGTATTCGACGTCGGACATGGAGTCGCATTCGGGCATCCGTACCGTCAACCTGGTTTCGGGCGTGATCGCCACGACCGATATTCCGGATACCTACGGTGTCTTCACCAAGACCGGCGCCACGAAGGCGCGCATGACCGTTTCGCGCGGGAAGGTCTTCGCCGGACGCGGCAATTCGGTGATCGTCATCGACTCTGCGACCGATCGGGTCGTCAGGGAGCACACCTATCCCGACCGGCAGGTCAAGGACCTGGCCAAGGGAGCCGACGGGAAGATCTACGCCGTCTTCACCGGCGAGTTCGAGATCGACGGCGACTTGGGCTACTACGGCAACGTCGTCTGGAAATCGCCCGCGATGATCGTGGCGTTCGACGCCGAAGGAGAGGTCGTCTCGGAGCAGACGCTGCCCGAGACGGTGAAGCTGCGCACCGGCACGGCTTCGCCGAACGTCCAGCTCTGCGCCAGCTTCCGGCAGCCGTGGCTCTACTTCATCGGCAAGAGCGATTTCAGTGCGACCGAGGCGATGCGTTACAATTACGAAACGGGGCAGGTCGACTGGGACTATATCACGGCCGACATCGACGGCAACCACGAGGGCGGTTCGCTCATCTACGGCTACATGGGCGTGCACCCCACGACCGAGCAGTTGTGGGTGGGGAAATCCTCCTATACGAACAGCCGGATCCACCTCTACGACGTTTCGCGCAGCGATGCGGTGGAGTACGGCAGCTATTATCAGAAAAAGGCGAGTCCGGCGGGCGTCGATTTCGCCTACCGCTTCACGGAGGAGTGGATCAACCGATAGGGATATGAGTTTTACGAAGTTCAAGCGATGGTTCGCAATCCTTGCATGTGCGGCGTTCGGCGGCGCATGTATGGATTACGGGCCTTACGAAGTGGAGGATTTCGGGATTACCGGATCGGGGTTGTTCATCACCAACGAGGGCAACTTCATGTACGGCAACGCGTCGCTCTCCTACTACGATCCGGAAAAGAAACAGGTCGAGAACGAGATCTTCTTCCGCGCCAACGGCTTCAAACTGGGCGATGTGGCGCAATCGATGGTCATCCGCGACGGCATCGGCTGGATCGTGGTCAATAATTCGGGCGTGATCTACGCGATCGACATCGACACCTTCAAGGAGGTGGGGCGTATCGAGGGCTTCACTTCGCCGCGCTACATCCACTTCCTGAGCGACGAAAAGGCCTATGTCACCCAGATCTGGGATCCGCGCATCTATATCGTCAACCCCCGGACTTACGAGATCACGGGGTATATCCAGACGGACATGGATTTCGAGACGGGTTCGACCGAGCAGATGGTGCAGTACGACAAGTATGTCTTCACCAACTGCTGGTCTTACCAGAACCGGATTCTGGTGATCGACACCGAGACCGACACCGTTTGCGACGAGATCACGGTGGGCATCCAGCCCACGTCGCTGGTCATGGACAAGTACAACAAGATCTGGACGGTGACCGACGGCGGTTACGAGGGGTCGCCCTACGGTCACGAGGCGCCGTCGCTCTACTGCATCGACGCCGCGACGCGGAAGGTCGAGAAGCAGTTCAAGTTCAAGTTCGGCGACTGGCCCTCGGAGGTGCAGCTCAACGGTACGCGCGACACGCTCTACTTCATCAACAAGGCGATCTGGCGGCTGCCCGTCACGGCGACGAACTTTCCGGTGAAACCCTTCGTGCCCTATCAGAATACGCTCTATTACGGCTTGACGGTCAATCCGTTCAATTCGGAGGTCTACGTGGCCGATGCGATCGACTACGTGCAGGACGGGGTCATCCTGCGCTATTCGCCCGAAGGCGAACTGCTCGACGAATTTTATGTGGGGATTATCCCCGGCGCCTTCTGTTGGCGTTGAAAACCGATAAACCATGAACAGAATACGTTTCAGTTGTTTTGCGCTCCTTGCCGCGGCGGCCGTCGCCTGCAACAAGGACGACATCATCACGCGCGAGGAGGCGCAGGCTCCGGTCATCGCCTTCGATGTCAATACAGGCGTCTACACCGCCAAGGTGGGGCGGGAGTTTACCATCGCCCCGACTTATGAGTACGTCGACCGTGCGGTCTATGCGTGGAAGCTGGAAAAGACGGGCCGGATCATCTCGACCGAACCCGTGCTGACCTACGTCATCGACGAGGTGGAGGGCGAGGAGAAGGAGGATTATTACATCGAGTTGGAGGTGACCACGCCCCAGGGGACGACGCGCGAACAGACGCGCGTGGAGGTTTACCGAATCCTGCCGCCCGTGATCGTCCTCTCCGAAGGGGCGGAGGTCGTGCGGGGGCATGTCTACGAGATCTCGCCGGACGTGCGGTGGGGCGAGAAGGCTACCTACCGCTGGACGATGCGTCGTCCGGGGGCTGCCGAGGCGGAGGAGGTCGGGCGCGAGCAGACTTACGAGTTCTGCGAACAGGCGTTGGGCGAATACGAACTCCGCCTGCGGGCCGAGAACGAGGACGGGGCCGACGAGAAGAGCATCCGCGTGGAGGTGACCGAGGCGCTTCCGGTCTCGGTGACGGTGCCTCCGATCGGACGGCTTTACGACGGGTTGACACGTACCGTGCCGCTCGGGCGGTCGATCACGCTGCGTCCCTCGATTTGGAACGGCCGGAATCCCCGTTACAGCTGGACGGTCGACGGCGAGGAGATCTCGACGGAACTCGCCTGCACCTATACGCCGTCCGGCAAAGGAGTGAAGAAGCTGCTTTTCACGGTGACGGACAGCTCGGACGAACCTGCGGCGGCGGTGGCGAAAGGGGTGAGGTCGACCGGCGAGGTGCGAGCGACGGTGGAGTACAGCGTCGAATGCTGCGACGAAGAGGGGGCTTTCCGACGTCCGGCCACGCCGTCCAGCGAAGTGTCATGGACGAAGGTCTACGAATATACGCCTGCGCCCGGCCAATTCATCAATGAACTCGTTTCGGGAGGGTTCACCGGTGCGGAGACCACGCCCGAAGCGGCCGTCGCCTATGCCGAAGAACGGCTGCGCAAGGGGACGTGGGTGTCGCTCGGCGGCTGGGGCGGCTACATCGTCGTCGGGTTCGACCACAGCATCGACAATTCGTCGGAGGGTTATCGCGGCGGCTACAATTTCTCGATTACGGGCAACGCCTTCGAAGGATCGTCCGAACCGGGCATCGTCTGGGTGATGCAGGATACCAACGGCAATACGCTGCCCGACGACGAGTGGTACGAACTCAAAGGTTCGGAGTTCGGCAAGGAGGAGACTCTTCGGGACTATGCGGTCACTTACTACCGCCCGACCTATTCGGGCGCTTCGGTGCAGTGGCGCGACAATCGCGGCGTCAGCGGCAAGATCGACTATCTGAAAGCGTACCACGACCAGCCCAGCTACTACCCCAACTGGATCGATGCCGAGAGTTACGTCCTCTACGGAACCTGCCTCGAAAGCCGCACCTACGACCAGTCGGGCAACGGCTCCTACTGGGTCAACGACTCCTACGATTGGGGGTATGCCGACAACTTCGGCGAAGACCGGCTTTCGGACGACGAAAATGCGGGGGCGGGGGCCGTGAAGACCTATTTCAAGATCGAGAACGCCGTCGACGGGAACGGCGAGCCGGCGAACCTCGCCTACATCGACTTCGTCAAGGTGCAGACCGGCGTCAACGCCAAGGCCGGCTGGCTGGGCGAGAACTCCACGGAGGTATTCGGTTTCACGGACGAGAATCTCAATCAGGGCAAATAACGGACGATTATGAAGAGATTATGGATATGCGGCTGCTTCGCCTTGCTGTGCGGGGCCTGCGACGACAAGACGGCGGACGAGCCGGTGTGGAACGGCGACAACTACGTCACGGCCTTTTCGCTGACGGTGGGGGAGGCGACCTACGAGGCGGTCGTCCACGACGGGCGAATCACTGTCGACGTTCCCTACGACGCATCGCTCGACGGGGCGGAGGTGCATTACGAATTGTGCGAACATGCGTCGATCCATCCCGATCCGGCGACGATTAGGGACTGGTCGCAGGAGTGGCAGTTCCTGGTCAGCTCCTACGGCCAGAGCGACCGCACGTATATTTACACGGTCAATCGTACCGACGTTGCGACCGGGGGAAGCCTGACGCTGCGCACGCAGGCCGAGGTGGATGCCTTCGCCGCGAGCCGGATCAATGTGGTCGAAGGCAACCTTACGATCGGCGTCGAGGGCGGCGAGGCGATCGTGAATCTGGACGGATTGGCCGGTCTGGTCTCGGTGCGCTGCGACCTGACGGTCACGAACGCCTATCGGGGCGAGGATCTGGCGGGACTGGCCGGATTGCGCCGGTGCGAGTCGCTGCGCATCGGCAGTGCGGGGGCGCCGAATGAGACATTGAAGCGGATCGAACTGCCTGCCCTGCGCGAGGTGGCGGGCGATCTGCAACTCTGCGGTACGGCGGTGCGGTTGGTCGTTTTCGCGGCGTTGCAGCGCGTCGACGGGGCCTTCGCGGTCGGTTCGGACGCGCTCGCCGAGATCGTGGCCGACGAATTGGAGTCGGTCGGCGGCGACATGCGGCTCGCGGGGTCGACGGGCAACGCGGCCAAGGCGCCGTGCGAGCAGATGTATTTTCCCGAATTGCAGCGTGTCGGCGGGGAGCTGTCCCTGGCACGCTTCGGCAAGCTGGGACAGCTCGCGACGACCTTCGGTGCGCTGGCTTCGGTCGGTTCGATCGTCTACGAGGAGCTTGCGCTGACTGCTTCGTGCGAGTTTCCGCTGATCGAAACCGTCGGGGCGGTCGCGCTGACCGACTGTCCTGCGCTCCGGACGATCTCGGCTTGCCGCAGCCGGGTCGTTCTCCGTCGAGGGATGTCCGGCCGTCGAAACGGTCGACCTGCCACTTGTCGAACGGTTCGAGGGCGACGTGCGGCTGGCTTCGCTGTCCGCCGTCACCGATTTCGGCGCCCTGCTGCCGCGTCTCACGGCCATCGGCGGCGACCTCACGCTCGACGACCTGCCGGGCCTCGCCGGGGTGTTCGATCTCTCGAAATACGCCTTTTCGGAGCACAGCGCCGTCACGCTGCGGTTCGTTTCGACACCGAAGCTGACGGAGCTGCGCGGCGGCGGATTCGCCGGATCGCTGTCGCTCGATGCGGCGGCGCTTGCACCGCAGCCGGAGACGATGCCCTTCGCGCTGTCGGGCTTCGAGCGGCTCGACGTCCTGCATGTCGTCGGGTTCAAGGGGCTCTCCGCGCTTTCGCTCCCCGTGGCCGCCTGCACCGATCTGCTGATCGAAAACTGCGGGACGCAGCGGGCCTTCGCGCTCTCGCTGCCGGCGCTCGAAGAGGTGCGGGGTACGCTGCTCTGCAAGAACTGCGGCAAGACCGGAGCCGCCAACTCGGCGTCGTTTCCGCGACTGCGGAGCATCGGGCGGCAGTTGGCGTTCTATGTCAACGTGTCGTCGTTCGCTTCGCTCGCGTTTCCGGAATTGGAGCGTGTGGGCGATGGCCTCGGCGTTTCGGACGATGCGTCGAGCGATTACGCTTTCTATACGATGCCCAGCGGCTGTACGGGAGCGTTCGTGCTGCCGAAGCTGAAAGAGGTGCGGGGCAGCATGCTGCTCTCGACGTGGAATGCCTCCACCGATTGGGTCGCCGCGTTCCGCTTCCCCGCGCTGGAAACGGTGACGGGCGAACTCTTCGTCGGACATGCCAGCTACAAGAACCGGACGGTGACTGCACTCGACTTCTCCGCCCTGCGACAGGTCGGATCGGTCTATGTCGGCAACCTTTCGTCGGCGACTGACTTTTCGACCTTCGCAGGAGCGCTGCCGTCGCTCTCGGACGCGACGTGGCGGGTGGAGAATTGCGGCGAGAATCCCACGTATGAACAGATGCTCGGCGGCCAGACCGGAAGACCATGAAGCATATCCTGACGATTATCCTCTGCGCTGCCTCCTGCCTCTGTTACGGGCAGGAGCGGCGGCAGACCGAATCCCGCGAGGGGTGGTGGAACGACAATCCCTCGTTCGTGGTGCCGATCCGCGAGATCGGTGTGACGGCACGCCGTCCGATGAAGGAGATCGGCGTGCAGAAAACCCGGCTCGACACGCTCGTGCTCCATGAGAACATCGCCCTGTCGATGGCCGATGTGCTGACTTTCAACACTTCGATCTTCGTCAAGCAGTACGGCCGGGCCACGCTCTCGACGGTGGCGTTCCGCGGTACGTCGCCGTCGCACACGCAGGTGACGTGGAACGGGATGCGCATCAATTCGCCGATGCTGGGCATGACCGACTTTTCGATGATTCCCTCCTACTTCATCGACGACGCCTCGCTGCTGCACGGCACCTCGTCGGTCAACGAGACGGGCGGCGGCCTGGGAGGTGCGGTCAAGCTCTCGACGCGGCCGGCCGACCGGCGGGGATTCGGATTGCAGTACGTCCAGGGCGTCGGGTCGTTCTCGACCTTCGACGAGTTCCTGCGCCTGACCTACGGCGGCGACCGCTGGCAGAGTTCGACGCGCGTGGTCTATTCCTCGTCGCCGAACGATTTCAGGTACAGAAACTACAACAAGAAACTGAACGTCTACGACGACGATCGCAATATCGTCGATTCCTACTATCCCGTCGAACGCAACAAGAGCGGCGCCTACCACGATCTGCACCTGTTGCAGGAACTTTACTACAATTCCGGCGACGGCAACCGTTTCGGATTGCAGGCGTGGTACGTCCATTCGTCGCGCGGCGTCCCGATGCTGTCGGTCGACCACAAGGAGGACGACGACTACTCCAACGTGCAGCGCGAGCAGACGCTGCGCGGCATCTTGCAGTGGGATCATCTCCGCGAGAATTGGAAGGTAGGAGCCAAGGCGGGGTATATCCATACGTGGATGGCCTACGATTTCGAGAAGTCGCTCGGCAACGGCAACATGGCGCAGATGATCCGCTCGCGCAACCGGATCGATACGTTTTTCGGCCAGGTCGAGGGCGAATATTCCGTCGGCGACAAGTGGCTCTTTACGGCCGACCTTTCGGTGCACCAGCATCTGGTCGAAAGCGTCGACAAGAACGTCCTGCCGATGAAAGATCCGCAGCAGCTCGGCGGCAACCGCAAGAAGGTGCCGGTCGGCTACGATCAGGGGCGCGTCGAGCTGTCGGGTTACGTTTCGGCCAAGTACCAGCCGACGGACCGGCTGGGGCTGTCGCTGGCGCTGCGCGAGGAGATGTTCGGCGACGACTGGACGCCGGTCATCCCCGCCTTCTTCGCCGATTACGTGCTTTCGCACCGCGGCAGGGTGGTGGCCAAAGCCTCCGTGTCGCGTAACTTCCGTTTCCCGACGCTCAATGACCTCTATTTCCTGCCGGGCGGCAATCCCGACCTGAAAAAGGAGCACGGCGTCAGCTACGACGGCGGCGTTTCATTCGCCGTGGGGCGCGGAGGCTCCTACTCGCTGCACGGCGAGGCGACATGGTTCGACTCCTACATCGACGATTGGATCGTCTGGCTGCCCACCTTCAAGGGATTCTGGACTCCGAAGAACATCAAGGAGGTGCACGCCTACGGCGTCGAGTTGAAGGCGGGGCTCGACTGGCAGCCGGCGCCCGACTGGCAGTTGAACGCCGACGGCAATTTCTCGTGGACGCCCTCGATCAACAACGGCGATCCGGTCGACTGGTACGACAAGGCGATCGGCAAGCAACTGGTCTATATCCCCGAATATTCGGCTTCGGTGACCGGACGGTTGACTTACAGGTCGTGGAGGTTCATTTACAAGTGGTGTTATTACAGCGAACGCTTCACCACATCGGACAACAGCATGAAGACGAAGATCGGCCGCGTGAAACCCTATTTCATGAGTGACGTTTCGCTCGAAAAGGCCTTTTCGCTGCGATGGGCCGACTTCACGGTCAAGGGGGTGGTCAACAATCTCTTCAACGAGGAGTACGAATCGGTGCTTTCGCGTCCGATGCCGCGCCTGAATTACGAACTCTTCCTCGACATCCGGCCGCGCTGGGGCAGGAGAAGGTAGAAGGGGCGTCGCGGGAACGGCCGGTCTGTTTTCGGGATCGGGCAGGGGTGCGAATCCTGCGGGGTGGCTCCGTATGCCGCGGGCGGGCGCTCCGGCGCGGTTTTCGTCCGGATATGCCGGAAGTAGGGGGCGGTGCGGTCGCCGGACCGGATGCGGCGGGTTGTTTTCACCGCGGCGGACGGCCTTCCCCGCGTCGAAACACGGGGTGCGGGGCGCGGCGGACAAAGAATTCTTTCAGAGCCCTTCGTGGGCGCAGACGCGTCCCAGCTGCGTTTCGATGATGCGCGCGAGTTCGTATTCGGGCGTCTGGTCGCTGACGGCGTTGTTGACGGCGCCGCCGGTGGCGGTGCCGAGCGTGAAGAGCTTGTCGGTGCGCGTGGCGTAGAGTACCGCATTGAAATCCCCCATCGGCGTCTCGGTCGATGCCTCGGTCGGTGCGGCGACGACGGCCGCGATCTGTTCGTCGTGTTGCGCCATGCGTTCGATGAAGGCGAGCAACTCCTCCTCGTTCTCCAATCGGGGTTGCAGCCAGAACCGGTTTTCTTCTTCCGTTCCGGTCTCGAACGGGCGGCACAAGGCGAAGCCGTAGTGCATGGCCGTGCGTTGTGCCAGTTCCTCTGAAATTCCGTACAAAACGATATTCATAACTCTACGTTTTAGAGGTTTGTCTTCAAAAATTCACCGGTCGCTTCGATCCGCTGCGGCGCTCGGCCTGCCGGCGCAATTCGCGGGAGCGGATTCGCCGTACCGGAGTACGACGGTATTCGCAGTCTGTTTCCCCGAATCCGTCCCGTCCGGAAACGGGGCGGACGATGTGTCCGGACGGCGCATCGTATCGCTGCAAAGGAACGAAGAATGCAATTCGACCTTTTCGTTAAGCCGAGCGCAGAGCCGAACTTGTTCGCGCTTTGCCGAGGCGGGAAAAGGAGCATGAAAATGAACGACGATCTGGCAGCCGATGCGATTTGCAACCGGAATCGGATACCCTGTCCACGAGGTTCTCCGACGTCGAATCGATCTGGCAGGTCTTCTGACTGACTCCTGTTTCCGAAGCCTTCCCGATCCGTGCGGACCAGTGGCTGAGATGTTCGTAACGTCGCGGAGCTTCACAGCAGCGGGACTGTCCGGGATTTGCACCCGATTCCCTTTTCATTCCGTCGTTTTGCGAACGGACGGAAGACCAAATCTGGGGCAAATATAGGGATTGAGTCCGAAAAACGGTTCGAAAAGACGAAATTTTTTTCGAAAAATCCCGTTTCAAGCCGCCGGATCGACTAATTTTGCCATATGAATTTTTCATACCGATATCGTGCCGAAGATTCCGCGGTTGAGCTGCCTGCGGCCGATTACGTCGCCCGTTTCCGCGATGCGCAGCGGATTGCGGAATATTGCCGCGCCTGCCCCAGTTACGGGAGCAGCTGGGGTTGTCCGCCCTTCGGGTTCTCCGTCGAGGAGTATCTGTCGGGCTATGCGACGGCGCTCGTCGTCGCTACGAAGATCGTGCCGGAGCAGGAGGGACTGTCCCTGTCGGAGGCAGGCCGACTGATGCGTCCCGAGCGCAAGCGGATCGAAGCACGGCTGCTCGATATGGAGCGGCGCATCGGCGGCCGTTCGTTCGCCTATGTCGGCACCTGTCTCCATTGTCCGGAAGGCAGTTGTACCCGTCTCGACGGGAATCCGTGCCGTCATCCCGATCGGGTGCGTCCTTCGCTCGAAGCGTGCGGATTCGACGTCGGCCGCACGGCACGCGAACTTTTCGGCATCGAGTTGAAATGGGGCGTCGAGGGGCGTATGCCCGAATACCTGACGCTCGTCTGCGGATTTTTCCACAATGCGGGACATATCGTATGGAACGGATAAGGGCGGTTTTCAACTGGAGCGGCGGCAAGGATTCCGCCCATGCGCTCTGGCGGGCGATGCGGTCGGGCGACTACGAGATCGTCGCGCTGCTGACGACCGTCGACGGCTCGACGCGGCGTTCGACGATGCACGGCATTCCGGCGGCGTTGTTGCAGGCGCAGGCCGAACGGATCGGGATTCCGTTGTACCGCCTCGATCTGGCTCCGAACGGCGATATGGCGGATTACGGAGCGGCGATGTCGCGTGCCGTGGCGCATTTCGGGGCGCGGGGCGTGACGCACTTCATCTTCGGCGATATTTTCCTGCACGACGTGCGCGCGTACAGGGAGCGGCAGCTCGCGCCGTTCGGCATCGAAGTCGTCGAACCGCTCTGGGGAGAATCTTCTCAGGAGGTGATGGCGGATTTCCTCGCGTCGGGGTTGAAAACGGTGGTCGTGACGACGATGGACGACGGATTGGGGCGTGCCGCCGTAGGGCGTGTCGTCGATCGCGATTTCGTGGCGTCACTGCCCGCCGGAACCGATCCCAACGGCGAGAACGGCGAGTACCACACTTTCTGCTACGACGGGCCGATCTTCGCCTCGCCCGTGCCGTTCCGGCTCGGAACGCCTTTCAGCCGCAGCCACCACGGCCCGGACCGTAGCC
>OATG01001696.1_pt1 | contig 15440 bp, 10 predicted proteins | sample 1516581 | NCBI WGS metagenome assembly OATG01 (sample SAMEA2579930, study PRJEB22360) | human gut metagenome | biome: human gut; feature: human-associated habitat; material: faeces | place: Denmark | collected 2008/2010
TTATCCAACTGTTTTTTCCTGGGAGTTTGGGCTGCGGCAGCCATGTTTGGAACGAATCACGTCGCCGCTCAAGACAAAGGGGTATCGTTCAGCGGCGGTTCCGATCTCGTAAGCTCGTATTACTGGCGCGGCGTCAAGGAGTCGGGCCCGGCCTTGCAGCCCACGCTGACCATGACGGCCGGAAACTTCTCGGTAACGGCATGGGGGTCGATCGATTTCAGCGACAGCGGCTACAAGGAGATGGATCTCACGCTGGCCTACCAGCTGGGGCCCGTGACGCTTTCGGTGGCCGACCTCTACTGGACCGGACATGACGACGACCGCTATTTCATATTCGACAGCCATTCCCCCCACCGCATCGAGGTAGGCGCGAGCTGGGTCGTATCGGAAAAACTGCCCTTCACGTTGTCGTGGTACACGATTCTGTTCGGCGCCGCCGACCGGAACGACAAAGGAGAACGCGCCTATGCTTCCTATTTCGAGGTGGCCTATCCTTTCACGGTGAAGACGGTCGACATGAAGGCCGGCGTGGGCATGGTGCCCTGGAATGCCGCCACGACCTACAACTGCGGCGATCGCGACTTCTACGTGCAGAACGTCTTCCTCAATGCCGGCAAGACCTGGGACATCAAGGGTGCCGACGGCATGAAAATCGGAATTTTCACCAATCTGATTTGGAATCCTGCTCTCGACGACGTTAACTTTGTCGGAGGATTTTCATTCAGAATGTAATAACTATGGATACACAGGACACCCGGCGAAGCGCCGAGCACTTTCTCGCCCTGATCAAAGCCTCGCACCGCGGGAAATTCAAGGTCTACATCGGCATGAGTGCCGGCGTGGGCAAGACCTACCGCATGTTGCAGGAGGCACACCAACTGCTCGACGCAGGCGTGGACGTCCAGATCGGTTACATCGAGACGCACGGCCGTCCCGAAACGGAAGCCCTCACCGAAGGGCTTCCGTTCATTCCGCGCCGCAAGCTCTTCTACAAGGGCAAGGAGCTCGAAGAGATGGATATGCAGGCCATCATCAACCTCCACCCCGATATCGTCGTGGTCGACGAACTGGCGCACACCAACATCGAGGGCAGCGCAAATCCCAAACGGTGGCAGGACGTGATGCAGATCCTCGACGCGGGTATCAGCGTCATCTCGGCCGTCAACATCCAACACATCGAAGGGGTGAACGAACAAGTGCAGGAGATCACCGGCATCGAAGTCCACGAACGGGTGCCCGACAGCGTGCTGGCGACGGCCGACGAGGTGGTGAACATCGACCTGACGGCCGACGAACTGATCGAACGGCTCAAAGCGGGTAAAATCTACAAACCCGACAAGGTGCCGACCGCCCTGAGCAACTTCTTCCGGCAGGAGAACATCCTGCAACTGCGCGAACTCGCTTTGAAGGAGGTGGCGCTGCGCGTCGAGAAGAAGGTGGAAAACGAAGTGACGGAGAAACCCGCCCTGCTGCACGACAAGCTGTTGGCCGTGATCGACAGCAGCGAGAAACGCGCCCGCCGCCTGATCCGCAAAACCGCGCGTCTGGCCACGCATCTCAACAGTTCGTTCATCGTACTCTACGTCCAGAGCGACCGCGAGACCGCCGACCGCATCCCGCTGGCCAACCAGCGCTACCTGATCAACAACCTCAATCTGGCCACCGAACTCGGCGGTCAGATCCGGCAGGTGCACTCCAACCGTCCGGTCGAGACGATCGTGGAGATCTGCCGCGAACAAAAAATCAATATCGTCTGCGTCGGCCGACCCGAATTTTCACTATTTTCGCTGTTGAAAAACGTCGTCGGGATGCGCCGCCTCATCGGCAGACTGTCGCGCATGAACATCGACCTGTATATATTGTCATAACCATGAAAATACAACGAAGGCTCACATTGGGCATCGGCATTCTTTTCGCCATGATCGTGCTGCTCGGCATCCAGTCGGTCAGCTACGTGCGGCAGCTTTCGCGCGCCACGGGAACCATTCTGGCCGACAATTACAACTCGTTGCAATACGCCGCCGACATGCTGCGTTCGCTCAACGACATCGGCGAAGATTCCGTTTCGCGGCACGCCCTGCGGCAGAGTCTCGCCCTCCAACAACAAAACATCACCGAGATCAGCGAACGGGAGATGACATCGGAGCTCGGCCGCCATATCGCGGCGCTGAGCGACCCCGTCACCGAGGCCGAACTGCGAATGGTGCGCCAGGACCTGCTGCGCATCATGGAACTCAACATGGCGGCCATCCGCGCCAAAAGTTCTGCCGTCGAGGAACGCGCCGACTACGTGATGTGGTGGCTGATCGTCGTGGCGGCGCTCTGCGTCGTCAGTGCCGGCGCCATTCTGGTATGGTTTCCGCGGCTGGTGCTGCGTCCCATCGACGAACTGAAAAAGGGCATCCGCGAAATCGCCAACCACAACTACCAGCAACGGCTCGACTTCACGGGCAACCGCGAATTCGAATCCGTAGCCGAATCGTTCAACGACATGGCGGCCAAGCTCGACGAATACCGCCGCAGTTCGCTCGACGACCTGATGACGGCCAAGAAACGCATCGAGGCGATCGTCGATACGCTCCACGAGCCGATCATCGGTCTCGGCCCCGACCGCAAGATCCTCTTCATGAACCGCGAAGCGCTCGCGGTGCTGAATCTGCAAGCGGAGGTCGTCGGCCGCAACGCCGCCGAGGTCGCCCTTTCCAACGACCTGCTGCGCCGTCTGATGCGCGAGCTTTACGGAGAAAAGCGATCGACCGGAGGAGAGCCGCTGAAAATCTACGCCGACAACAAGGAGAGCTACTTCCAAATGGAGAACACGCCGCTCTACATCACACCCGTCGGCGGACGCGAACAACAGTTCGTCGGCAACCTGATTATCCTGAGCAACGTCACCAAATACAAGGAACTGGATTCGGCCAAGACCAATTTCATCTCGACCGTCTCGCATGAGATGAAGACCCCGATCTCGTCGATCCTGATGAGCCTGCAACTGCTCGGCGACGACCGGCTCGGCAAGCTCAACGACGAACAGAAGCAGCTGGTCGGGAGTATCCGCGACAGCAGCGACCGTCTTCTCTCGATCACGGGCGAATTGCTCAACATGACGCAGATCGAGACCGGCAAGCTCAAACTCATGCCCAAGATCACCAAGCCGATCGAACTGATCGACTACGCCGTCAAGGCGACGCAGGTATTGGCCGAGCGGTTCTGCTGTTTCGTCGAGGTGGAATACCCCGAAAAAATCTCGAAACTGTTCGTCGACAGCGAAAAGATTGCGTGGGTCATCACCAACCTGCTGTCGAACGCCATCCACCACTCGCCCGAAAAATCGCGCATCATCGTGGGCGCCGTACAGCACGAAAAGGCGGTCGAAATCTACGTGCGGGATTTCGGACGGGGCATCGACCCGCGTTACCACAAGAGCATTTTCGAACGCTATTTCCGCGTACCGGGCACCAAGGTACAGGGCAGCGGATTGGGGCTGGCCATCTCCAAGGAGTTCGTCGAGGCGCACGGCGGCACGATCGGCGTCGAAAGCGAGATCGGCAAGGGCAGCCGCTTCTCGATCCTGCTGCCCGTGTGAATTCCGCACGCACGTACCGCGGACGGACTCCACACCCAGGGCCTTCGGCCGATGTCGAAATCGCTATAATTCGGTATTGCGTATCCGACGGAATTTCCTCTGCTTTGCGTCTCGAAAAGGTGCAAACATGTAAAGCGTAAAAAGAGGATAGGTGCCGAAATTCTGCGACAGGCCGCACAGATCTTTCGTATCAGAGGATTCGCGGGACGTCGCATCGCGAGATCGCCGACGCCGCAAACGTCGGACCGAGCAATATCCGCAACTATTTTCCCGGCAAGGAGGGATCGTTCCGTACCGTCGTACAGCCCGTCGTCGGGCCGGCCGCGGTTTCGGATGAAGGCCGGGAAATATCGCTCGGTTTTCCTGTGTCGTGTTACGGCGTCTTATATTTTACTTATCGTTCAGATGCGCGACGTATCCCGCACGCATCACCGGACATTTGAAAGCCCTCCGTCGGGAACAGCCGGCGCAATCCGTCATTTCGCAGCGCGCCACCGAACCCAAGACGTACAGGCGTCCGGCGCTTTTCAGCAGAGCAAACGGAGCGGAGCGGCGATCGCCGCTCCGCTCCGTTGTCGCATCGTCCGAATGACGGCACCCCGCGTATTCAGCAATTCAACCCCGCATCGTAGGCCTGTTTCATGGCCGGACTACCCTCGATCTCACCGATTTTCCACGCCCCGACGCCGTAGATCGTACCGCATTCGCGGGAATCGTCGAGACAGTCCAGAAAACCGCGGAAACCGTCGATCGTCCGTTCCATGGCAGCCTTGCTGTCGTCGGCCGCCGCCACGATAAAATAAAACTCCTTGCCCGTCATCTCGGTGTAACGTGCGCAGCAACGATCGATCAGCGTCTTCATCTGGGCGCTCATCGTATAGAAATAGACCGGCGTAGCCAGTACGATCACGTCGGCCGCGATCATCTTCCCGACGATCTGCGCCGCATCGTCCCGTTGCGGACAGGTTCGGGTATCGTAGCAGACGCCGCAACCGGTGCAGTAACCGATCCGGCAGTCGCGCAGCGAGATCTTCTCCGCGTCGTGCCCCGCCTCCCGCGCCCCGCGCAGGAACTCGTCGCACAGCCGGTCGGAATTCCCGTGCCGGCGTGGAGAAGACGAAAGTAGCAAAATTCGTTTTTTCATCTTTTTACCTAATTATCTATGATTCGGTCAATCAATCGATCCCTCGCCACCATGCCTCGTAACGCCTGACGGTGTCGGCCAGCGGCACGATCTCTCCGATCATCGGTTGCAACAGTACGAACCCGTCGCCTGCCGCCGCTTCGGCGGCGTTTTTCAGCGGTTCGTCCCACGCATGGCGGCTCAGCGCGAATTTCGAGTGATGCACCGTCAGCACACGTGCCGGGCGCAGGTCGCGGATCGCCTCCGGCAATTTTTCGGGCATCAGATGAATGTAACGCCAGTCGGCGTTGTACTGCCCGTTCTCCACCACCGCCAGGTCGATCGGCGCGAACCGGCGGCCGATCTCGGCGAAGTGCGTATCGTAACCGCCGTCGCCTGCAAGATAGACCCGCCGCGAAGGGCTCTCCACCAGAAACGAGGCCCAGAGCGAACGGTTGCGCTGCAACCCGCGCCCTGAAAAATGGCGCGCAGGCAGGCAGTGGATCCGAAACCCGTCCGACAAACCGCAGCTCTCGTTCCAATCCAGTTCGACGATCCGGTCGGAATCGAATCCCCAATACTCGAAATGCTCCCCCACGCCCAGCGGACAGACTACCCTGCCGATACGCTCTTTCAACTGCATTACGGTACGGTAATCCAGATGATCCCAATGGTCGTGCGTGACGATCAGGCAGTCGACATCGGGCATGTCCTCCGGAGAAAAGACGTCCGTACCCTTGAAGGGAGAAAAGAACAGCGACATCGGCCACTTGTCGGTCAGCACCGGATCGACCAGAAGACGCACCCCGTCCAATTGCAGCAGATAGGACGAATGGCCGAACCACACCAACGCATCCTCCGCCCGCTCCAAACGGTGCAGATCGGGTTTCAGCACCGGAAGCGCCGACGCCGGTTCGCGGCGCTCTTTGCTCCCGAAGAGAATACCCCACATGCTGCCCGCAAACCCTTTGTCGGAAGTCATCTGCGGCGTAGGATGCAGGTTGCGGAACTGCCCGTCGCGGTAATTGGGCGAACGGCGGATACGCTCCAACCGCTCGCCGCGCGGCAAGCGGCCGAAACTCCGCTGATTGACGAATGCGATCCCCGCCGCAGCGAGCAACACGACGATCGACAAGAGGATTGCGGACATACGGCGAATCGTTTTTCTCATCTATTCGGGAATCACCTCGTTCAGACAGGCGATCGCATTGAGCGTGCGCGGGTAACCAATGTAGGGAAGCAGCTGCGTAACGACGGCCAGCAGTGTCGCCTTGCCGTTACCGACGTTCGCATTGCCCTGAATATGCCCTTTCACCTGCGATTCGCAACCGCCCAGCGACACGAGCATCGAAAAAGTAAGCAGTTCACGAGTCTTCACATCCAACCCGCCGCGCGTGTAATAGTCGCCGAAACAATCGGCAGACAGATAGCGCTGGATATGCACCTGATTCTCCGGTGCTTCCTCGTGCATCCGATCGATCCGTTCGCCGAAGATCGATCGCTGTACGGCCAGTCCCTTTTCGAAGCGGTCATCGGACGAAACGGTCGACTGCCCCTCCAACGGCAACACCACGCCCCGTCGCCGCAGCACATCGTTGGCTATGCCGATGAAATCGAAGGTCCTGGCCAAACCGACGTAAGGCACGGCCTGATACAAAATCTCCTTCACCTCGACGGGCGTCACGCCGCCGTCGAGCGCCGCGTCGAGCAGCGAGCGGTAGACCCCCTCCGCCTGCAAGGCGATCGCCGAAGCGAGAAGGGTCATTCTGCGCGTCCGCTCGTCGAGTTCTCCGTAACGCAACACCTCGTCGAAGGCGAAATTGCCGACGATCTCCGCCAGTTCGGGATCGCTCTGTTCCAACTCCGACTTGCATGCCGGCAACAACGCATCGAAATTGTGGAGCGCCGTCCGGGACATCCGGCTGCGGAATTCCTCCGTCCCGGCGGTCGCCGCTGCATACTGCGCGTCGTCCACCGGTTCGAGCCACCTATTCTCGTTGGTCTGCGGATTAGTCTCGACGGCCAGATGCGCAAACCAGCTGTCGGGTACCGCTCCGTGCCAGTGCTCCACGTCGGGAGCGATCTCCACCACATCTCCCGGCAACAACAGCCGCGCCGGTTCACCCCGTTCCTGGTAATAGCCCCGGCCGGCCGTGACAAGCAGCAGCTGCCCTCCGGTATGGCTATGCCAGTTGTTGCGGCATCCGGGACTGAAAGTCACGTTCGACACCGGACAGTTCAACGCCTCGTCGCGCACCAGCGGCGCACGGTAGGCCTGACCGATAAAATAGGCCGAAAATTCCTCCGGCAGCTTCTCGCCCTGCGGGAAGATCTGCCCAAAGATAGGATTCTCTCTCATCGTGTTTTCCTGTGCATGAATTGTTCCTGCCGAACCGATCAGCAGTGCAAAAACGACTGCCTGCCGACATGCGATTCTTCTCATCGTCTCTTCGTTTTTAGGTTCACGATGCAAAATTACGGAGATTCCGCACTGCACGACCTACACGGATTACGGATTTCGTTACCACTTTTACCGATTCGGCCTACTTCGCATTGCGGTAGGCAAGAGGCGAACTTCCCGTATGTCGCTTGAAGAAACGCCCCAGATAGGACTGGTCGGGGAAGTGCATCCGATCGGCGATCTGTTGCAGCGAAAGATCGGAAAACATGAGCATCAGTTTGATTTCGTGTACGATCCACTTGTCGATCATCTCCTTGGGGGTCTCGCCGGTCAGCGTGCGCGTCACGGAGGCCAGGTAACTCATCGAAATACAGAGTTTTCCGGCATAGAAGGCCACGTCGCGCCGCTCGATGAAATGCTCGGCGATCAACTTCACGAAGCGATCGTAAAGTTCCCGCTTGCGATGGGCGCCCTCCTCCTGATAACGGATGTAGTTCCGCCGGACCTTGTCGCAAACGTTCAGCAGGATATGACGCATCAGCAGGTACATGATCTGCGAACGGTAGATGTTCTCCGTCTCCGCGCTGGCGGCCAATACCACGGAATAAAGGTTTTTCACCCCGCGGGCTGTCTCCCCGCGGTGCCGGATCGCCGGATGTGTTTCCAGATAGTGGAAACATTCGGTATCGAGCCGCTGCATCGCTCCGTCGAACACCTGGATGCTCGAAGCGTAAAAGATCACGCGGAAGTCGGCGCTCGCCTCGACGAGCATGAAGACCATGTCGGGCAGCAGCACCACCTCCGTATCGCACTCGATCGCATGTTCCTCGACATTGACCGATACGACCGCACGGCCGGCCGTGCACAGGAACACGGCGCCGCCGTTCACCCGAACGGGACGTTTCAGAAAAGCGGACAAATTCGTATCCTCCACTGAAAAAGATTGTTCGTCGGATAACAATAATTCGATCATATCCTCGTTTTTGACATAAATACGTCACAAAAATAGATAAAATTCGGCAAAAAAGCCCATGATAGTTCACGTTTTGAAAAATTCCGCCCATTTTTTGAAACCGGATGTTCTACGGCTTTTGCCTATCTTTGTCGCGATTAAAAAGGAAAAACGAAACATGAAGAAAAATTCGATCCGTGCAGCAGCACTCGCCTGCTGCTTTTTCATGCTCGGCTGTCGTCAGGCGCCGATGCAATCCCAGAGTTCGGAGTACGACGTCCTGACAGTGGCTACGACCGACCGTACCATTCCGGTGGATTACTCGGCGACGATCCGCGGTCGTCAGGATATCGCAATCTATGCGCAGGTATCGGGCAAGATCGCCCAGGTCTGCATAAACGAGGGGCAGCGCGTCCGCAACGGGCAGACGCTTTTCATCATCGACCAGGTTCCCTATAAGGCAGCTTTGCAGACGGCCGAAGCCAACGTCGCCGCCGCCAAGGCGAGTGTTGCGACCGCTCAGCTGACCTACGACAGCAAGAAGGAACTTTTCGCACGCAAGGTAGTTTCGCAGTTCGACCTTTCGACGGCCGAGAACAACCTGTTGACAGCCAAGGCGCAGTTCGCACAGGCCGAAGCACAGCGCGTGAACGCCGCCAACAACCTCTCCTATACGGTCGTGACCAGTCCCTCGGACGGAATCGTGGGTACACTGCCCTACAAGGTGGGCGCGCTGGTCGGTCCTTCGACGCCGCAGCCGCTGACTACCGTATCGGACAATTCGGAGATGTACGTCTATTTCTCGATGACCGAGAACCAACTGCTGAACCTCACGCGCGAGTACGGTTCGATCGACAACACGTTGAAAAACATGCCCGACGTGCAGTTGCGTCTCAACGACGGGTCGGTCTACGACGAGGCGGGCCGCATCGAGGCCATCAGCGGCGTCATCGACACCTCGACGGGCAGCGTGCAGCTCCGCGCGGCGTTCCCCAACCCGAACGGGCTGCTCCACAGCGGCGGAGCCGGCAACATCATCCTGCCGTACGTCCGCAAGCAGTGCGTCGTAATCCCTCAGGCCGCGACCTTCGAATTGCAGGACAAGGTATATGTATATAAGGTCGTCGACGGCAAAGCCACGTCGGCCGCGATCGCCGTAGACCGGATTTCGAACGGCAGGGAGTACATCGTCAACTCGGGTCTGGTGCCGGGCGACGTGATCGTCGCCGAGGGCGTGGGTCTGATGCGCGAAGGCACGCCCGTGCAGCCCAAGGCACAGAAGGCCGCCGCACCCTCCGCCGACCAGGCAGCCGCTCAACCCGAAACCGCAAAGGAGGAATAGGCCATGACACTCAAGCATTTTATCGAACGACCCGTATTGGCGTCGGTCATCTCCATCGTCATCGTCATCGCCGGTATCATCGGACTTGCGACGCTGCCCATCGAGCAGTATCCCGATATCGCACCTCCGACGGTCATGGTCCGCGCCAGCTACCCCGGCGCCAGTGCCGAAACGATCCAGAAGTCGGTCATCGTACCGCTCGAACAGGCCATCAACGGCGTGGAGAACATGACCTACATCACCTCCAGCGCAGCCGTCGGCAGCGCCTCGGTCACCGTCTATTTCCGTCAGGGCACCGATCCCGACATGGCGGCCGTGAACGTACAGAACAAAGTTTCCCGCGCCACCGGACAATTGCCCTCCGCGGTAACCCAGATCGGCGTTTCGACCATGAAGCGCCAGACCTCCATGGTAAAGATCTTCTCGCTGTACAGTCCCGACGACTCCTACGACGAGACGTTCCTCTCCAACTATTCGAAAATCAACATCGAACCGCGTATCCTGCGTATTCCGGGCGTCGGCGAAGCCTTCACGCTCGGCGCCGACTATTCGATGCGCGTCTGGCTGAAACCCGACGTGATGGCGCAGTACAAGCTCATCCCGTCGGACGTGACGGCCGCACTGTCCGAACAGAACATCGAGTCGGCTACGGGTACGCTGGGCGAAAACTCGGAGAACACGTTCCAGTATACGATGAAATACCGCGGACGTTACGAAACGCCCGAAGAGTTCGGCCAGATCGTCATCCGCTCGCTTCCCGACGGTGAGGTGCTGCGGCTGAAAGACGTCGCCGACATCGAGCTGGGCAGCGAATCCTATGCCTACAAGGGCTATACCAACGGCCACCCGGGCGTCAGCACGATGATCTTCCAGACCGCCGGTTCGAATGCCACGCAGGTCGTCGAGGATGTCGAAGCGCTGCTCGAAGAGGTACGTGCCGAACTGCCGAAAGGCATCGAAATCGCTCACCTGCAAAGTGTGAACGACTTCCTTTACGCCTCGATGAACGAGGTGCTCAAAACGCTGATCGAAGCCATCATCCTCGTGGTGCTGGTGGTCTACGTCTTCTTGCAGGACATCCGCTCGACGCTCGTCCCCACGATTTCGATTCTCGTGGCACTCGTCGGAACCTTCGCATTCCTGTCGGTGGCCGGTTTCTCGATCAACCTGCTGACGCTCTTCGCACTGGTGCTTGCGATCGGTACGGTCGTCGACGATGCCATCATCGTCGTCGAGGCGGTGCAAGCGCGATTCGACGTGGGATACAAGTCTTCCTACCATGCCACCATCGACGCCATGTCGGGCATCACGTCGGCCATCGTCACCTCGACGCTGGTCTTCATGGCCGTCTTCATTCCCGTGGCCATGATGGGCGGAACGTCGGGTATCTTCTACACTCAATTCGGTATCACGATGGCCGTGGCCGTCGGTATCTCGGCCGTCAATGCCCTTACGCTCTCGCCGGCGCTCTGCGCCCTGCTGCTGAAACCCTACATGGACGAGAACGGACAGATGCGCGACAACTTCGCCGCCCGCTTCCGCAAGGCGTTCAACACCACGTTCGGTACGATGGTCAACAAGTACAAGCACGGCGTGCTGCTCTTCATCAAGCACAAGTGGCTGATGTGGTCGACGCTCGGACTCGCCCTCGTGGCGCTCGTCGTACTGATGGATACCACCAAGACGGGTCTGGTACCCGATGAAGACCAGGGTACGATCATGGTCAACGTGACGGCCGCTCCGGGTTCCGGACTCGCCGAGACGCACCTGATCATGGAGCAGGTTGCGGACCGCATCGAGGACATTCCCCAGATCCGCGACTTCATGCAGGTCGCCGGTTACGGCATGATCGCCGGACAGGGATCGTCCTACGGTATGTGTATCATCAAGCTCAAAGACTGGGCCGAGCGTCCCGAAAAGTCGGATGCCGTACAGGCCGTCATCGGACAGATCTACGCCCGGACGGCCGACATCAAGGATGCGCAGATCTTCGCCGTCGCACCGCCGATGATTTCGGGTTACGGAACCTCGACCGGCTTCTCGCTGAACTTGCAGGACAAGGCGGGCGGAGAGCTGACCGATTTCTACAACATCTACCTGAAATTCATCGGCGCGCTGAACCAGCGTCCCGAAATCGAACGCGCCTACTCGACGTTCAACATCAACTTCCCGCAGTATCTGGTCGACATCGACGCCGCGAAAGCCAAACGTGCCGGCGTGTCGCCGAGCACGGTACTCTCGACGCTGGCGGGTTACTACGGCGGGCAGTACGTTTCGAACATCAACCGCTTCTCGAAGATGTACTACGTGACGTTGCAGGCTGATCCGAAGTACCGTCTCGACACGGAGTCGCTCAACAACGTCTACGTCCGCACGGACAGCGGCGAAATGGCGCCGCTGAGCCAGTTCGTGAACCTGACGCGCGTATACAGTTCCGAAGTGCTCAACCGCTTCAACCTCTACAACTCGATCGCCGTGAACGGTACGGCCGCCAGCGGTTATTCGTCGGGCGACGCCATCCAGGCGATCCGCGAAGTCGCCGCCGAGGTGCTGCCGAAGGGCTACGGATTCGAGTTCGACGGCATCACGCGCGAGGAGGCGCAGACCGGCAGCAACACGGCCATTATCTTCGGTATCTGTATTCTGCTGATCTACCTCATCCTGAGTGCGCTCTACGAGAGTTTCTTCGTTCCGTTCGCCGTCATCCTCGCCGTACCGTGCGGTCTGACAGGCTCGTTCCTCATGGCCAAGGCGATGGGACTCGAAAACAACATCTATCTCCAAACGGGTATCATCATGCTGATCGGTCTGCTGTCGAAAACGGCCATTCTGATCACCGAGTACGCCGCCGACCGCCGCGCCGGAGGCATGAGCCTCACGCAAGCCGCCGTATCGGCCGCCAAAGCCCGTCTGCGCCCGATTCTGATGACCGTCCTTACGTGCGTGTTCGGTATGATCCCGCTGATGCTCTCGCACGGTGTCGGCGCCAACGGCAACTCCACGCTCGGTTCGGGCGTCGTGGGCGGCATGATCGTCGGTACGCTGGCGCTGCTGTTCCTGGTACCTACGCTCTTCATCGTCTTCCAGACCTTGCAGGAGAAGATCAAGCCGGTGGAGTTCACCTCTCCCGATTGGTGCATCCAGGCCGAGATCGAAGAGAATCAAAAAGAACCTATTGACGAAGAAGCAAAAACCGATGATGATACGAAATAGTTTATTCGCAGCCGTCGCCCTGCTTATGACGGGCTGCGGCATCTACAAACCCTACACGCGTCCCGAAGTTACGACCGACGGCATCTACCGCGAGCCCGTAACTCCGACCGACACGGCCTCGCTGGCCGACCTCGACTGGCGGGCGCTCTTCCCCGACGAGCGGTTGCAGCAGCTCATCGATACGGTGCTGGTACGCAACACCGATCTGCGCACGGCACAGTTGCAGGTCGAGGAGGCCGAAGCGACGCTCCGCACTGCACGGCTCTCGCTGCTCCCCTCCTTCACGCTCGCACCCCAGGGCGGCGTAAGCAGTTTCGACAATTCGAAGGGGACTTGGACTTACAACCTTCCCGTGACGGCCAGCTGGGAGATCGATATTTTCTCGCGGCTGCGCAACGGCAAACTCCGCAACAAGGCGCTCTACTACCAGAGCATCGAGTATCGCCAGGCCGTTCGCACGCAGTTGATCGCCACGACGGCCAACCTCTACTTCACGCTCTGTATGCTCGACGAACAATACGCCATCGCCAACGAGACCGCCTCGGCATGGCGTGAAGCGGTCGATGCCATCCGTGCGATGAAGGACGCGGGCATGGCGACCGAAGCAGCCGTCGCACAGAACGAAGCGGCCTATTACAGTGTCGAGACGTCGGTCAAGCAGCTCGCGCAGTCGATCAGCGAGACCGAAAACAGCCTATGTTCGCTGTTGGCGCAGACTCCGCACAAGATCGAGCGCGGCTCGCTCGAAAGCCAGCAGATGCCCGCCGACCTGCTCATCGGCGTCCCCGTGCAACTGCTCTCGCGCCGTCCCGACGTACGCCGCGCCGAGTACTCGCTCATGTCGGCCTATTATGCTACGGCCGAAGCACGTTCGGCGCTCTATCCGCAGATTACGCTCAGCGGTACGGCCGGTTGGACGAACAGCGCAGGGTCGCAGATCGTCAACCCCGGCAAGCTGCTTCTGTCGGCCGCAGGACAATTGTTGCAGCCGATCTTCCAGGCCGGCGCCAACCGTGCGCGCGTGAAGATCGCCAAAGCGCAGCAGCAGGAGGCGATGCTCGCCTACGAGCAGACGATTCTCAATGCCGGACAAGAGGTCAACGATGCGCTGACCGCCTGCCAGACGGCACGCGAGTCGGCAGCGCTCTACGACCAGCAGGTCGCATCGCTCCGTCGTGCCGTCGAGAGCACCGAGCTGCTGATGCAGCACGGCTCGACGACCTACCTCGAAGTGCTGACCGCACGGCAGTCGCTCCTCTCGGCGCAGTTGCAGCAGGTCGCCAACCGTTTCACCGAATTGCAGAGCGTGGTCACGCTCTACCACGCCCTCGGCGGCGGACGCGAAACGGAAGCGGCGCAGTAGCGTTTTTCCTCCGACCGATATTTACGACCGGAAAATCCGAACAGGGTTTTCCGGTTTTTTCGTATCCTGCATCGACGGGAACGACAAAATTTTCCGATTTTCACACCGACCGTTGGATTATCACCTGCAATTTCGTATTTTTGTTCGATCGGTCACGAAAACAAAAGAAAGAAAATCCGAAAAACAAAGGAAACACAATTCAAATTCATAACTATTAACCCGTTAACCACATGATTCTCAAAAGACTGATTCCCATTCTGCTGGCCGTGCCGCTGCTCGCAGCCTGCCCGTCGGGAAACCCGAACGGCAAGATGCCGGTCGATGTTTCCAAACTGCCCCGCCAAATCTATTCGGGCGAACAGGGCCCGTTCCACGTACAGGGCATCGCCGTCGATCTCGACCGCGGCTACATGTACTTCTCGTTCACCACCACGCTCCTGAAAACCGACATGCAGGGCAACCTGCTCGGCAGCGTCGAAGGCATGACCGGGCACTTGGGCTGCATGACGCTCAATCCCGACGACGGACGGCTCTACGCTTCGATCGAGTACAAGCACGACGCGATCGGAAAGGGCATTCTCAACAAACTGGAAGGCGTCCGGAACGACGAACAGACGGGCTTCTACGTCGCAGTCTTCGACGTCGACCGCATCGACCGCATCGGAATGAATGCCGAGAAGGACGACGTGATGAAGACCGTCTACATCAAGGAGGCCGTCGACGACTACTACGCCAAAGTCTCCAACAACGGACAGGAGCTGGAACACCGTTTCGGCTGCTCGGGCATCGACGGCGTGACATTCGCACCCGCATTCGGTCAGAGCCGCGACGGCAAGAAGTATCTCTACGTCGCTTACGGCATCTACGGCGACACGCTGCGCACCGACAACGACTATCAGGTGATTCTGGCCTACGACACCCGGGACTGGAAGCGGTACGAGCAGCCGCTCACGCAGGAGAACCTGCACAAGAGCGGTCCCGAGAAACCGCTCCACAAATATTTCCTCTACACGGGCAACACCTCGTGGGGCATCCAGAACCTCGCCTACGACAAGGCCTCGGGCAACATGCACGCCGCCGTCTACAAGGGCAAGAAATCGCACTATCCCAACTACTCCTACTTCGTCATCGACGGCAGCAAGGCTCCCGAGCGCAAGCAGCTGCAAGGGTTCGATCCTGCCGTCGAGGCAGAGGTACTCTCGCTGCTGCCCGAAGGACTGCATGATGCGCAAAGCGATACGTGGGGTTGGAATTTCAAATGGGGTACGACGGGGCTCTGCCCCATCGGCGACGGTTATTTCTACATCTCGCACAACGCCAAGGACAAGCAGACGGGCAATCAGAGCAGTACCGTACAGCTTTATAAATGGACGGGCAATCCCGACAAAGCCTTCGAACCGGTGGAATAAATCCGCCGGACATAAAGAAACGATCCCCGCGACCATCCGGTCGCGGGGATC
>OATG01001712.1_pt1 | contig 15249 bp, 9 predicted proteins | sample 1516581 | NCBI WGS metagenome assembly OATG01 (sample SAMEA2579930, study PRJEB22360) | human gut metagenome | biome: human gut; feature: human-associated habitat; material: faeces | place: Denmark | collected 2008/2010
CTGCCGTATCCCAAGTTTACAGCACCGTGGACGCCATTTTCTTTCGCCGACTTTGTCATGATATTGATGACGCCGCCAACCGCACGCCCTCCATAGAGCGCCGACTGCCCGCCGCTGACTACTTCCACTTTGCGGATATTTTCCACAGGAATCATATTCCAGTCTACTGTGCTGTTCCAGGCGGTATTCATCTGCTGTCCGTCAACGAGGACAAGGATATTCTTGGAATTATATCCGCGAAGGTTCACGCTGCCTTCCACCGTAGTATCCACCTGCACACCGGTCGCCAAAGCAACGGCCTGTGCCGCATTCTGCACATTGCGGTCCTTAATTTCCTTTTCTGTCACGATCTGTACATTCGCAGGAACATCCTTTGTCGTTTCTGCCTGCCGGGTCGCCGTGACGGTGAGCCCCTTCAGTTCATACACCGGCACAGGCGCCGCACTTGCGCTCACACCGCCCGCGGCTGCCAATACAGCCAACATCATTCCATACTTTTTACTTTTCATCATCTTTATCCCCTTTACTTCTGCTGACAGGATTCTTAGATATAAAATAGCACAACTGCATATAATTGTTAATACTTAATAAATAATCAGGCATAAAATATATTTATTCCCATATCACGCAGCTTACACACCGCCGCCCCCCCGGGTCAAACGTATTTATTCTTCCGCGCGCTCTTTTTTCAAGCCGCCATCGGCGTAAGGGATATAGATGGAAAGGATTCCGAAAATAGCCAGAAGCCAGCAGTACCACATATGGGGAATGATTTCCATCGCATTTATCACAGTACCATTTTTCGACGCCAGCGCGGAAGCGGTCAGAAGCTGGGCACCATAGGGAATAATCCCCTGGAACACACAGGAAAAAATGTCCAAAAGCGACGCGCTCCTGCGGGAATCTATCCCATATTCATTGCTGATATCTTTTGCCACACCGCCGCTGATAATAATTGCCACCGTATTGTTTGCCGTGGCACAGTCCGTCAGGGACACGAGCGCCGCGATGCCCAGCTGGGCGGATTTATTCCCTTTAATCATTTTGCGCAGTTTGGAAATAAGCCATTCGATACCGCCGTAGTAAGCAATCATTTCTGAAATACCGCCGCAGAAAAGAGCAAGGAAGAAGGCTTCTCCCATCCCCATAAAGCCGTTCCAGATATTCTGTGCGAAAGTAATAACCGTAAGCTCCGCCGATGCCATGCCGATAAATCCGGCAAGGAATATTCCTGCAGTGAGTACGAGGAATACATTTGCCCCAAGAAGCGCCAGTCCAAGAACGGCAATATAAGGAAATACTTTAAGCAGGCTGTAATCAAGCTCCTGCAAATCAGCTGCCGCTGACGGCTGGCCGATAACAAGGAGAAGAAAAATCGTGAGAACTGCCGCCGGAAGGGCAATTCTGAAGTTCATTTTAAATTTATCTTTCAATTCACAGCCCTGCGTCCGTGTCGCTGCAATCGTGGTATCAGAAATCATGGATAAATTATCTCCGAACATAGCGCCGCCCACACAGGCCGCCACCATGAGCGCTTCAGAAATTCCGCTCTTCACAGAAATTCCCGCTGCAATGGGCACGATGGCCGCAATGGTTCCCATAGAAGTCCCCGTGGCCGTACCCATAAACGCAGAAATAATGAAAATGCCTGCCGTCAGGTATTGGGCAGGAACAAAACTGATCCCCAGATTTACTGTTGCGTCACGGCCGCCCATAGCGGCTGCCACGGCGGAAAATGCACCGGCAAGGATGTAAATCATGAGCATGGTCATGACATTTTCGTTGCCCGCGCCTCGTGAGAAAATGCCGAATTTTACCTGGAGTGTTTCATCTCCCATAAAGAAAGCGGAAAGAACCGCAATAAACATGGCTGTCACCGATGGAAACTGGTAAAATGCCATTTCCACGCCATGAATCTGAAAATAAATCCCCGCGCCGAGATAAATGACGATAAAAATTAAAAAAGGCAGAAGAGAGAGCGCTCCTTCCTTTTTGTGCCGATACCCCATCCGAAAATCCCCCTTTACGTTTTCACCCATTATAACAAGATTTGCCCTAAAATAAAAACAGCTTGAAGCCTTTCGCCCAAAGCTGCATCGATAACAAAATATTTCTTTCGGTCTGCTACAGCAGCACCATTTTCAATCCGATGGAGATGAGAATAATTCCGCCGAGGACAGCAGCTTTATCCGCCAGCCTCACTCCGAATTTCCTGCCGATCATTACCCCGGCCACACAAACCGCAAATGTTACTGCCGCAATAATGAGAGCACAGACAAATGCGGCCGCCAAGTCCATTTGCTCATTGGTAAACCCTGCGGAAAGCGCATCGATGGAAGTCGCTACGCCTTGCAGCAAAAGCGCTTTTTTCCCCACGCCGGCCCGGATATGTCCCGCATCACCGGAAAATCCTTCTTTCACCATGCTTACGCCGATAAAGCAAAGAAGAAAACAGGCAATCCATGGGATATAGGACGCAAAGAATTGGAATACCTCCACAATGATATGCACACAGATCCATCCCGCCATAGGCATAAGCCACTGGAAAAATGCAAAAGTGCCCGCCATAAAACTGATTTTTTTCCATCCCATGCCCGGTTCATGAAAACCGTTCGCCAGAGAAACAGAAAAAGCATCCATCGCAAGACCGGCACCGAGGAGCACGCTGCTCAGCAGAAATACAAAGTCCATATTTTCTCTCTTTCGGAAAATAAAAAACCGGAACGCTATGCCCGGTAAATTTCCTGATCAGAGATCCCACGCATAGCTTTTGCTAAACACGTGAGTCTCGCATTTTAAAGTAGAGCCAGACCATAAGGTCAGCATGTTGACTTACTGCACAGGATGCTTGCTACTCCCCCACTTATTGAGAATAATATCACCAAATCCGCCGTCTGTCAAGCAAAACAATCAGTATTCATCGTATTTCTGATACTTGAAATACATTATCATTTAGAATTTTTTATTTCGCTTCATCTAAATATCTTTTTAGCTCTGCCGTCATTGTACGGAGTCCTCTGACACCCGGTACACCCCGCTTTCTCATCTCGGAAAGGGGACAAAATGACCGGTCATAGGTTTTATTTCGCCTGATACGCATACAGTACCGTTCCCGGTTCTTATCTTCTTTTCGGCAGGGAATATCGACTTCCACCGCTTCACAGCGGTACAAGATAGCAGAGTAAGGCGCCGCCATATACATGTACACCGTGTCTCCCTTCTCGATATGTCCCGCCTGCTTCCATTCCACAATATCCGTCTTCCGGAATGCGGAAATGATGTCATAGTAATACGGATTGGCAGGTATGATCCATGTATGGGGCGCGGTATCCTGTTTTGATCCACTCTTCTTTTTCTGCGTCAATCGGTAACTTTCTTCCAGAAATTCCATAATCTGCCCGTCCGGCAGTGTATCGTCCAGAATCAGACTCACCCAGCTCTTTTTATTCATATGCCATGCGGGATAAATACCTGCTGTTCCGCAGAGCCTTTTTCCCTCTTCCGGCAGAATTTTCACATTGATCGCTTCTATAACCGCCCCGTCTTTTCCATCATCCAGTTTATTTCTCGGAATTGCCGCAATGATTCCGTACCATTTTTTATTTTCATGATTTCTGAATACGCCATATCCGGGATATTTTTTCCACGGAAAATCCGGACGGTCGCCGTACCGCATCCTAATCATCTCCGCAATCCGTTCCGACTGGTCAAAAAGAAAAAGTCTGTCAGTAAAACATCCGGCACCTATCGTTTCCAATATTTCCACATAACGGGCCCTGACCATATTCACAAAGGCCCCCGTCTGATACGGCACATGGACGGGAAGATACTCCTCTCCCGCCGCCGTATCGAAAACGCGTCCGAAAACGTTCCCTTCAAGGCTGATAGAAATGTCCGCCCTGAAATCTCCATCCATAAATAACTGGGAATAATGGTACCCTTCTTTGTCCTTATGAAAACCGAACTCCGCCAGTTTCTCGAAATCCGGTTTTTTCCGTTCAAATACTTTTGCTTCCAACCCCATATCTTTCTCCTTAAAAATCCGTCTCCTGTAATTACACGCCGCAGAGCCGTCCGTAAAAAAGAGATTCCCGAAAGAATCTCCTGATCACACTATTCCCTTTTAGCCGGTTTGATCCCTTTCTCATAACTGGAGAAATCTTCCTTTATCCATGCCAAAAACTCTTTACATTCTGCCTTGAATGCAGGGGAAGGTTTCAATGCCAGGGCGCATCGGAACTCTTTTTCCGCACGCCGGCTTAAATTCTCCGCTTTTTTTACATCTTCCTCCTGCTCCGCGCAGTAATACAGGGCAAACCCGAGCCGGTAATGCCATTCATAGTTTTCCCTATTCCGATCCATGCGTTCTTCCAGAATTTCCAGCGCCTTTTCATACTGCTCCGTATTATTATAAGCCACGGCCAGCTCTCCCATCAGGAGATCTGTCTGTTCTTCTTTGGGAAGAGCGGTAATGGCCTTTATGACTTTCTGCGGTTCGTCATCTATATACCATTCTGCAATCTGCTCCAGAAACGGCCGGTTCTTATCAAAATAAGCCTCCTCTTCCGGTGTATACTCCTCCTCCGCTTCACAGCAGATATACTCCATGACCATCCGGCAGAGATTTCCCGCCCTGTCGTAACCGAAGTACACGGGATAGCAGCCGTCGCCGAATCCGCTCTGTATCATGGGAAGCCGGTATGACGTCTCCGGTATCGTGAAATTGATCCAGTCGCCCCCTTCTCTCTGGAACCGGGGCGCTGCTTCATAGCTCTCTGCAAATATATCCGCAAAGAAATCATCATATATATTTCCTTCCGGATTCTTTTCATACCAGTCACTTTCAAATTTGCAATAAGCGTCCCTTACTTTGACATCTGCCACGGTCGCCAGCCCTGCATCGACAGCGAATCCGATATAATCAAAATTTTTCCAATCAGACAAATCTTCTGTACCGGTCAGCGCCAATTCATAGTAAGCCGCTTCTTCCTCAGCGAAACGGATCCGTGTGGCAATGTAGCGGAAAATTCCTTCTTCCATTTCTGCCGCCAGTGTTTCCAGCATAAACGTTCCGACAGGAACTTTCTCCCTGTACGGCACAGTGTTTTTATCCAGATACACAAGAGGGTCGCATACAATGATCTTCCCTGTAGGGAAAGTTACGGTTCCCATGGAAAATAAAAACAGTTTCTTACCCTGAAACTCACTTTTTGCAAACAACTCTTCATAATCGACAGCAGGCGCCAGCATTCCTTCCTTCTTTAATTTTTCATATGCTTTTACCCATTTTTCTTCATCCGACATCCCTATCCCGCCCTTCCGATATCATCTTTATTATATGATTTAATTCTATCATTCTCTTTTCTCGAATGTCCACGCCCGCAAAAAAGAGCCTCCCGAAGGAGACCCTTTTCATCAAAAGTAAGAACTATCCCTTAAAATATTTCACGCCTGCTTCCAGCAAAGGCTGGAATTTATTGCCGTAAATATTTTTCGCGATATTCGCGCCGTTTCTTTCCGTATGCCCCATCTTTCCCAGAACTCTGCCGTCAGGACTGGTAATGCCCTCAATAGACCAATTTGACCCGTTCAGGTTGTACCGGCTGTCATAAGTCGGGTGGCCTTCACTGTCTGTATAAAGTGTTGCTACCTGTCCATTGGCAATAAGCGCTCTGATCTGTTCATCAGACGCAATAAAGCGGCCTTCCCCATGGCTTATGGGAATACTGTGCAGATCACCCGGCCGGCATAAAGACAGCCATGGAGATTTTGTAGAAACCACTTTTGTCGTTACATAATGGGACAAATGGCGTCCGATGGTATTGAATGTCAGCGTCGGCGCCTCTTCTGTCAGCGGCTTAAATTCACCGTACGGAACAAGCCCCAGTTTGATCAGAGCCTGGAATCCGTTGCAGATACCGAGAACTAATCCGTCTCTTATATGGAGAAGTTCTTCCATGGCCTCCATGAGTTTTGCATTGCGGAATACGGCCGCAATAAACTTGCCGCTTCCATCCGGTTCATCCCCCGCGGAAAAGCCGCCGGGAAACATGACGATCTGTGATCTGGAAATACGTCTTGCCATTTCTTCCACGGATTCTTTCAGTTCCGCCGCGTCTCTGTTTCTCATGATGAAGATGTCTGTATCAGCGCCTGCCCGTTCAAAGGCTCTCGCACTGTCCACTTCGCAGTTGGTACCCGGCATCGTGGGAATAAATACTTTCGGTCTTGTAATGGCGGTTTTCACGGCAAAACGGAATTTCGGTTCCGTTTCGGCGATGACCGGAATAGTTCCTGTAAGATTTTCCGCACGCCTTGGGAAAATAGGATCCAAAGTCTTCTCATACGCACAAAGAAGGTCTTCCAGAGAAATTTCCGTATCCGCTACTTTCATCACATCTCCGCCGATGGTGCCGAGAATTCTCGTGTGCGGCTGCTTTGCGTACTCTTCTGCCAGTTCCGGCGCAGTTTCCACAATGATCGCCCCATAGAAGTTCCCGAAATACTTCGGCAGAGGTAAAGTTCCCGTCGTGAAGTCCACCCCCAGCTTATTGCCGAAAGCCATCTCCGCGGCAGTCACAGCGACACCGCCGTGTCCTACCGCTTTCATGGCCGCAATATCTCCTTTCTTCACTTCCTGATACAGGAAATCGGCATGCAGTTTAAATACGTCAAGGTTCGGCATTCCTGTCTCATCTTTGGGCATCCCGAAAAGCATGAGGGTATTTCCTTCCTGTTTCAACTCTTGGCTGACCGCTTCAGAAGCCTTTCCGGGAGCAACAGCAAAGGAAACAAGCGTCGGCGGTACATGGAGATCATTAAACGTACCGCTCATGGAATCTTTGCCCCCGATGGCACCGAGACCGAGAGCCGCCTGCATATGGAATGCACCAAGAAGAGCAGCAGCAGGTTTTCCCCAGCTTGTCCTGTCTATCAGTTTTTCAAAATATTCCTGGAGCGTGAGATATGCCCTGCGCCAATCCGCCCCCATCGCCACGAGGCGTGTCACGGAAAGAAGAACCGCATATACGGCGCCATGGAAAGGGCTCCATTCCGCCAGATCCGGATCAAAGCCGTGTGCCATGAAGCTTGCGCTGTCCGTCTGGCCCCGTCGTACAGGAAATTTAGCCGCCATTCCGTCAGCGGGCGTCTTCTGGTACCTGCCTCCAAAAGGCATAAGAACCGTCCCCGCTCCGACAGTAGAATCAAAACGTTCCACAAGTCCCTGCTGGGACGCATTATTCAGGTCACCCATGGCTTCTAACCACATCGCACGGATATCTTTGATTTCAGGACGGACAAAAAAGCCTTCTTCATCCGGTTTGGCAATATATACATCTTTTCTTTGGGACGCCCCGTTTGTATTAAGGAAGGCACGGGAAATATCGACGATCTTATCACCCCGCCAGGTCATGACAAGTCGGCCGCTGTCATTCACATCGGCAATGACCGTCGCTTCCAGATTTTCTTCCGCCGCATAGGAAATAAAACGATCGGCGTCTTCTTTCCTGACAACCACCGCCATTCTTTCCTGCGATTCGGAAATCGCCAGTTCCGTACCGTCAAGGCCTTCATATTTCTTCGGCACGCTGTCCAAGTTGATGGAAAGACCGTCTGTCAGTTCCCCTACCGCCACGGATACGCCGCCCGCGCCAAAGTCGTTGCACCGCTTGATCAGACGGGTCACTTCGCCGCGGCGGAAAAGGCACTGGATTTTTCTCTCTGTCAGCGGATTGCCTTTCTGTACTTCCGCGCCGCAGGTTTCGATAGATTCCGTATTCAGTTCTTTAGATGAGCCCGTCGCGCCGCCCATACCGTCACGGCCTGTCCTGCCGCCCACGAGGATGACCACATCACCGGCCTGCGGCCGTTCACGAATGACATGGCTTTCCGGAGCCGCTGCTATAACAGCGCCGATTTCCATGCGTTTTGCCATGAATCCGGGGTGATAATACTCTTTCACTTCCCCTGTAGCGAGACCGATCTGGTTCCCGTAAGAGCTATACCCTTTCGCCGCTTCCACAACGATTTTCTTCTGCGGTAATTTGCCCGTAAGCGTTTCGGAAAGCGGTGTGTGCGGATCCGCAGCGCCGGTGACACGCATCGCCTGGTATACATAAGAACGTCCGGACAGCGGGTCTCTGATGCAGCCGCCGAGACAGGTCGCCGCACCGCCGAAAGGTTCGATTTCCGTAGGATGGTTATGCGTTTCATTCTTAAAGAGAAGGAGCCAGTCTTCTTCTCCATCGACAGTGTCAATCGTCACTTTGATTGTACACGCATTGATTTCTTCGGAAGAGTCCAGATTTTCCAGGCGGCCTTCTTTGCGAAGCGCCTTCACGGCCACCGTCGCCATATCCATAAGTGTCACAGGACGGTCTGTCTTTTCTCCGTACACGCAAAGACGGCTATCTGCGTACTCATTCCATGCCTCTTTGATCGGTTTGGTGAAAATACCATCTTCAATTCCTACTTCGGTAAGTTCCGTGGAAAACGTGGTATGACGGCAGTGATCGGACCAGTAAGTGTCAAGTACACGGATCTCAGTGACTGTCGGATCGCGCTTTTCTTCTGTCTTGAAATATTCACGAATCATAGCCAGATCATCATGGCTCATGGCAAGTCCCATGTCTTTAATCAGTCTGTCGATCCCGTCATCATCCAATTCACGGACACCCTCTACAACCGCTACAGGCTTCGGCTCTTCAACCGGCAGATCCAGGGTTTCCGCTTCTTCCAGAGATGCTTCTCTTGATTCCACAGGATTTACAAGAAATTTCAAAATTTTTTCCCGATCTCCGTCTGTAAAATCACCATGGAAAACATACACCAGAGCACACCGTACACGGGCACCGTCACGGCCTGTAACAATAGCGAGGCACTGTTCTGCCGAGTCCGCCCGCTGATCATACTGGCCGGGAAGGAATTCCACGGCAATCACCATATCCCCTTTCGGTAATTCCTCCTGCACGGAGTCTACCGGCGGTTCGGAGAAAACGGTCGCCACAGCCTTTTCATAATCGTCACCACTCAGATGATCCACATCATAACGGTGGTAAATGGCCGTTTCATGAATCCTTTCACCGAGAATTTCTTTCAGCTGGGCAGTCAGACTTTCTTCTCCCTGACGGAAGTTTTCTTTCTTTCTCACATAAAGCCGTCTAATGTCAGACAAAGCGCACACCTTCTCTTTCATATTTTCCAAATGACAGAACGAAAATAAATGGAACAAACCTGTTTATACACACTTATATTACCACAAAGCTTTCCCCGCCGTCCTCATGTTTCCCCGCATGCGCCTTTTATTTCCGCAGAGAAATATTTCTCTTCTCTATCTAAAGGAAAAGATAGTTCTGTCCGACAAAAAAGTACCCGCCGGGAATAACGGATACCTTTGCATGTCTTATTGCAGGAAGCATTTCCTCTCTATACGGAAATAAGATAATAAAGAACAGTATACAGGTGGCTGTACCTTTCCGTACCGATACCGCTTTACCGCATCAGTAAAATTCATTCCGAGAACGCATCTCCTGTTTCTTTTATACATGGCAAAACCAATCCCATCCATCCGTCATCCGGCAGGGAATCCCGCGGGACTCCATCAATTGAAAAAACTCTTTCAATTTTTCCTCGGCACTTTCATAATTGTAATACTTAAATCCCTCTCCCCAGATTATCATGCCTGTCTTCCTGCCGTTTTTTCGATACAGACGAATAAAGTACTTGGCGCCCCCACTCAGCGGACGGCGGTACAGTAGTACTTTCCTTGCTTCCACCCGTTCTATATCGGACAGGGGACAAGAAGTTTCAAACACATTATGGATATACAGTATCTCATTTTCTATATGATAAGCGGTAAACGCTGTCCCCTGCCAGATATGGCGGAGCAGACGCCAGCCGTAAAAGGCAAGTACAAACAAATTGGATAGAAAAAATGCACTCTCTGCAAAGATTACAAATCCCACAAGCCACAAAAAAGGATCCATGATGTCCCTTTCCTTTCTCAAATCCGTTCTGATACCGGTATCCCATTCCGGCTATGTTCTTTTGCAGAAAATATATCCTCCGCTTGCGGGACTGATTTCTTTCCCTGATCTGTTTATCCAAGAAAATCCCTGACCCCTGCTGCATAAAATGAAGTTTTCCCATATCCAATTTATACTATGTCTTGTTTTTCACATGTTCCCATGCTGTATGAAGAAAACTCCGCAAAAAAATCTTTTTCACTACCAAATGCAGAATAAAGAACATGGCCGGAAGCGACAGGGATGAAGCAAACAGCCTGACTCCATAACCGCTATACAAATCGGGCATCTCTGCCGCAGAATCTACAATATATCGTAGCAAAGGGAAATACACTCCTACAAACCATTTCCACGCCGCAGGAAGGGCAAGCAGCAGCGCCCCCGCCAGCAGGATCAATACAACAAGAACAAGTATCCTGATCTTCCATACTACTTCATCACAGATACGCGCTTTTTCTCCTTCTGTAAGCTCCTGCAATTCCGGCATGATCTGTTCCCACTGGCGAAATGTTTTTTCCCGCCCTGTTCCCAGATGAACCAGATTCCGCGACTGCCTGCGCCGCACCCACAGCCCCAGAAAGAGACTCATTACCCCCAGAAGAAAAGGCAGCCCCGCATAAAGCAGAAGATAACCGGGAGGAAATGATACCTCTACCGCAGACAGCACGGTCAGTCCTATCACCGGCAAGATGATGAGCAGTATCCCCATGAGTAGAAAAGGAAGCATGAAATAGTTAGAATACATCTGCCTCGTAAGACGCCGCCCTTTCCCATACCCCATTGGCTCTGGGGACTGGATTCCACGGTCTTCCGCCATCTGCACACGAACGATATATTCCGTTCCAAAAAGGCCCTTTCCCGTTACACATTGGTATTTTGAACCGATATGATCAACAAACAGCCGCTGTCGCCACGCATCCGCCACATAGGGCCCGCTTTCCTTAAACCAGAAAAAATTCATATTTACATGACGGTAATGTCTGCCCCTCATCCTCCGCGTCTGATAATCACGGAGCGTAACAATTTTGCTTTCTTTCCCATGGATACAAAACGGATCCACCCAATGGAGAAGAATATCACGCATGCAGAACACGGAAAAGAAAGCACACACGGCCATCAGCCACAATGACTCCATTCCAAACAGGAAGCGGCAGAAAAGTACAACCGGAACTGCCAGCAGTATACTGGCGAAAAACAGCTTCCTCCGATCATATTCCAGATCTGTAGAAAAAAATGACGTAACATACCGCGGAGCAACTTTACGGCCAAAATACGGTCTATGGCTGGCCAGGTTCAATACGCCCAGCAGACAGATGATGCCTCCCGCTGTACCTGCTCCCGTATCCATGGCAATAACAGTACCGCCTATTATAAAAGAGATGACGGAAAAGATCTTCCCGCCCGGCCCTTCGATGACATACCGGCAGGTAAGACAGAAAAAGCAAAAATACATAGTCAGCACAAGCCAGGATGTCATAGGCATACAATCTCTCAATGCATCCATCATAAGACAGCCCCCTTTGTCCTATATTCTATAAAAACCATCATAACTTCTATATCATATGATATGCGCCGGCCTCCGTCAAAGATGCGGGAAAGTTTTCAAAGAAAGCAGGTGTATACGAAGCGAATGGGAATGGAGAATCCCATAACGCCACAGTCCATAATCCATCTTCCGCTTTCCTAAAACCGTACTTGTTCCGGTTATCATAAAAAAACCGGCCCCTTTACGGAAGCCGATTCTTTGCATGTTCTTTAATTATCCGAGAAAACCTCTTGTATTCTGCGCTTCTACCACACGCTGGAGCGCAAGCATATACGCGGCAAGACGATAAGTGACTTTATATTTTTCTTTCAGTGCCAGTACATCTTCATAGCCCTGGCGCATTTTAATTTTCAGCCGTTCATTGTATTCGTCTTCTGTCCAGTAGTAACCGGTGCGGTTCTGTACCCATTCAAAGTAAGAACCGACCACACCGCCTACATTGGACATGACATCAGGCAGCACTTCGATGCCTTTCTTTTCAAAACAGATATCCGCTTCTTCGGTGGTCGGGCCGTTAGCGCCTTCCAGTACCAGTTTTGCTTTCACCAGTTCCATTGTCTTTTCATTAAGCTGGTTTTCCATCGCCGCCATAAAGAGCACATCCACATCCTGAGAGAAAAGATCCATATCCGGAATGATGGTTGCCCCCGCTTCGGTATAGCCTTTCAGGGATCTTCCGTGGGAATTTGCGTATACATACATCGCTTCGATATCAAGACCATTCGGGTTGTACCAGGTACCGTTAATATCGCCGACACAGACCACTTTCACCCCCTGCCGGTGGATCAGGAGAGACCCGACAGAGCCTACATTGCCGAATCCCTGTACGGCCATGGTGAGTCCGTCCATCTTTTTATGATTCTTTTCGCACCAGGTTTCCAGTGTAAAGAGAAGTCCTCGTCCAGTCGCTTCATTTCTGCCGAGAGAGCCGCCGGTCGCCAGCGGTTTGCCGGTAACGACCCCCGGTTCCCATTTACCCGAAAGGGCAGCGTATTCATCAGCAATCCATGCCATGATCTGACCGTTTGTGTTTACATCAGGCGCCGGTACATCTTTGTCAGGTCCAATAATCGGGAAAATTTTACGCACATAACCGCGTGCCAGACGCTGGAGTTCACGTTGAGACAGTTTATGGGGATCCACCTTGATACCGCCTTTAGCACCGCCGTAAGGAATATTTCCGATCGCGTTCTTTATGGTCATCCATGCGGCAAGAGCTTTTACTTCATTCTCGTCAGAAGCGGGATGGAAGCGGATACCGCCTTTTGCCGCGCCGCGGGCCGTATTGTGCTGTACACGGTACCCCGAAAACACTTCCACATGGCCGTCATCCATGGTAATCGGAATGCTCACGGTCAGTTCCCTTTCCGGATAACGCACAAATTCATAGTCATTCTTTTTGTAACCTAAAACTTCGGCTGCCTTGTCCAAAACATGGAGCATATTTTCATAAGGATTGTAGTTTGCCATTTCATCACCTCAAAGATAAAAATAAAATGAACATCTTAGATAAATATACCACTTTGCTTTCAGGATTACACTTAAATCGTCACATTATACCTTATTTGTATAATATAAATGTTTATGATGACAGAAAGTCAATCAGACATTCCCGCATGGGTTTCATGAGCCGAGCCGAACCCGCCAGCGGGGAATGCCATCCTCCGTCTCTACCCGTTCCAGTCCTTCGAAAAAACAATGATCGCCCAAATCTTTCCCTGCCAGCTGGTTGTGCACTTTCATCAAAAGCTCCCCGCTCGTAAAACATCTTCCGTTATTTGCGGACAGCAGGGCTTCTATATCCGTCTGAAACAGGCCGTCTATCCGATTCTCCTCATCCAAATCAGATTCATCGACCACCTTTTCATTGGCAAGCAGTTCTTCTCTCCCTGAAAGGAACGCTTCATAGACAATATAGACTTTTCCCGCTTCCACAGCGGTTTCCTCCGGTTTCCAATTTTTACAGTTGTCTTCCATATAACTTTTCAAATCTTCAGAAAAAGTGTCTACTGATGTATATGTTTTTTCGTCAAAGGCCCAATAAATGTGATTCAGCAGTTCCTCCCCCTTTTCGCGAAGGTTCCGAAGGAATGTGCCCGCTCCATCCTGTCCGCCTGCAGGCGTATGAGCCGGATCCCCGCCACTCCTCTTATCCGGTGTATCTTTAAGTGTGTACAGCTTTTCCCAGCCGGAGGTATCGGGAATGATATTCCGGTTCCTGTAATTTTGCAGCGCATACAGTACCTGCTCCCCAGTCTGCCTCTCTTTTCCGTAAATGACGCTTCCACCTTCTTCCGCCTTGCTGATTTCCAGAGTAAACAGATTCCCCTCATCATGAGCGGTCTGCATGAAAAGGCTGCCCATGACGGGCGCAGGCGGTGTCAGGATCAGATACTGCACATCATCTTTTTGCAGAAGCTCCATTGTTTTTTTGATGTCTTCCGAGGCAAACTGCACAGTTGTATTCACATCCGTTTCCAGGCGCCACCGTTGTGATAATTTCCCAGCTTCCCTTCTCAACAGCGGCTTCTTCAGAAAATAAACGACGGCAAGCACCGGAATCACGATCGGCAAAACAAGGGGAAGCACATAAGGAAGGCTCATAACAGCCGCACCTTGCCGCTTTGCCATGGAATGCACGTTTTTATGAATCTCATTCACTTTATCCGCGCTGTGGTTCAACACATCAAAAAACGCCGGATCTTCCAGCGAAAGGAAAGAAAGACAGCAAAGGGCGGCACCTGCCAGAATCCCTGTTAAAACCAATAATTGGAAAGTAACACGCCGGCATATCTCTTCTTTTTCCTGCTGCGTCAGGCACTCCATTTCCGGTATACCTCGGCTCCATTTTTCAGCCCGTTCTTCTTTTGTCATTCAGCACCTCTTTTTCATAAACAGGATAAACCATTTATTTTCATCACTTTAAGTATACCCTATCAGCAAAACAAAAACTCCCCCTGAGGAGAGTTATGAAATCAAATCATCCGATCAGACTGCGCGCTGCAATGACCGTAATCAGAAGCGGCAGGACAATTTGAAAATACGGTTTCAGCCAGCGGGGAATCTTCATGCCGTCGCCGGTATTCACTTCTTTCAGATAATGGTCGAATCCCCAGCCGTATTTTGACACGCAGAAGAGGGCAAAAATCAGGGAACCGATGGGAAGCACAAGATTACTTACAATGAAATCTTCTGTATCAAGGATCCCTTTTGATCCCAAAATCTGTACATCAGACCACATATTAAATCCGAGAACACAGGGGATACTGCCGAAAAATACAAGCGGTAAAAGGATATAAACAGCCTTTTTGCGGCCCCATCCGAAGTTATCCATACAGTTGCCGATAAGTGCTTCAAATACAGCAGTCACCGTAGAAAAACTGGCAAAGGTCATAAAAACAAAGAATAATCCGCCCCAGATCTGCCCCATAGGCATATTGATAAAAATATTCGGAAGCGTAACGAAAATCAGGGACGGCCCCTGATCCGGTTCCACACCGTACGCAAAGCACGCCGGAAAAATAATAAGGCCGGCGAGAAGCGCCACGAAGGTATCAAGCGCGGTAATTCGTACCGCTTCTCCGCCAAGACTGTTCTTCTTATCCATGTAACTCGCAAATATTTCCATGGAACCCTGGCCGACAGACAAAGTGAAAAATGCCTGATTCATAGCGGCTG
>OATG01001724.1_pt1 | contig 15109 bp, 16 predicted proteins | sample 1516581 | NCBI WGS metagenome assembly OATG01 (sample SAMEA2579930, study PRJEB22360) | human gut metagenome | biome: human gut; feature: human-associated habitat; material: faeces | place: Denmark | collected 2008/2010
CCGAGGTGGGGGGGGGGGCGGGGGGCATGGCTGCCACAGCCGCCGAGCTGTCGGACGGCCACATGGTGCGCAACGTGGTGCTGTTCTCGGTGCTGGTGTACGAGCTGGTAGGCCCTACCCTGACCAAGCTCTCGCTGACCGCTGCCGGAGAGATCCGCCCCGAGGGACGCACCAGCGCCCGCGTGGAAAACCAGCCCGAAGCCCCTGTGGAGCTGAGCTGAGACGATCTGAAATGCGCTCCGCGTTGCTCTGCGCATAGTCAGAGGAAGAATTATTTATAATTTGTAAATCGGGAAAATCTGCGGATTTTCCCGATTTACTTTTTCACAGGAGAGTTTTGGAACGAACTCCCTCAGTCAAAACCTATCGGTTTTGACAGCTCCCTCCCAGAGGGAGCCCTTGGCATAGCGGGAAAGTTCCCGGCTAAACCGCAAAGCTTGCAGGCGTGCCGCTCCCCCTCGGGGGAGCTGTCGCACAGCGACTGAGGGGCTTCAAATCGGCGGAGCCGGAAAAAACGGTTAAAAGATCTTCACGCCGAACAGGCGTGAATCTTCAGTTTTTTCCGGTGGAGCTCACTTCTTTGGGGTTAAAAGGGGCGAGCAGCCCCTTTTTCGTGGCTCCAGCGCGTCGAAATCGCTGGCACTTTTCTGGTTCTCTTTTGGTGTCAAAAGAGAACATCCACGGGCTACCACCACCTTCCCCACCTTTACGTGCAAAAGGTTGTTTTTTGTCGAATCAGCACGCAATCATTGACGAAAGGTGTTATTTTTTGTATACTAAGCTTATCAGCGCTGGCACAATTTTCCTATTGTGTCAGTGGTTGCTAAGTAAGAAGGAAATAGTGAAGGAGAATGACACATTATGAAAAGCACTGGCATCGTCCGCGGCATTGATTCGCTGGGACGTATCGTTCTGCCGAAGGAACTGCGCACCAGTATGCACCTCGACACCGACACCAAGCTGGAGATCTTTGTGGATGGGGACGCCATCGTCCTGAAAAAGCACCGCCCTGCCGGCAGCTGCGATTTTTGCGGCGAGGTGGACGAGCAGGCCATCCAGTTCGGCGGCTACTGCATCTGTACCGCCTGCCGCCGCAAGCTCAGCGCACTGTAACTCAGAAGGGAGGCCCTTTCCATGAGTCAGTTCATCGACTTTACCCTTCCCTCCACCGTGCCGGGACGCACCCTGCACGGCTTTCGCTGCGTCCCGGAGGGACAGGTGCGGGCGGTGCTGCAGCTGTCCCACGGCATGGTGGAATACATCGACCGCTACCGCCCCTTGGCAGAATATCTGGCCGACCGGGGCATTCTGGTCACCGGGCACGACCATCTGGGACATGGTGCATCCATCCGCACCAAGGAGGATTACGGCTATTTTGCTGAGCCGGACGGCAACCGCGCCGTGTTGGCCGACCTGCACGCTGTGACCGTGCTTACCAAGCAGCTTTACCCGGATCTGCCCTACTTTTTGCTGGGGCACAGCATGGGTTCCTTCTATGCCCGGCAGTACCTGTGCGAGTACGGCAGGGAGCTGGACGGCGCCATCATCATGGGCACCGGCTTCCAGCCCAAGGCGCTGGTCAAGACAGCCAAGACCCTTTGCCGGGTGCTGGCAGTCTTTCACGGTTGGCACTACCGCAGCAGCTTTGTGGCCAACCTTTCCTTTATGGGCTACAACAAGGGGCTGGAGGGCCGCACCACCCACGACTGGCTCAACCGCGATCAGGCCGAGGTGGACAAGTATCTGGCCGAGGAGCGCTGCACCTTTACCTTTACGCTGAATGCCTATTACAGTATGTTCAGCGGCATCCTGCGTCTGCACGACCCGGCTTTTCTGGCACGGATGCCCAAAGATCTGCCGCTGCTCTTCCTCTCCGGCGATGCCGACCCGGTGGGCGAGCAGGGCAAGGGCGTGCGCCGCGCCATCCAGAGCCTGAAGGACGCCGGTGTGCTGAACATTGAAAGCATCTTCTACCCCGGTGCCCGCCACGAGCTGCTGCTGGAGACCAATAAGCTGGAGGTTTTTGCAGATATCGCCGCATGGCTGGATAAACAGCTGGCAAAACAGTAAAAACGACCAACGGGCTGCTGCACAAAAACGTGCAACCGGCAAGTAATACCTGGCGGCTTTGGCGGCAGGCACCGCGCAGCGGCAAAAAGGGAGAAGCTGACCCGATAGCGCCTGAGCGCACGCGTGCCAGCGTAAGCAAAACAAGGCGGATTCTCCAAAATGGTTGCATATCATCGCAAAAAGGCAACTGCCGTCTTGTTTATTTTGTACATTTATGCTAAAATAACGGACAGATGGTTGATTTTTATAGAGTGGTATTACTTTCCTGATGCTGTAAAAATTCGGCTGAGCCGAAAAAATAAGGACGCAACAAAGGAGAACACGCCATGAAAAAACTTTTTGCCATGACGGCGGCTGTGCTGCTGCTTTTTTCAGTGCTGCTGGGCATCCCCGCCGCCTATGGGCAGGCACCGGAGACGGGCAAAACGCTGGACATTTTGTTCAGCCACGACACCCACTCCCACCTGAACACCTTTACCACCGTGGTGGAGGATGAGGAAACGGACATCGGCGGCTTTGCCCGCGCCAACACCCTCATCAAGGCGCAGCGCGCCAAAGACCCGGACACCCTTGTGATCGACGGCGGCGACTTTTCCATGGGCACCCTGATCCAGACGGTGTTTGAAACGCAGGCCGCAGAGCTGCGGATGCTGGGCTGCATGGGTTACGATGTGACCACCTTCGGCAACCATGAGTTCGACTACCGCTCCAAGGGGCTTGCCAATATGCTTACCAGTGCCCGCACCTCCGGCGATGCCGTCCCGGCCATCGTGGTCTGCAATGTGGACTGGGACGCTATGGAAAGCGCCGGTCTTACCGAGGGCCAGCAGCTGCTCAAGGACGCCTTTGCCGCCTACGGCGTGCAGGACTACACCGTGCTGCAGAAGGGTGATGTGCGCATTGCCGTGGTGGGCGTTTTCGGCAAGGATGCCCTCTCCTGCGCGCCCACCTGCGAGCTGAAATTCAAGGACCCGGTACAGGCGGTAAAGGCCACCGTGGCAGAGATCAAGGCGAACGAAAACGTGGATATGATCGTCTGCGTTTCCCACAGCGGCACTTGGGACGACCCCAAAAAGTCTGAGGACGAACTGCTGGCCAAGGGCGTGCCTGACCTTGACCTTATTTTGAGCGGCCACACCCACAGCCGCATCCGGGAACCCATCCGGCACGGGGACACCTATGTGGTATCCTGCGGCGAATACGGCAAAAATTTGGGCAGCCTTACCATGGCACAAAAAGCGGACGGCCGCTGGCAGGTGACCGATTACCAGCTGATCCCCATCACCGCCGACATCCCCGCCGATGCACAAACGCAAGAGGTCATCGACCGCTTTATGGACACGGTGGACGAGGATTATCTGGCGCAGTTCGGCTACACCAAGGATCAGGTGCTGGCAGAAAACGATGTTGTTTTCTCCAACCTGAAGGATCTGGGCAAGGTGCACACCGAGCACAATCTGGGCGATATCATCGCGGATGCCTACGTGTACGCGGTGGAGAACGCCGCCGACTATGACGGCGTACCGGTAGATCTGGCAGTCGTGCCCAGCGGCACCGTGCGCGACACCTACGCCCGGGGCGATATCACGGTGGAGCAGGTGTTCAACTCCTTCTCGCTGGGCATCGGCGCGGACGGCGTGCCGGGCTATCCCCTCATCGAGGTTTATCTCACCGGCAAGGAACTGCGCACCGCCGCCGAGATCGACGCTTCCGTGTCGGACTTCATGACCACCGCGCGGCTGTATTGCAGCGGCCTGAACTTTACCTACAACCCCCACCGTCTGCTGCTGAACAAGGTGACGGACGTCTATCTGGTCAAGGACGGGCAGCGCGTGGAGCTGCAGGACGACAAGCTGTACCGCATCGTGGCCGACCTTTACAGCGGGCAGATGCTGAGCGCCGTGACGGATATGTCCTACGGCATTCTGTCCATCGTGCCGAAGTACGCCGATGGCACTCCCATCGAAGATTTTGAGGATGTGATCCTGACTGAAAACGGCAAAGAGCTGAAGGGCTGGGACGCCATTGCGCGGTACATGGCGTCGTTCGAGGACACCGACGGCGACGGCATCGGCAACGTGCCGGACTATTACAGCACCCTGCACGACCGCAAAAAGGTGGAGGACAGCCGCAGCCTTTCCGCGCTGCTGAAAAAGCCCAACCGCTTTACCTTTATCCTCCTTGGCATCATTCTCACCGCCGTTGTACTGGTGGTATGCCTTGTGCTGCTGCTCCGCAAGCTCCGGCGCAGGAAAAAGGCGCGTTAAAATAGCACAATGCCGGACAGCTTGCGGGCTGCCCGGCATTGCGTTTTCACGGGGAGAACCCTCTCCGTCATCGCCGTAGGCGATGACGGAAGGGGTCTCTATAATAAAAAAATCCCGGCACCGTAAGGTGTCGGGATTTTTTGGTATCAAATTTTAGCCCTCGATGAGCTCCACGGTGGCCATCTTGACCGGGGTGGTGGGCTTGTCGTTCCAGTCGGTGCGGACGGCAGCGATCTTATCCACAACGTCCATGCCGGCAACTACCTTGCCGAAGGCGGCGTACTGGCCGTCCAGATGGGGGGCATCCTTGTGCATGATGAAGAACTGGCTGCCTGCGCTGTTGGGGTTCATGCTGCGGGCCATGCTGATCACACCGCGGGTGTGCTTGAGGGGGTTGTTCACGCCGTTAGCGGCAAACTCGCCCTTGATGTTCCAGCCCGGGCCGCCGGTGCCGGTGCCCAGCGGGCAGCCGCCCTGGATCATAAAGCCGGGGATGACACGGTGGAAGGTCAGGCCGTTATAAAAGCCCTCCTTGACCAGCTTTTTGAAATTCTCACAGGTGATGGGGGCAACTTCCTCGTTCAGCTCGATGTCGATGATGCCGCCGTCTTCCATAGTAATGCGAACCATAACGCTACAATACTCCTTTTGTGTTGACCCCGCAGCGGGGGTGTTGGTGGGCAGAAATGCCTGCCCGGATATCCCTTATAGTATACCATAGGTTTTGCCCGTTGCAACGATGCAGATGCAACGTTTTTGTGAATTATCTGCCCCAATAGGCTAAAAATACGCGCCGCAACCGGAGTTTGCGCTCTGGTTGGTGGACGCAACCGGGCTTTTGTGCTAGAATCGTGCCACAAAAAACCACAAGAGAAAGCTTCCAAAGGAGGAAACGAATATGAAAAGTGATTTTCTGACCAACCTTTTTTTCAGAGCGCTCCAGACGGTGAGCATCGCGACGATGATCGTGCAGCTGCTGCTGCCGGTGGCCATCGTGGCTGCACTCTACCTGCTCTGGCGCATTGCCCGCAATCTGGAAAAGCCGCCGAAGCTCACGGAGGAAGTCAAGATCGTGCGCAAGTCGCTTTCCGAGATGCTCAAGGAGAACCGCACCCGCTGCAAGATGACACAGGAGTTTGTGGCTGAGAGCATCGGCGTAAGTCGTCAGGCGGTGTCCAAGTGGGAGAACGGCACCTCGGAGCCGAACACCTCTAACCTGATGGCACTGGCAAGGCTGTACGGCATCCCGGCAGAGGATCTGCTCAAGGGCGTGGAAAGCGCATTGGAAGCAGAAGGGAAATGACCCCTTCAGTCGCCTGAACTCCCTCAGTCAAAACTTGACGGTTTTGCCAGCTCCCTCTGGGAGGGAGCCTTTGGCAGTACGGCAAAGTTTCCGGTTTTGCCAAAGGCCCCATCTCCGAGGGGGCTGTCGAGCGCAGCGAGACTGGGGGAGTTCGCATTGCGTGAGCAGACGGAAGGGGTTCTACAATTCCCCCTGCAGCTCCACCATATCCGCCCAGAAGCGCTTGGGGCAATGGGTCATGCGGCCTTTTTCGTTGTGGCGCGCCTTGATTTCCAGCGTTTTGTAGAACTGCGTCCACAGCGCCTGAAACTGCTGCTCCCGCGCACTGGGCGGCGGCAGCTCCAAGGGCGCTGCCAGCTCCAGCAGCCGGGTGCTGCGCCCCTCGTGCAGCAGCACCGCCTGATGGACGGCATCGTAGATCATGAAATCCTCCTCCGGAAAGCGTCCGCAGAAGTGCGGGCGCAGCAGGGGGAGGATATAATTTTTGGGGTGGATGACCGCGCCCAGCATCCCATCGTGCTCCTCGAACCGCACAAAGCCCTGAAACTTGTCTACCTCCCAGTCCAGACTTTTTTTCATGGCGTAGAGGGGCGCGACCACCGGGTGTCCCTCCCGCTTGACCGTGCCCGGGCCCAGCGCAAAGGCCAGATGCAGAAACCGGAGCAAAAACAGCTCCTTGTCCTCCTGCCCGGAGAGAAAATCCCGGCTGACGAGGTACTCGGTCTCTGCGCCCAGCTTTTTGCCAAAGCTGGCGAATACCCGCCGGGCAACGGCGGGGTCGGTGGCAATCTCCTTGACCGGGTAGAGGGTGGCGGTCTCCCGCTGGGGCGTCCACACCGCAAAGGGAAGCTCGTGCTGGGCAAAGCTTTCGTACACGCAGCACAAAAAGCCCTCAAAGCTGCCGTCGTACAGGTAGACCACGTCGGCATCGTGCAGCTTGCGCGCCCCCTTGGGGCTTACAGCGCCTTGGCAAGACATTGCACGGCCTCCTCTCGTACCATTCGGACAGCCGCCCGGGGCGGCACGCCCTGCCCGATGAGGTTGTCTACGGCGGGTGGGCTGAACAGGCTCAGCTGCTCACAGCTGCCGCTGAATACGTTGGGGTCGATGAGCGCCCGGGTAATGCGCTCCCGCCCGGCACTGCCGCGCCCCGGGTGCGCCCCGGAAAAGCCCCGGCAGGTGATGAAGTACTGCGCCCGCTTGAGCACCACGCCCATGCGCTTGAGCTCGTCCAGTCCCAGCGCCGCCTGCTTGCGGGCGCGCCAGATGCGCCGGGCGCTTTTTGGGCCGATGCCCGGCACCCGCAGCAGCATCTCGAAGGGGGCGCGGTTCACGTCCACCGGGAACAGCCCGTAGTGCTGCACCGCCCAGTTGCATTTGGGGTCCAGATAGGGGTTGAAGTTGGGATTGTTCTTATCTAAAATCTCGTCCGCTTCGAACTGGTAGAAACGCAGCAGCCAGTCGGCCTGATACAGCCGGTGCTCCCGCAGAAGGGGCGGCTTTGTGTCCAGCGCGGGCAGGCGGGTGTCCTCGGCTACCGGGATGTAAGCGGAGTAGAACACCCGTTTCAGCCCGTATTTCTGGTACATCCCCTCGGTCAGCTTTAAAATGTGGTAGTCCGTCTCCGGCGAAGCGCCTACGATCATCTGGGTGCTCTGCCCGGCGGGGGCAAATTTGGGCGCGTGGCGGTAAAGGGTAAGCTCCTCCCGGCTGGCAGCGCCGGACACTGCGATCTGCTTCATGGGGCGGAAGATGGAGTGCCGCCCCTTGTCCGGGGCAAGCAGGTTCAGGCTGCGCTCACTGGGCAGCTCCACGTTCACGCTCAGACGGTCGGCCAGATACCCCAGCTGCTGCAAAAGTTCTGGGCTTGTGCCCGGAATGGCCTTGGCGTGGATGTAGCCCCCAAAACGGTATTCGCCCCGCAGCAGCTGCAGCACCGCCAGCATCCGCTCGGTGGTGTAGTCCGGGGTGCCCAGCACCGCGCTGGACAAAAACAGCCCCTCGATGTAGTTGCGACGGTAGAACTCCATGGTCAGCTCTGCCAGCTCCCGGGGCGCAAAGGTGGCGCGGGGGATATCGTTGGAGCGGCGGTTGACGCAGTAGCCGCAGTCGAAGGAGCAGCAGTTGGTCATCAGCACCTTGAGCAGGCTGACGCAGCGGCCATCGGCGGTAAAGGCGTGGCAGCAGCCCGGCGCGTAGCAGCTGCCTACCGTGCCCGGGCGCGCGGTGCGGGACGCCCCGCTGGAGGTGCAGGCAACGTCATATTTGGCGCTGTCTGCCAGAATGGTCAGCTTGTCCATCAGGGTCTGTTCCATGCAAAAAACACCTCCAAAGAGGATAAAATCGGGAAAAAGGGTCAAAAAATAAAGCCATACGCAACACAGCAGATGGCTTTATGAAAAACAGGGGACGTCTGGCCGCGAACCCTCTCAGTCATCGCTACGCGATGACTGAGAGGGTTCCGCTTACCACTTGGCCTTGGTCTCCACCACGCGGCCTGCAATGTGCAGGTGGTTCAGGTCCTCGCCCTTGATGACCATCTCATGATAGGCGGGGTTGAAGGGCTGCAATACCACGCAGTTGCCGCGCTGGATGTAGCGCTTCAAAGTGCCCTCGCCCTCGTCGCCGTAGATCAGCACGCCCAAGTCGCCGTTTTCCAGCGTGTCCTGCTTGTGCACCAGCGCAAGGTCGCCGTCCTGAATGCGGGGCTCCATGCTGTCGCCGCGCACCACCAGATAAAAATAGTTGGCGGGGTCCTTCACGCGGGCGTACTCCTGCCCGTAGTCCTCTTCAAAGGCCAGTGCGCCGTAGCCGGCCTTTACCGTGCCGATGACCGGGATCAGGCTCTCGGTGTAGCTGCCGAAAAAGCGCTCCTCGGGGGCAGAAACATTGCTGACCGGGCGGTACAGCCCCAGCAGATAGTCTGCCGTGGTGTTCAGCAGCTCCGCAATGCGGGCCACGGTGGAGGGGTCGGGGGAGGACTTGCCGCTTTCCCACTTGCCGACAGCCTGCTGGGTGACCCCCAGTCTGGCGGCAAGCTCCGCTTGGCTGACGCCCTGCTTTTTGCGGCACTCCTTCAATAGCTCTGAAAACGACATAATGATGCTCCTTTTCCCGATGGGTGGTTTATGTTGGTTTTATTATACAACAAAAAGGTGTTTCTGTAAAGAGAAATTCCAAAAAAACTTCGAATAAAGGTTGTGGTAAATGGGGCTGCTGTGCAGCTATCGTACAGAAAAAAGAAAAAATTTGCATAAGGGCTTGACAGAACAGCGTAAATCTGGTAAAGTAAATAGGCATTCGACACGGCGTAACGCGAGTGTCCACAAGGAGAGATGTCCGAGTGGTTTAAGGAAGCAGTCTTGAAAACTGCCGTACGGCAACGTACCGTGGGTTCGAATCCCACTCTCTCCGCCATTTTTTATTGAATAAGTGTAATGCACTTTGCTCTGGAGTAGTACTCAAGAGGCCGAAGAGGCGCCCCTGCTAAGGGCGTAGGTCGTCTAAACAACGGCGCGAGGGTTCAAATCCCTCCTACTCCGCCAAGAAAATCCCTCGTAGTTTCGTGAAAACTGCGGGGGATTTTCCTTTTTGCGGGGGAAACTCCCTCAGTCAAAACCTGACGGTTTTGACAGCTCCCTCGGGGAGGGAGCGAACCCTCTCAGGCGCGTAGCGACTGAGGGGCTATCAATCGGCGGAGCCGGAAAAAACGGTTAAAAGATCTTCACGCCGAACAGGCGTGAATCTTCAGTTTTTTCCGGTGTAGCCCACTTCTTTAGGATCGTCAAGGGCGTGCAGCCCTTGACCCGTTGCGGGGTGGGTGGAGTCCAGAGGTAGGGAGGGGGGAGTCGGAACACCCCTCCCTGCCTCTGGCCCAGCGGAGCGTCTTTGCACGCTTGCGGCAAGCAGAAAGCTGCCATAGCAGCAACGCTGCAACTGCTGTTTTCCGTTACGACCCCTTCCCCCAAAATACAATGCCGGACAGCCCACGGACTGTCCGGCATTGCGCTATTTATCGGTAAAATTACAGCAGCAGGTTCGTAATACCTGCCAGCACCAGCAGGTGCACCGGGTAGAACCAGTAAAAGGCCTTCTTTTGCAGCGGACTGCACGCGCCGCGCTGCCCGTTATAGAACCAGACCAGCACAAAGGCCAGCGGGGCGGTGAGCTCGAACATAAACAGCAGCGCGCCTGCAAGGCACTGCCGCTTGCGGTCTGCGCGGGTGAGGTACAGGGCGCAGATGATGATCACGCCGATGGCGTTGTAGTCGGTATTGGCAGCCAGCGCCAGTGCGGCGCACCCGACCGCCCACACAAGCCCCTGCCAGCCGGGCAGGCCGTTTTCCTTTTCAAAGCGCTTGAGCCCTGCCATAGCCAGCACGCCCAGCGCCAGCGTCCAGTAAACGTTCTGCGCACTGGGGTCAAAGGGGGTGCGGAAGAACGCAAGGTCAAAGGGTACCTCGCTCAGAAGGCCGAACAGCACCAGCCGCCCAAGGTAGCCCTTGACGTTGTGGGTGTGCACAAAGCCCTCCACCAGCAAAAAGCAGAACAGGGGAAAGGCCAGCCGTCCGGTGAAGCGCAGCACCATGTCCAGCCGGTAAAGCGGATAGGCAGAAAGGGTGTCCTGCGAGAGGGTGCCGGCGTCCAGCCCGGGCGTAAGGATGCCTGCCTCGATGCAGGACGCGCCGATGTGGTCCACCAGCATGGTAATGCAGGCAATGGTTTTCAGAGCGGTGCCGCTGAAGGTACGGCGCGGGGAAAGTGTGGTCATAAAAAATACCTCGTTCAGGTCGTTAAAAATCGTTACAGGAACTATAACGGAGGAAGGACGGCATTTCCTGCAAAAATCGCGGCAAAATCCGCACAGAGCGTGCAAAAATCGGGGCAAAATGCTTGACAGAAAAGGCGCGGGATAGTACAATCAAGAAGATAATTGAACTATCTCAAATGAAAGATGAAAAAGATTCACAGAGAATCGGGCGTCTCCGAACCAGTAAAAACGGAAGGAGGCTTTGGGCATGACGCTTTTTTCCTACGAGATTTTTGATGCCGTGGCCCGGCAGGGCAGCTTTAACAAAGCGGCACAGCAGCTGCACCTGACCCCCTCGGCCATTAGTCACGCCATTGCCGTAATGGAGGAGGAGCTGGGTTTTGCTCTGTTCAACCGCGGCAAAAACGGCGTGTCCATGACCAGCTACGGCGCTTCCCTGTACCCCTCTATCCGCGATGTGCTCAACAGTGACGAGGCGCTGAAGCAGAGCATCGCCCGCCTGAACGGCTTGGAAAAGGGCAAGGTGAAGCTGGGCGTATTCAACTCGGTGTGCGCATCGCTGCTGCCCGGGCTGCTGAAAAGCTTTGCAGCGCATTATCCGCAGATCGAGATCGAAGTATATCAGGGCACCTACGACGATGTCAAGGAATGGCTGCGCACCGGTCAGGTGGACATCGCCTTCCTGTCCTCCACCTGCCGGGAGGAGTTCAACCTCACCGAGCTGTTCCGGGAGCCGCTGCTGTGCATCGTGCCGCAGGACTGGCCGGAGCCGCAGGACGGCGTAATGACCCCGGCGCTGATGAACGGCCAGAGCTTTGTAGTGCAGTGCGACGCCACCGACGCCGAGATGCGCCAGTTCCTCAAGAAATACAAGATCGGCACCGAGCGCCGCTGCCATGTCATCGACGACCAGTCCAACATCGCCATGGTGGAAGCCGGGCTTGGCATCTCCATCATGCCGCAGATGCTGCTGCGGGACTGCAAGGCCGCCGTCAAGGTGTACCCCATCGAGCCGGAGGAGTACCGCGTGGTGGGCTTGGCCGTGCAGCGCCCGGCGTCTATGGCTCCCGCCGTGGAGCAGATGTTCCACCACATCGTGGAGTACTGCCACGAGCTGGATCTTTCGCTGTAAATAATTATAATGTCGGAATACCGGAGCGTTTGCAAACGCTCCGGTATTTTTTCTCACGGGAGTTCGTTTCCCGCCCAAAGCGCAAGCGGAGGGCATTCCAAATCGTCCCGTCTGCCGCCGCAAGTAAAAATTGCATCCGGCGGCAAAAAGGATTATACTATAAAAAATGTCTGCGGTGCACAGGCCGCAGGGGCAGAGGAGATGAAGCATGAAACGACGGGACTTTTGTAAGGGTCTTGCGGTGACCCTTGCGGCGGGGGCACTGGCTCCCGGTGCGGCGCTGCCGCAGGCCGGGGCGGCTACGGCGCTGGTCGGCCGCGCCGTGCCGGACGACTACTATACCCTGTGGTACCGCAGCGACCGCTGCAGCGCTGACCTGCGGCACGATTACTATTACAGCGACAGCCTGTTCGACCACGCCGCCACAGAGTACGACGATAAGCTGGCACTGGCCACCTTGGGCATGGCTGCGGCTGCGGACAGCTCGTGGGAGAGCGACCAGCACTATTGGATGACGGGCGAGGTCGGCCGTGCCGACCATATCCGGGATGCCTTTGCAAAGCTGGGCTTTGCCGAGGTGCAGCTGTTCAACTATACCCACAGTCTGAACGATGCCCCGGATACGGCGGCCTGTGCCGTTGCCCGCAAAACACTGGTGCGCGGCGGCAGACAGGTGACCATCATCGGGGCGTTCGTGCGCGGCTCCGGTTATGGAGCCGAGTGGTCCGGCAACCTTCATACAGGCTCCGGCAGCGCCCACACGGGTTTTGTAGCAGCGGCGCGGCAGCTGACTGAAAAAATACGCGGATATGTTCAGGCATCGGCCAAGCGCCAGCCGCTGGGTACCCTGAAGCTCTGGATGGGCGGCTACAGCCGTGCCGGCGGCGTAACGAATTTAGTGGCGGGGGGGGCGGCCCCCCCGGCGCCCCCGCCCGGTTGCGGTAGCCGTGCTGCCGCAGCTGGAAAAGAAAAACCCCTTCGTCTATACCTTTGCCGCCCCGGCTGCGCTGGCGGCGGCAGACTGCCCCGAGCTGCAGCAGGACTTTGACAACAACCATACGGCAAGCGGCAGTCTGAAAAAGAACTGGGGCACCAGCAACATCTTCAACATCATCTCCAGCGGAGATGTGGTCCCCCGGGTGCTGCCCGCAGAGTGGGGCTTCTACCGCAACGGCAACGACCGTTTTCTGCCCGCTACAGTTGTCCCGGAGGAACTGCAGGCGCTGAACGACCGCAGCGCAGGGATGGAGGGCGCACCGCTGGATTTCGGGCGGCTGGCCGTCACCGAGGAGACCGATGCCGTGCTGCAGTCCATGATGACCCTGTTCGGCAGCCGTCAGACCTATCACGAGGACTACGAGGATGCCATGCGCTGTATACTGCAATGCGTGACCACCCGCTCGGAAGCAGAGGTGACCCGGGGCGTCATTCTGGACGATGCTGCCGTGGTGGCGCAGCTGCGCAGCATGGAGCCCATGCAGCAGTTCCCGCAGGAAAAGGTGGAGCGCTGTGTGCAGGCGGCCTCTGCCCTGAGCCGCCCGCTGCTGGAAAAGCTGGGCAATGCAGTGCCGCTGCAGGCACAGCAGATCGTGATCCCCATGCTGGCAGTCGGTCTGTGCTTTGAATTGGACCCGGAGACGCTGCAGCTGGTGTCAGACTTTGTATTGTCCACCATCACGGTAAAGGGGCAGCTGAGCGGCATCCTGAAAACAGTGCTGTGTCACTTTTTGGAAACCTACATTACCCTGCTGGAATACTATGACCCTGCCGACCACGGCATGGAGCCCTATACCCGGCAGGAAGAGCTATAAGCAAAAGGCCGCTGCGCAGACATCGCGCAGCGGCCTTGGCTTTTTACAGATAAGATCAGAACTTGAACAGGTTCAGCCCGGTAACGGGGTCGTACTGGCGGTCTACTGTGCCGTCCAGAACATCCACCACCATCTCACAGGTGGCGCTGACCACCGCCCGGTTCAGATGTCCGCCGAACACCTCGCCCTTGTCGTTGCCGGCGCTCATGTGCAGGTGGGTGTAGAATGCGCCGTTCATGGTGTTGATGGTGCCGGTCAGGGACACGATCTCAAAACTGCCGCTGAAGGTGTTGGCGTAGTATTTCTTCTCCGCTACATTGTATACGCCCACCGTAAAGCTGTTGGTGGCGCCCAGCGCCTGCACGGCGGCAAGGCGGATGTTTTCCTTCAGGGCAAGCTCTTTGACCTGTTCAAGGATCTCTTCGTCCTTGTCGATGCGTACAATGATCTTATTGCCAAAACGTTTGTATTCCATGGAAAAGCATCTCCTTTATGTGGTTTTTTGTGCGCTGTCCTTTGCCGGGAGCGCGTGCGGATTTATTGATCTTCTGAACCCGATCCAAGTTCTTCCAGCTCTTTTTCGTTTTGGAGATCTTCATTGGTTTTCTCTCCGGTGATAGCACGGTAAGCTTCTTTGATGCCGTTTTTCACTGCCCATTTGATAACGTAATACAGCGCGATCAAAATAAGGATGGCGGTCCCTCCGCTGATGCCTAATTCGTTCCACATGATTCGAGCCTCCAAATTTCAATTTGTTGAACGAAATCGAGTATACCACACCCGCCAAGGAAAGAACACCCCGATAGCGTAAAATTTGCAGGTGGAAACTTGTCGGGGCGGGGACTTGGCAAACCCGGCGTGATTGCGCTATAATAGAGCCGTAACAGTTCCACAAAGGTGTGGTAAGGGAGGTGCGGTCATGATCCGGGTGGCAGTCGTAGAGGATGACGCGGAGGTGCAGGGGGTATTGCAGGAGTACATCCGGCGGTATACCCGGCAGTACGGGACAGAATTTGAAGTATCGGTCTTTGCGGACGGGGTGGACATTCTGGAGGATTACCGCGCGGTCTACGATGTTATTTTTCTGGATGTGGAGATGAAGCATCTGGACGGAATGACCACGGCAGAGCGCATCCGGCAGATGGATGCAGACGTCATCCTGATCTTCATCACCAATATGGCGCAGTATGCCATCCGGGGCTACTCGGTGGGAGCGCTGGACTATGTGCTGAAGCCGGTGCCGTATTTTGCATTTTCCGAGCAGCTGAAAAAGGCCGAGAAAAATTTGGCCCGCCGCGCCAGCCACTATCTCATGGTCCCGGTGGAGAGCGGCCTGCGGCGGCTGGACAGCTCCCGGCTGTATTATCTGGAAAGCGAAGGCCACCGGGTGCATTACTACACCGAGGACGGCGATTTTTCGGCACCGGGCACCCTCAAGGCAGTGGAGGAAAAGCTGGCGGGCCGCCCCTTTGCCCGCTGCAACAGCGGCTATCTGGTAAATCTGGCGCAGGTGCAGGCGGTGCAGCAGAACACGGTGCAGGTGGGACCCTATGAGCTGCAGGTCAGCCGCCCCAAGCGCAAGGCCTTTCTTGCCGCACTGACCGACTACATCGGAGGTGAGGGCTCATGACCATGCTGCCGAACATCCCCCGCCTGTACACGGCGCTGGCAGAGGTGTTGGCGGTGCTGCTCTACGCCCGCCACCTGCCGCGGCGGGTCCACCGGCCGGCCGCGGGCACCGGGGGGCAGCGCCAG
>OATG01001729.1_pt1 | contig 15064 bp, 22 predicted proteins | sample 1516581 | NCBI WGS metagenome assembly OATG01 (sample SAMEA2579930, study PRJEB22360) | human gut metagenome | biome: human gut; feature: human-associated habitat; material: faeces | place: Denmark | collected 2008/2010
TTGAAACCCTATAAAGGATAGAAAAAGTGGTCAACAGACCAACAGACCAACAAAAGATGAAACATTTCAAAACAGATATAAGATAAATATATAATAATCAATAATATATATATTAATTAGATAGAAGTAGGCTGTTGTTTCCTGTTGGTCATCGTTTTCTTTTTGTTGGTCACTGTTGGCAATAATTCTAAATTCGGGGAAAAATGAAGCACTGTTGACGGTTGGTAGGGGTGACCAACAACCACTATTTTTTGTTGGTCGCATGTTTCTTAGTATTTTACCGATTATATCATTGAAATATAGTAAATTAGCATCATATTTTATATTTCCTGTTGGTCTGTTGACGTGTTGGTCGCAAAATATAACACATACACATAGGGAAAATAGAGTAAAAAAGCCTATAAGAAGAGAGAAAATCGATATGGTGACAGTAAAGATAAGCATAAAAAAGCATTTGGAGGAGTACATGCGTGGAAAATTCAATGATTGCCGGGAAGGAGTGATAACCCTTCCGGACAAGACAGATTTGTATCATACCCTATTTGATCTGACATCCAAGCGCCCGGCCTCCTGCCCTTTGGAGCAAGGAACGCTGGAAATAGCTTTGCCGGACAGACGATGTGGAAAAGATCCGGCTTACTACAACTATCTTAGCGAACGCTCGCAGCGAATCCTTGAGCGACGGATAGAGTTGATGTTCTGGGCCGAGCTGCACGAATGGATAGATTATAACAAGCATATGTATGGGATACAGTATATCGAAAGTATTTTTTCCTTTATGCGCAAATTCGATATCAACGGGATCAGCGAGGACGCTCTAAAAAAGAACTACTATCGCTGGAGGGACCGAACTAGGAAGCAAAAAGAGAAACGTTCGTACAATAAAAGTTAAATACGAGTGTTTTTCACTCCGACCAAGCGTATCGATTTGTCCCTTTTGGGAGGAATAAAATTCCAAGTGTATCCATTACGATCAGATATTATTGATAAACAAATAAAAACTAAGGTTATGGCAGATAATATGGGAGGTATCTCCGATGCGTGGTTCGCTTTCTCGATGCAAATAGCGAGCGTGTCTCAAGAGGCAGACAAAGTAAAAGTTGGATTCAAGTCCGGAGGCTGGATCAACCTTCACCCGGGGAGATATGGAACCTCTATCAAGGTTGAGCCACAAGAGAGTGAATCAGGCACTCTATATAATGTATCTGGTTCCTTGCAAATACCCCGTCAATATATGACCGGCGATCTATGGCAAAAATGCGAACGATTGAACCACCTCACGGCGATCTTTAAGTATAAACACTTTAGTGGGGATACATTCGTGGTCGGATCGGATCGTTTTCCCCTAAAATGCAAATTCGAGGTGTTGCACCCCAGCGATCCTAGCGGTTTCTCGGGATACAAAATCTCGTTATCCGGAAAGCAATTGGTTCCGCAACTTCAACTGATCGATTGACCGAAGTCCTTTACCATACATATATATAAGTATATCCTTGCCATCAAAAAGGAAGATATGCTTTATCTACACAACATTCTGGGGGGAGTATGGTTCGTCGAGGAAAACTTCGCGGCGAATTATTTCCCCCTTATCGCATCTTTTCTTACCAAGCCGGAAACGATGTTCGGGAAACCCCGGAACGCTTCTTCCGAACAAGAGCCGACCGAGGATAACGCCTTGCTTTTCGCCTCCCTAAAAAATGGCGCATACCAGATCAGCGAGTATGGAGGATGGTCTCCACCCGAGGACGCACCCAAAAACTCCGTAGCCATAATGAACATCAACGGGGCGATCACGAAATACGACCAAGAATGCGGTCCATCCGGAATGCTTACCAAGGCGAATCTCCTAAACCGATGCTACAACGAGAATAATATCAAGGCGATCGTCTTGAATATCGATTCCGGCGGAGGCGAGGGAATGGGATGCCGGATCATGCAGGAAGCGATTAACAGCCGAAACAAACCTGTCGTAGCTTTCTGCAATGATTTCGTAGCGTCCGCGGCCTATGGCATCGCCTCCTGTTGCGACAAGATCGTAGCGAACTCCAACGTCTGCCGGATCGGAAGCGTGGGTACCTATATGACGATCGTTGATACCAGCGAATATTATGCCAAGATGGGAATCAAGTTGATCGATATCTATGCCTCCAAATCCACGGACAAGAACCAAGAATTTCACAAGGCTCTGCAGGGAGATACGGAACCGCTAAAAAAAGTATGCGATACGTATAACGAGAATTTCATCTCCAGCATCGCTAACGCCCGGGTAGGCGTGATCAATGAGGATCAAGGTAAATGGGCCACCGGTAAGATGTTTTTCGCTCCGGAGGCCATGGACATCGGTATGATCGATGAGATAGATACTTTCGAGAATGTTCTTAATTATTTTAATACATAGTGATTTATGAAGTGGTTGAAAGATGATTCGTACAATGCGATGAAACAAGCGGCCGACAACTGGGACAAGCTTCTGAATAAGGTACTGGGTGATAACCCGGACATGAAAGCGGAAGACGTAACAGTGGATCAGCTGCTCGATTCGATCGAGAGCACCGGTAATACCTCCGACTTACAGGAGCAATTATCGACCGCCCAAGAAGAGTTGAAAGAGAAAGACACACTGATTGAGCAACTTCAATCAGACGTGGCAGAGCTAAAGGGAACACCGGCAGGCAAAAAGCCGGAAGCAAAAGTAAAGCAAGAGCCGACCGCCGAGACCGGAGATATCAAGGATTTCGCCGATAAGCATGAGGATGATACCCTCGCTATCATGGCCGAGGCTGATAAAACAGGATTTTTTAAACACTAAGAACAATGGCAAAACAAGGCATTTTAGATATTGAGAAACTGAATCGTTACGCGAAGGATTACGATAACGTGTTGCGTACCCTTCCCTATTTCACGTTTCAGGAGTTCGCCGCGGCCATGAAGCTCAACGTGATCGAGATCGAGAATGAGGACGTGATCGTGAACGCTCGCCGCAAAGCCGGACACACCGGCCCATATAAAGCCGGGGCCGAGATTAAGTATCCCGATGAAATCGGTAAATTGGTAGAGATGTCCATCAAACCGGAACTTACCGTTTCTCGTTTGAAGGATAACATCTTAAATTATACAGAGAAACGTATTCTCTCCAACGCCGGGGAGAAGGTGGACCATACGGTAAAGAAACACCCCATGGAGAAATTCGTGGTGGATAATCACATCATCAGCCATTCGGAGGATATCACTTTCTCCGCTTTCTTCGCCGAAAGAAACGACAATGTGTATAGCCCGATGAGTTCTTTCACCGGATTTTTCCCTTGGATCGATCATTTCAAGACAACGAAGGATATCACCATGGCGAATCGTAACCTAGTACGTACCGGTACGTTTGGCAGTGGTGACGGTGTAGATGATTACGATCGTCTGGTCAACTTCTTACGTGCGGCACATCCTTTCTTACGCCGTAAAGCGATCCTGTATTATGCCAACGAGATCGAGTTGATCTGTAAGGAGGCTTACCGGCAAAAGACAAAAGCGTTCGCCCGCCCATCCACCGAGGAGTTTTGGAAGGCGGTCAAGGACGACGCCAAGTTCCCGGGACTGGAACCTGTCACCCATGAGGCATACGGAACAGGACAGGCCTTGATCTTAATCCGTCCCGGAATGCTGGATTTTGGCGTGAATACGAAGAAGGCGACCCGGTTCGTCCAGATCCGCGATATCTTCGAGGACCCGAACGAGGTTCAGTTCTGGCTACAAGCCGGGTACGGTACCCGCTTTCAGGATATCCATCCGAAGGTATTCCAGATTAACGAGTTCACCAATGAGGGCGTTGATTTGGCGGGCGACTACGTAACCGGTGCCGCCCTGACCGTCACGATCGAGAGCGACGAGGCCATAGAAGCCGGTGCCGCTTGGAAGGTGGGCGAGAACGGCGAGTGGATGAGAAGCGGAGCTACCCTTTTAGGCATACCCAAAGGTGAGCAAACGGTATCCTTCAAGGATATCGCCGGTTATACCAAGCCGGCAGACGTGAAAGTCACGGTAGCCGATGGAGAGGACTTCACCGCTTCCGGTACTTATACCAAATCGTAAAACCAGTAAATAAATAAAACGATGAAAGATTTCAGAAAAGTTTTGTCCGTATTGTTTCTGCTAGCGGTGCTATCCGTCCTCTTCATGGGGGCGGACGTTCCGGCGGATTATGTGATGTGCGCCTCGTTTGGCCCTGTTTTATGGCCAGCCGGAGCGGACAATATGGGGGGGTATAAAGGTCGTATCGCCTTTATTCCGGAAACCTCAGTCTCTGTCGTCCCCACGCTCCCCAAAGAGGCCAAGGCCACAGCCGATTTCGTGACGGCGACAGGAGCTTTTACCTTTTTAGAGTCGGGAGGTAAACCGACACCTATTTACGCGACACGGGCAACCGTAGGATACAAAGCGGAGTCTCAAGGCGAGACAGATTGTAAAAGTTACAAGATCAGCGGCGAGTTCTTCCACCCCGGCAAGAAAGTGGAAGCCGCCGCTTTCGCCCGGCAGATCTGCAATACGCCCGGCTATTTGATCATCGAGGACAACGAGAGCCAGCAGCTTATCGGACAGCCCGGCTATCCTTGTACGGTTACCGCCTCTTTCGACGGCGGCAAGGCGGCGGCCGACAAAAGAGGTTGGTCCTTCACTTTCGAGGCCGATAGCCCCGCCCCTATGATTATCATGGGAACGCCTATCGATATAGACGCATTATTCACCGGGGTAGCTCCTACTCCACCGGAAGGAGGTTCTTAAATGATAACATTACAAAACTGGTTAGCGGACCGTAAGCGTAAATACGCGGATGGTCTAGCGCTTTTTCAAGCTCTAGCTCCGGAGGAGATGAGAAAGAAGTATATCGCTTTCTTTAGCGAGGTAAAGGAGGTTCCGCAGTTCGATTCCCATTTCACCGTATTGGTGAATAAGTTGACAACCGTAGCACGCCTATCGTCGGCCCAACCCCAGATAACAATCTCCGAACGGGGTTCGATACTCTTGAAAACAGCGGTCGCGGCAACAAAGGCGATCGAGAAAACAGCGAATCAGCTAAAAGGCGATAAAGTCTTAAAAGAAATCCTCGTGAAAGAATCCGAGCTATTCAAGCTACAAGACAAGATCACCGAGCTGGAGGAAGATAATGACGATAAATCCGGAGAGATCGATCAATTGCAAGCCGAGCTGGAGGAAGCGCAGGAAGAGTTGCAAGAACTGCAAGATCAATTCGCCCTGTTACGGCCCGGAGCGAAGATCGCCACGTACTCCTCCCTTCCGGATAACATCCGTACGATCTTCGACGAGGTCCGCCAGATCACCCCCTTGTACGCCGCCTTATTCACGGAGATGCAGAACGAGGCCCTTACTCCGGAGCAACGCAAGCCGATCGCCGATCAGGTGCATGAGCTTTGGAGCCGCCGTGCCAAGCTATGGGACCAGATCGACGCTTGGGCCGAGGGTAAGCAGATCCAGTTAAAAACCGAGGTTCAAAAAACCGAGGAGCTCCCGGCCGATCAATTGCTGAAAGGTATGCAGATCGCCAACCGGATCGAACGACTGAGGGAGAATATCCGGCGCACGGAAACCTCTATCGCCCAACATGAGAAAAACGGGAAGCTTAACCTCCGGCAAAAAGCAGAACAACGCTTGGCTTATTACAAACGTGAGCTGGCGGAACTGGATAACTTGAAATAAATCTTGCTTCCATAATGAAGGGGAATAGACAATCCATAAGGTATTGGCTGTTCCCCTTTATCATAACCTATTTAGAAAGAATGAACAAGGAACTAACATCATACGACAAGATAGCCACGGTACTTTTCAAAGGGCATGAAGAAGCGGCAAGCCTTCTCTCCTGCCGGGAGCTTATGCAAAAAGATCGCTGGATGTTATGTGTTTCCAAGTTATTGGAAGACCCCATGACAGCCGACAAAGACCTGATCGCTTTCCTAATGGCCGGTTGCGACGGTAGTTGTGAGCCCGTATCACAAGCCACCGCTTACCGTGATTTGGCCGCTATCCGGAGACTCGTAGGAAATGTACAATTAGCCGGCAAGAACTGGTATCGTTACATGGTGATCGAGGCCGCCAAGGAAGGTATCCGCATCGCCCGGGAAGCCAAAGACCCCAAAGGTATCGCCGCCAACGCGGACAAGATCGGTAAATACACCCGCTCCGATAAAGAAGACGATGACATTGATCGAAGCGCTTGGGAACCACCCTGCTTTGAGCCATCCGATGATGTCACGTTAATGGGAGATGATTTCAAGCCTATCCTTAATCTTGAAGAAGAAAGGAAATCATTCCGGGCATTGTTCAAGCAAGATCATGATATCGTAGATATTGAACCCATTACAGACGACTATGGCACTGATGACTGAACCTTTCACCCGTAAAGCGAAAGAGGCGCAACGCAAGTTTTTCAATAAGATGCAACGCATGGGAATGGCGATCGCCGCCCACGACGAGTATTGGGTGTGTAGCCGTGGTACCGGTAAATCCGAGGGTTTGGACGCACGCTTCATCATCCGGAATGTTTGGTCCATGCCGGGTTCTACCGGGGCTTTAATCTCTCCATCCTATGCCAAGGCTTGGGGTAATACGCTACCGGCGATTATCCACGCTCTCGCCGAATGGGGCTATATCGAGGGCATTCATTTCTTTGTTGGCCGCAGGGCACCCCTGTCCGCCAATTTCGGAAAGCCCAAACGCCCGCCGCTTCAGACCGCATGGAGCAATTGCATTCATTTCTGGAATGGCACCGTATTGGTCGTACTCTCCTTCAGTCAAGGGATGTCAGCGAACTCCATGTCCTTAGATTGGGTAATCGGTCCGGAGGCGAAATTCCTAGACTACGATAAGATAAAATCCGAGGTTGATCCCGCCAATCGGGGAAATTTGCAAGATTTCAACCAATGCCCTTGGCATCATTCCGTTCTCTATTCCACGGATATGCCAACCTTAAAAGCCGGACGTTGGATATTGGATAAGATCAACGACATGAATCCGGTTCATATCAACTTGATCCGGAACCTATACCGGGAAATGAAATTAACCGAGCGCCTTCCGGAACAAACACCATACACCCAACGCAAATACAAAGAATTACGCCATGACTTGATGTTGGCTCGTAAGTATCAAGCGCCTGTCAAACCTATGCGTGGCAAGACCCGGGAGTACACGGTATATTACGGAGAGTATGATATTTTCGATAACATGGAAGTCGTAGGCAAAGATTACATTTGGCAAATGTACCGCAACGTTCCTTCCCTTATATGGCGTACCGCATTCATGAACGAACGCCTGTTCCGTGTCGCTAATGGCTTCTATTCGGCCTTGAACGATTACCATTTCTATACCCCCGGCGATACTCGCTACATGGGTAGCATGGGAGCGGACTGGAACCGGCTGCGACTGGCCGGATGCCTAGCCGATGGGGATCTGGATATGGACGCTCCCTTGCTAATCGGTTTCGATAGTAACTCCGCTATCAATACCGCATGTATCGGACAGGTACAAGGCCATCAATTACGTACCCTAAAGAGCTTCTTTGTCAAGACCCCCGATAAGCTGGATGAATTGGCTCGTCAGGTTTGCGAATACTACAAATACAAGCTCAAACGTGATATCATCTTCTTTTATGACCAGACCTTCACGTGGACTACCGGCAATAACTCCGAGTCCTATCAAGATACCATCATCCGGATCTTCAAGGAATATGGCTGGGATATCACCGATATCTATATCGGACAGGTAAGCCGCCACGACTGGAGGCACGAGCAAATAGACCGGGCCTTAAAGCATGATCCGACGCTCCTTTATCCTGTTTTCAATAAATACAACAACGAGTTCCTCAAACTCGCCATGGAGCAAACAGCGGTGAAAGTAGGCAAGAACGGATTCGAGAAAGACAAATCGCCGGAAGCCACAGAAGACAGCCCCGATAACCCGGATGAGTACAAGACACACATTACCGACGCATGGGACACATTGTTTGTCGGCGCGAATTTCTTTATGCCTGAACTCGCGTACGCAGAATCCGGAATCATCTTCCTTCATTAAAAATCTGTAGACGCATTTCATGCGTGATCTGTCTGAGGGAGGCAGCAGATAAGGTGAAAAATTGAACTTGCGCCCGCATTTTTTTTGTAGGGCGCTGCGGGGTGCTTTCGCACGCTTTGAGAAAAAAACGCTACTTGAGAGGTGCGCAGCTATTAAGTATCAACAAATTAACATTTCAACAATGAGAAACCGTTGCGAAATATGCGTGGACAAAAAAAGAGCCCCTGTTATGGAGGCCCTAAATGCGCTGTTATGATTTGTACTTGCCGTGGCGTGAGTAAGCGTTGCCCGGAATGATACCCGGCTTCGGTAATCTCATAAAGTAACGCCTTGTTTAGATTAATCCATCTCTTTAGCTGGATCGAGGCCGAAGCCGGTGCGCTATTCGGGAAATATTGAATGCCTAGCTCCTGCAATCCGTAAGCCCTTATCTTAAAATTCTCATTGTCCATCCTTCTCTATTTATAAATTATCAAATATACTGAATACTAACCTCATAAAAAAAGGACGCACCCTCTTTTCCAAAACGATGCGCCCTTCTCCCTCAAACGATGCGTGCTTTTAGCCTAGATCTCGTCCGGACTCTCGGAGTCTTTTCCTCCCTCGCCTTTTTCTACGCTTACCTTCTCGAATCGCAATACCTTCGCTTGCGAGCGAAGCGCCTTACCCGGAGAGAAGGTATACTTAGGACGACGAATCTTAGTAGCGTTGAAATCCTTCTCCACCTTCGTCCCCTCACTACCGAACGTGATACGGAAATTACCGAACTCACCCAGCTGTACGATCTTGCCGTCCGACATCTCCAGCTTCATCACGTAGATAAGCGAGTCCAGCACCGCTTTCACGTCTGCGCTGGATACGCAAGAACGCTCGCCAATCATGGAGCAAAGACGCTCCATATCACTAGTACCCGTAGATTTCGCTTGTGCGTAATAAAGCTTATCGCCTTCAGTCGCTCCCTTGTGCATGTCCCGTCGCTGCACTAATTTGTAAGTTGTAGCCATTGTTTGTTGATTGTTTTGAAGTGAATAATAGATAGTTGTGTCGTGATCACGATGACGAAGATGAGAAAAGACTACTACAAGGGGTTAGTATCGGTATAGATGTGTAGAGATTAGTAGTTATAATAATTTATGAATGAACTACTTTATGGCAAGAATTGTTATATAGATCCATAGTAATAAGCAATAGAAAATCGCAACAAAATTTAACAATTCCGACATAATAGGATTGATTTTATAATTATCTTTGCATAACAAAAGTTACTATGGCAATAATTACTAATCTAAAAAAACGAATGATATGTATAATAAAAGCCTTAAAGTAAAAGTCTTAGAGGAGGCTTTCAATTCATTTTTAGATATAATAAATGAATATGCTTCCCTTCATGATTTATCTGATGCAGATAAAGAAGAGCTGGTAAAGCTGGCAAGAGATGCTTTTTATGATAAAAAAATAAAATATTATTTGGAAGATAAACTATCTTCATATTCTTCTTTTCTAGACTTCTCCGCTAATTTGGCATTAAAGAAGAATGGAAAAGAAATAGATAAATCTTCTTGGAATATTCTTTACGTAAAACAACTTAAACAACTTGTTACAAATGAATAAACCTATCAAAACAAAAGAAGAAGAACAAATTGTTGATACGCCTGAAATTTCAGAGACTCAAGAAGGAACTCATAAAAAGATGCAGGGAATTATGCAACAGATGGAAATGATGGCTTTGCAACGTTCTAATCGTAACAACTTAGATATATCAACATTTGATAAAGACCAAAAAGACAAGTTGTTGAATTTAATGGAAAAGAATGAAGATAATGCATTTGCTTATTCTACTAAACGATTAGATGTTCAAGCAAAATTAAATTTGAAGGCATTAGATGCTTCTATCATTGACCAGAAGACTTTGCGTTACGTTTTAATTGGAGGTGGAATAGCTCTGTTTACTATAATGTTATTGATTCTCTTTTTTAAGGATCAATACTTTATTCCATATTTAACGTTCATAACCGGCTTGGGAGGAGGTATGGGATTAAAGGGCTTTTTCAGTAAACTTTCTCAGAAACCACAATTGGAAGATGAAGATGATGATTGAATATTCAAAGCCGGCCCAATAAAAGCCGGCTTTTCTTTTGCCATCCCAAAAACTTTCACCATATTTGCAATGTCCTATTTCACGAAAGGCGGGTGACCGCCGAACATATTTGTATCGGTATTTTTTGTGCCCATACTATACGTATATATATAATACAACGGTTTCGTACCCCCTTGATATGGCTTAATGGCCATAACTGCCTTTCGTGGTGTAGGACAAAGGGACAGGCGAGACCGTTTTTTGTTTTTCCTGCCCCAAACAAACAATGTTAGTTATGTCCAAACACGAAAACATTTGTTTGCCGGGGAATAATAGTACCCTACAATCAACGTCCACTCACGAAACGAGTTTTTTTTCTTGGACTAGCGTCCAGAAGTTCTACAACCTGTTACCTCTTGGTATCGCCTCCTGTAAATCCATCTATGAGGCTAAAATGTACACAGTAGCCTTATTAGCCATGCTGTCTCCGGCGTTCTTACCGCTAGTGGTGGTAGCTTGGTTCATTTACAACTCTGCGAAGAAAGGAGGTAGAGGATGAGATGCGTAGTACAGGAATGCGTGATGTGGAGTAACTATTCATCTGTCCATTATAATTATGGTGTATACACAGATGAACGTTTTCCGGATGATATAGACTATGACTCTTTAAAAGAAATGGGAATTGTTATAAACCAATTTATTGAAAGAAAGGAGGCTGAAAATGACAAGGGTTGATATATCACGTGTAAAATCATTCTATAAAAGAGGTAAAGAGACAGCCTCCTACGATATAAATATAGGAGAAAGCATGAACTGTATTCGCGATATAAGCCGTGAAGAATTAATAGAACTGTATCATTCTATAGCCGCATTCTTCAAAGAAGTGGAAAAGGAGGAACTGAAATGAAACTTGACGGAGCCCTTCGGCTACTATTGCCAGAAGAATAACACATCAATCAAGCCCCGCCCGGAGAAATCCCCGGCGGGGCTTTTTCATGTCCTTTTCCGAAGGTATGATTAAGAGCATCTTTGTGAAAAATGTTTGGAGATGATATCACAGGTATTTAGCCCGATCGTAGAGAGGATCTTGATTAAGCTCCAGATGGTATTGAACCATTCTTGGGGCTGGATAATAAGCGGAATGATATTCTTATTGAATTTTATCTCGCCCGTGAAATACGCTTTCGCCGCTATGGGCGTGGCTATTACGGCCGACTTGCTATTCGGGATGTTCTCGGCAAAGAAGCAAGGTAAATTCTTCCTATCACAAAGCGGAAGAGATACCCCCGCCAAGGTGATCGTCTATTTCGGTTTCATGCTCGTGGTATTCGTTACGGAACGGATATTCACTCAAGATAACGCCATAATCACCAAGGCCGGATGTACCCTAGCCTGTGTGTGCGAGCTGTGGAGCATGCTGGGTAGCGCATTGATTATCTGGCCGAACATGATGTTTCCAAAGCTGCTTAAACTACAACTCAAAGGAGAGATCGAGTCTAAGCTAGGAAAGAATATTAGTAACCAATTAGATAAGGAGGATTGTAAAAATGACAACGACACCAAGGGGAATCCGAAACAACAACCCCGGTAATATCCGGAACTCGGAGCGGAACGACTGGGCCGGAGAAGTATCGAAAGCCGATAAAAAGGACAACGCTTTCGAGGAATTCAAGGATATACCGCATGGGGTACGGGCCATGATGAAGCTCTTGCTAAAATACCAGCGATCGTATAACCTACATTCCATAAAGGAACTGATAGAACGATGGGCACCCCGCGATGAGAATGACACGGCGGCTTACGTACGATGGGGTATGCCGGGAGATGCAAATGCCGGACTGTTGCCGGCTAGACCTGTCGGACAAGGGAACGATGTGCGCCCTAGTGGATGCCATGTGCTACATGGAGAACGGCGAGCGTATCCCTATGGAAGACATCGAGGCCGGCTGGGAACTGATGTGAGAGTGGTATTGTTTATGCGAACTCCCTTTTGGATAGCGAATCATGGAATATGGACTTTATAAGAGATTGTGTGTCTTGGCCGGAATGGTGGCTCTTTGCGCTAGCTGCTCCGTGCGTCGTAGCGCTTCTGATCATAGCCATTACAGAGATCAAGAGCGACAGGTATTGGAGAGCTTGGATACCTCTATGGATGTACGGCTTGCCAGTTCCAACACCGTGCGAGATCGGTGGAGAAACATCCGGATCATACGAAGGGAATTCGACCTTGAGCGGCAGCCGGACGAAAACGGCCGATACCCGGTCAAGGCGGAAACGACACTCGAAGGCGAGGAACATGAGAACGAGCGAAAAGAAGAAGCGGAAAGCCAAAAGAAAGAGGAGAACGAGAGCGTTTTCGCCCGGTCGGAAGCCAGCCATGAGGAAGAGCGATCCGGAGATACCGAACTCAACTCCGATGTCGGCAAGAACGCCCTCGGGTGGTGGGCGCTCGGCGTAACGATGGTTCTGGCCTTGGTAATCTTTTTAAGATGGAGATATGGAAAAAAGGATAAAACAAAGTGATGTCTGGGCTGTCATGCAGCAAAAGGATGACCGGGGACGATACAAGATGTTCTCGTTCTCGTACGTGCGGTTGAATGAAAGCCGGGAGGGAAATGGCTCTCCCGGCTCGATCGAGGATTATGAGGTAGCCTACTTCAGCTCGATCCACGCCAAGGGAAGTACGGTAAACATCCGGATTCGGGGCGAACGGTTCCCACGGAAGTTCATCCGTTGCATGATCATCCGGATTAACGGTAAAAAAATATACGCATAATGGGACGCAAGAACGTATTTCTAATGGGTGACACCGCTTTCCTCCCCGGAGCGAAAGCGGCGGTGGTCATGACCGAGGACGTAGGTTTTCTGGAGGATAAAAAATTCACGGCCACGGTCATTACCCCGGCCAAAGGATCTTCCGTCAAGAAAGAGGTCAGGTTTGTCCCGTTCGGTCACCAAGACAAGTTGCCCGTAAGGATCATGAAAAAGATCGCCGACAACACGATCGTAGGCAGCAATATCGAGTTCAAGGCGAACATGGCCTACGGCGATGGGTTGATGGTCTGCCGGAGGGTGAAGAATCCGGAGACCCAAAAGATCGAGCTGGAGGAACTTACCCCGGAAGAGGCTCCGGAGATATTCCAGTTCATATCGGATAGCAACTACTTACGGGTAATGTCCGAGCTGGCCAACGATCTGGTCGTATTCTCCGACTCTTTCGTCTATCTGGCTTTTGGCAAACGGAAGGCCGGAGAGAGACCGAAGGTAGTCCAGATCTGGCACCGGGAGATGTGCTTTTCCCGGATCAGCGAGCAAGACGAGAAGACGAAACGCATCGAGTATCATGGTTATTCCTCGCAATGGGGAGAGGAGTCATTTCCGGACGACGTGATCGTAACGAGATTGCTAGACCGCCGAAGCCCGCTTTACGATCTCAAGGTCCGTACCGGGCTCGTACCCGATCCGGAGACCGGAGAGAAAAAGGACGAGGAAGAGAATGGCTATACGTTAAGCCTCAATATGCCGGTACCGGGGCGTTTTTATTACAACCGCCCTTATTGGTGGTCCATCTTCCTCGATTGGTACGAGTTCAGTTGCGCCATCCCGAAATTCAAGAAGGCGTTGCTGAAAAACCAGATGGTCTTGAAATATCACGTCTCCATCAACATGAAATTTTGGGACAAGCTTTACGACTCGGAAGGTATCCCCAAGGATGACAAGAAGAAACGGAACGAGCGCAAGAACGCTTTCCTACAACAACTGAACGACTTCCTTTCCGGAGAGGAGAACGCCGGCAAGAGCTTCGTATCCCATTTCCGGTATGATCAGATCAATAAATACGAGGAGAACGATATCATCATCAAGCCCTTGGAATCATTTATCAAGGGCGGTGAGTATATCGAGGACTCGGAGGAAGCGACAAACGTGATCTGTAACACGATGGGCGTACATCCATCCTTGAAAGGAGCGTCGCCCGGGAAATCGAAGAACATCAACGGTACCGAGGCCCGGGAGTTATTCATTATCGCCCAAGTGCTGTTCAAGCCGCTCCGGGACATGATGGTTCTCCCGCTATACCTAGCCCGGGAGATCAACGGATGGGGAAAAGACATCGAGTTCGTGATACCCAATATCATGCTAACGACACTCGATAAGAACACGGGATCGGAAAAGAGTATCGGTAACGAAAAAGTATAATCATGACACAGCCATTCCTACAAACGATAGATGATTTGAGGCATACCGTCAAGGTAAACGCCTCATTTAAGTTCGAGATATTGGAGCCTTATCTTCAAGACGCTTTCGATCGATATATCGTCCCCTACCTCGGGGAAGCCTTGGTCGATCGGCTGTATCGAGAGCCGTTAACGGAAGATATCCTTACGATCAAGATGCTCGCCAGCCGGACACTGGGACCATTGGCCGTAGCGCTAGCCAGTCCGGAGCTAGGGGTCTTGATCGGTGACAGCGGGCATACGGTAAGCCGGAACGATAAGTTCACCGTAGCCAGCGATCAAAAGATCGCCCGATCGGAAGAGAGCATGCAGGAACGGGGATGGAATAACTTGGATAAGCTACTGGAGCATCTCGGAAGCCACGAGAACGACTATCCGGAATGGAAAGAAAGCCGCTATTACAAGAACCAAGCCAACGGCCACTACCTTAATTCCGCCCGGGAGTTCCAAGATTACGGTAAGGTGAATATCGATTATTCCCGGTTGACCTTCGAAAAGTTCCGTCCCCTACTCGATACACTGGAGATGAAGCTATGCCGCTGGATCGGGACCACTCTTGACAAGAGCTTAAAAGACACCTTAAGAACCGGCGTGGATGATCCGCTCCGGATCAAGCTGATTGATTATATCCGGGTATGGCTCGCCATGTCCCGAGCCCAGACCCCCACCCCCTAATACGAAA
>OATG01001730.1_pt1 | contig 15061 bp, 5 predicted proteins | sample 1516581 | NCBI WGS metagenome assembly OATG01 (sample SAMEA2579930, study PRJEB22360) | human gut metagenome | biome: human gut; feature: human-associated habitat; material: faeces | place: Denmark | collected 2008/2010
ACCGCCAGCAGGGGATTTCCAGCAAACCGATGGTGGAAGTGGGAGAGACACGCGGTGGTATGCAGCTCAGCTTCTTTCAGCTCGACGACCCGGTGCTGTGCCAGATACGCGATGAGATACTGAATCTGGATGTGAATAACTTGACGCCGCTGGAGGCGCTGAACAAGCTGAATGATATTAAGCGGATAGTGAAGGGAAAGTGATTTTTACTTATAGGAGAAAACGTGGAATTTCAGGACTTGTACAAGTTTTTGCACAAGCCCTGAAACTCCATGGTTAATAGTTTTTCCTCTAAAATTATTCTTCCAAGATTATCTCTAATTCTGCTATGGCAGCTTTCTTTCCTTTGTCATGGGCCGATAATCCCAATAGTTTCACATAACGTGCCCGGCAAGGAGTAAATTCTATAGTTTGCGTTGCTGTACCTATATGGAAGGTGCCATAGATAATGGGCTGCCCCCAATTTTTTCCATCTTTGCTTGCATATACTTCATAGGAAGCTATCCGTCCTTCTTCGCTATCTTGTCGCGGAGTGTAGCGGATACCCTTTATAGTGGCCTCTTTGGATAGGGAAAGATGTATCTCATGAGGGTAGGGAGCTATGTAGAATTGGTTGTGTACCGTGTGCCAATAGGTGTTTATGTTACCGTCTGCCGCCAGCTTCATGCTGTTGTCTGCATCGCTGTCTACGGAGACCACTATTTGTCTCTGGGATGCTCCGCTGATGTTTTTCAGGATGCTCACATTCAGTTCGGCTGCCGAAGCCCATTTCCTGCCGTGCATTTCGGACAAGGGAACGAATTTGAAGTAACGGGCAGTGACGGGTGTTTCCAATGTTATGGTTTGGGCAGACGTCAGATTGGAGAATGTACCTTTGACGGTGCTTTCCCAATTTTTTCCGTCTTTGCTGAAGCTTAGCTCGTAGTCTTTGACGTGTCCGTTATCATTGGAATGTCGTGCTGTGTAGATGAATTTGTCCACTACCAGTAGGGAAGCCATGTCTACCACAATGCTGTGTGGAAACTCTGGAATGGGTTCGTGCCAACGGGTGTGCCAATACGTGGAAGGGTCTCCGTCGATGGCGTTTTGCGCCTCTTCTCCTTGGCTGTCGCTGCTGGAGGAGACCACCTTCCATGCCGAGTGGTCTACGAATATGGGTAGTTCCATAGTAGTGACCAGGCTCTTGCCTAATTTTCCGGAAACAGCGTATGTTTGTATCTTTCCACCGTCAATGAACTCGAATGGAGCTGTGTATTCCCGGTATTCGTTACCGTTAAGGCTGTAGAAGATGGTCGCGTCCGGAGTTCCAGTACTCATTTGCAGGTAACCGTTGTTATCGCGTTCTACCATTACGGGCATGCATGCAGGCATCTGTACGCGTGCTTTCTTGGTAAGCTCACTTTGCGTGTAGCTTCTTTCCAAAGGCATCATGATGAAGCTGAATGCTACGGGAGTTGCTTGCAGTTCGTATTTTTTCATCGGGCCCGGACCGCAGCTTGCGTTGCCCAGAGGACGATTGTGGGCATCAAGACAAAGAACTGTCTCCTTGCGCATCGGGATGTCGTATTTGTGAATCAGTTTTTGCAGATGGTCGGGATCTGCCATGTCTTGTGCTCTGACATGCAGGGCAGAAGCCGCCATTTGGTCGCCTGCCACGAAAACGAAGCCCATACCGTCGGCGTTGGTGATGGAAATCCAGCGTACCTCTTCATGGTTACCCATCTCCTGAGGCTTTACATAGTTCACCCATTGGTCGGATACTGTACTTTCGTATACGCCTATTGGGGTGGCATCCTTGCGGTCTACGTAGTTTTCCCATGGGCCACGTCCATACCAACGCATACGCTCGAAGCCTTCGGGCAGTTCCATTCGATAGCCCACACGCGGAATGATTTCGCTGTCGGATACCGGGATGATGACACTGTTCACCATGATGGAACCATCGGCATTTACGGTGTATTCTATTTCTGTGCGATACTCAAAACCGAGTTTACCTTTGTGGCAGTTCCGGATGTGCAGGGTTATTCTGTCCTCTTCTTGGTGGGTTTCCCATTTGCCGGTTTCCGCTTGCAGCTGGTAAAGGCCTTTGCGTTGCCAATCGCCACTTACCTGTTTATCGTTGTCGGTGGGAGCACGGAAGAGGTTCAGTTCGAGTCCTTTACTTATCAGGGGGATATTATTCAATGTATATGCCGATAAAGTTCCTTCTTCCTTGGAGAAGACAGCTTCAAAACGTTCACCTTTCACCACCAATGCGTCGGCAGTTTCGTTTAGATTGATGTTTCCTTTTTCGGGTACGAATATAGGTTTCTCGCTGCTTGATAGCTTGAATTGTTCGGTGGCTACCTCGTAGTCGGCTTTTGCCCATTCGGTATCTCTTTTTTGGCAGAAACTGAAATTGATAAAGTATTCTGCTCCGGGTACCTTCGTTGCGGGTATGTCTGGCAGGGTGATGACTTTGCTTGCCTGTGCTTCCAGCTTCAAATCTTCCAGATTGCCTGAGCAGACGGTCCTTCCATCTTCCGTTATTTCGTATCTCCCGTAGAGGTCTTCCATATTGGCATGGAATCGCTTGTTGCTGATTCTATATTTGCCATTCCCTAATGCTTCTATGCGGATGGGTTGATGTATCTTCTTCATTTCATAGGATTTGGCAGATAATGTACGGTCGGAGAAGATGACGCCGTTGGTACAGAAGTTACCGTCGTTGGGCTTGTCACCAAAGTCACCGCCTACGGCCATGTAGAAGCCTTTGCCGTCGGGAGTGGGCATACGCAGGCTTTGGTCTACCCAATCCCAGATGAAACCTCCGATGAGTGCCGGATAGCGTTCGTAGGTTTCCCAGTATTCCTTGAAGTTTCCTATGGAATTTCCCATGGCATGGGCATACTCGCATACTACGTGCGGTTTCACGATCTCGCCCTTTTGTATTTTCTCCAATCGTTCACGGCCTACGTTTTCCAGCCAGTCCACACTTGGGTACATGCAACTGGTCACGTCGCAGAAAGAACTGTTTCCCTCGTAGTGGGTGGGGCGGGTAGTATCCAAACGTTTGATGGCCTTTTCAGCAGTGGAGAAGTTGTTTCCGTTTCCCGATTCGTTGCCCATGGACCACATTACGATGGAAGCGTGGTTACGGAAACGTTTCACTTGGTTCTCGTTGCGCTCGGTGAATGATTTTTCCCATTGTGGCTCGTGTGAGAGACGCATTTCGCCGTGACACTCTACATTGGCTTCTGCCAATACATAGATGCCATAGCGGTCGCATAGGTCGTAAAAGTAAGGGTTGTTGGGGTAATGGGAGGTACGGACGGCGTTTACGTTCAGCGCTTTCATTAGTTGTACGTCCTTTTCCATCTCTTCTTTGGAGACGGTACGGCCATTCAATGGGCTGTGATCGTGGCGGTTGACACCTTTGAAAAGAGTGGGTTTGCCGTTAATCAGCAGTTGTCCGTTTTTGGCAAACTCTATTTCGCGGAAGCCTACCTTTACACTACGTAGGTCTGTCACTTTTCCCTTCTGTTTTAGGGTCAGGGTCAGGTTGTAGAGGCTGGGTGTTTCGGCTGTCCATTTCAGTGGGTTCTCCACATCGAATTCCAGATGGGTACTACCTGTTTTTGTGGCGTGGATAGTGCGTGATAGCACTTCCTTTCCTTCTGTGTCGGAGAGCTTCACTATGAGTTCGGCAGAACTTTTCTTACCGGTGATTTCCACGTCCAAAAAAACTGTAGCATTACGATAATCTCCGTCCAAGTCGGTTCGGAAGAAGAAGTCCCTAATTTGCGTGCGTGGTGCTGACCATAGGAATACATCGCGGAAGATACCGCTGAACCGCCAGAAATCTTGACATTCAAGAAAACTTCCATCGGTGAAACGGTACACTTCAACTGCCAATGTGTTTTTTCCTTCTTGTAAATAGGGAGTCAGATTGAACTCGGCAGGTAAGTAGCTGTCTTCTGAATAGCCCACTTTTTTACCGTTCAACCAAAGATAGAAACCTGCTTCCACTCCATTGAAGCGAATAAATACATCTCTGCCCTTCCAAGATGTGGGCAAAGTGAATTCACGTCGGTAACTGCCTACGGGATTGGGCATGTTGGCAAAAGTATAGTCTGCCGGGCGAGGTTGGATGACGTTGGGCCATTGTACTCCTTTACTGTAATCACAGAAAGGGTAAATGGTATTACAATACAAAGGCTTGTCCCAGGGCTTGTTATGGCGTACAGCCTCTATCTGCCATGTGGCGGGCACTTTGATGTTATCCCAGTCACTTACGTCGTAGTCGGGCTTGAAGAAATCCTTCGGCCGTTTTTCGGGGTCGGCCACCCAATGGAATTTCCATGTACCGTTCAGAGTTTGATAATAGGGGGATTCCTCGATGCTCAGGCGTAGGGCTTGTCCTTCGTCGGCAAAGGGAATGGCGGTTTGGCATGCCGTTTCTTTGTTCACTCCCGAAATGTTCAGGTCATTCCATTCGGGCTGTTCGTGAGTTTGTGCTGTTGCGGCTGCGGTAGCAAGCAGCCCGGTGAATGCGATACTCAAAAAAGAGCTTCTTTTCATAAATGCAGATGGTATAAGATGATTAAGTATTAGTGATTTCCTGTCCTTCCCTCACGTTCTTCTTTTGCCGTTCGCAGTATTGACGGGGCGGCATTCCGTAACGTTGTGAAAAAGCTTTATAGAAAGTGCTTCGGTTGGTGAATCCCGTGCGGTCCATCAGCTCTTCGATGGTGAAGTTGCTGGAGACTAACAAGCGTTCCGCCGTGGAGAGGCGGTATTCTTTGATGATGTCGGCAGGCGATTTGTCAGTAAGTGGTTTCAGTTTGCGGTAGAACTGCCGGCTGCTGTAGCCCATTTCCTTACTCAAAAGTTCTACTTGCAGGTCTGGATTGGCTAAGTTCTTTTCAATGACTTCTGTCATTTTCTCTAAGAATTCTTGTTCTTCTTTGTGCAAGCAGCTTCCTTCTTTCCAGGTAAAGGTGCTGAGTGCCGAACTATAATATTCCTTCAGGTTTTCTTCGCGGCGGATGAGATGATAGACCATCTTTTCCAAATATTTCACATTGAAAGGCTTGGTGACATAGGCATCCGCCCCCGATTCCAGTCCTTTTACTTGGTCGTCTTCGTGATGCAGTGCTGAGAGCAGGATTAGGGGAATATGGCTCCACAGCTTGTGTTGCTTGATGGTGGAGGTGAAGGATAACCCATCTATATCGGGCATCATCACGTCTGAGATGATGAGATCTGGCTGTCGTTGCTCCAGGCTGTCTAATGCCTTTTGGGCATTATTGAAAGAGAGTACGTTGTATTTCTCTGTGAATATTTCGGATACGAACCACAGCATGGAAGGGTCATCATCTATCACCATGACCGTCTGCTTGTTTGCGTCGAATTCTTGGGTGTATTTTTCGGGCAATTCTTGCACTTCTTCGGTGGGAATGCTTGGAGAAGCCGCTTCGTATGCTGTTTGCGGTACTTCTTGTCCGTTGGGGGGGAGCGAGGGAAGGCTTACAGTGAAGGTGGTCAGTTCGCCCGGTGTGCTTTCGATGTTTATGTCTCCTTCCAACAGTGTCACCATGTTTTTGCAGATGGCCAACCCCAGTCCGTTTCTTGAGTTTTTGCCGTTCATCTCCACGGAGTCGAGAATCTTATAGCGGTCGAATATCTTTCCGAGATTTTCCGGTGTGATGCCTTTGCCGGTATTGGCTATCTTCAAAATAAGACGTTCGTTTTTCGTGTACAATGTTACGCTGATGTTCCCCTTGTCGGGTGTGTACTTGAAAGCGTTGGATATGAGGTTTCCGGCTATTTTGTTGAAGCAGCTCAGGTCGGTGTTCCATGTCAGTTCGGGGGCTATGTCAAGGCAGTAGTTCATTTCTCTGTTTTCCGCCATGTCACCGAAGGATTCGGCGATGTCCCTTAACTTTTCGGAAACAGGTTGCGGCTGTATGGAGAGCATTTTGTTTTCCGTTTCCAGTCTTCTGAACTCCAGCAATTCCACAATGAGACCATTCAGCTTTTCCACATTTTGCTGAATCATCTTGGCGTAGCGGTGCGTGTAGATATCTGTCTCCTTGTGGGTGAGTATCTTCTCGCACGGTCCCTGAATCAGGGTGAGGGGGGTGCAAAACTCGTGGGTGATGTTGGTGAAGAAGCGTAGTTTTGATTCATAGACTTCCTCTTTTTTCTGTCGTTCCATTTTCTTCATCATGTGCTGCCGCTTCAGGCGGTAGGTATAGAATGCATAGGCGACTATGCCTGTACATAATAGTAACCCTAACAAAAAGTAGCCCACATAGGCCCAGGTACTGAGATACCAGGGAGGAGCGATGTAAATGGTGAAGGCTTGCGGATGGCTTTCTTTACCGTTGATGTTGTTGCGGTATTTCACAAACAGAGTATATTCTCCGGGGGAAAGGTTGGAGAAGATGGCATTGGGTGAAACTCCGTTTTCTATCCATTGGTCGCTTGCTTCCTTTAGTTTATAGGAGTAGAAATAGTCGTTTCCGTTAATGTAGTCTGTTATCCGGAAGTTGAGCTGGAAGAAGTTGTGTTTGTAGTCCAGTTGTAGCACGGGCTTCCCGTCTTTGTAATGTAAAAAGTCATGCAGGTTGTATTCCTTACCGAAGATGGAAAGTCCTTTCAGGCTGATTTCGGGCATATAGTCCGTGGTGATGTAAGAATCGGGCTTCACGGTGACGAAGCCGTTTACACCTCCAAAGAAAAGGATTCCCGTAGCATTGTCTTTGTAGAAGGCTCCATCACTAAATTCGGTCACGGCCAGTCCGTTTCCGTTGTTGTAGGTCTGCTTGGTCTGTTCTTGGGGATTGAGTCTCATTAATCCTTGATTGGTACTCACCCAGAGATTGCCTCGGTTGTCCTCCAAGATACCATGTACGGTGCTGTTGGTGTAGAGCTTTGCACTGATGCTGTCTGGGTTTCCGTCTTCGTTTGAGTAGAAGCGGAGAAGCCCTGATCCAGTGCCCAGCCAGTAGCCTTGCTCGTTTTTGTGTATGGCGAACACATCGTTGGCGGTTTGGCTGTTTACCAAGTTGTTGAAGCGGAACTGTGCCATTTCTCCAGTACGTACATCAATGCGGTAGGCTCCGAGCCCTCTGTTCCCGAACCACAGCGTAGAGCTGCTTTCACGGTAGGAGGTGAAAAAATAGTTTGATGCCATATGTCCGTTACTCACCAAAGTCCGTGTAGCATGCTTCACAATAGGATCTTTTCTCTGATTTTCTAATGTCACCTTTACGATTCCTTCGCCCACGGTGGAAATCCAAAGTGTACTGTCATTGGTTTGATCAATGGAGTGCACATATTTCACTTTGGTTCCATTGGCTTGTACCGCCAGTTCTTTCAATTGGTGGGTAGAGTAGGAATAATAATTGATTCCGTTTTCCGTACCTATCCAAAGTCGGTCTTTTCCACCGGGTGCAAAACAGTAGACGGAGTTGTCGGTCAATGTGCTGTTACCGGTGATGAGACGATCATGTTTTTCGGGTGTATTGTTGACAAGATAATTCGGTATACGCAATATGCCACTGCCTTTGGTTCCTATCCATAAGGTTTGCTGTGGGTCGAGGTAAAGGCTGCGTACCGGGTTGTTCACCTGATATGCGGGAGTGTTGAGCAGGGTGTTGGTCATGGTGAATGTGTCATTGTAAAGCATGTATAACCCTTCTCCGTCGGTAGCTACCCATACGATATCTTGAAATTTGTCTTTCATCAGACAGAAGATGCCCGACTGTATTTCAGTGTATTCTATACGGTATTTAATCTTTTGGTTTGCTTCATATTTCAGTACTATCAAGCCGCTGCTTTTGAAACCGATACAGAAGTCATTTTCTCGTTTGATGATGGAAGATACTTCACCTCGTTTTTCTATTTCGTCTTTCAGGTCGGCAATGTAGTAACACTGTCGGTTGCTGAAACTATATTCGTAGAGGGCATAGGTTTCATCAATGAAGTAGGCTGAATCTTCTCCGATGAAGGCATGCTTCAAGCCGTGATGTCCAAATGGCTTTTCCGGAATCAGTGTCACGCTTTTTCCCGTGTGGTTCAGACGATAGCAACGAGTGTTGTTTCCAGTTACGAATATCCAAAGCAGGTTGTTGGAATCAATGGTCATGGACAGTACTTTATTAAAATCCATGGAAGAGATGTTTAACTGGAGAAATTTCTGGTTCTCTTGTTGGTAGTGATACAGATTTCCGTCATCTTTCAGCACTAACATGCACTTGTTGTTGCTTCGTGCCAAGAAGATGTTGTCCTTGAATTCGGTAAAGGTCCGGCAGGTCTGTCGGTATGTATCCAATCTGTCTAACCCGTAGTTGGTTTGTAACCACAGTATGCCTGGCTCTGATTCTACGATCTGGCTGATAATGTTGCCTGACAATAGGTTGCGTGACACATCAACGGGCGTATATAGGTGGATATTGTTGCCGTCAAACACGTTCAGTCCGTCGCATGTTCCTATCCATAGTACACCTTGGCTATCTTGGTAAAGGGATTGGATGGCACTATTGGAAAGACCGTTTTTATTGGAGAATTGCCGTAGGCTGTAAGCGTACACAAAATCCGGAAAACAGCATAAGAGGCTGATAAGCAATAAAATCGTATGGCCTTTCCAGTATATGTCTTTCATGTGGCTTGTTGTATTGATTTTGAGTTGCAAAGATATATTTTAAGGTGGAAACAGTCAATATTTGCAATATATTTCTTTAGTTGTAGGCTTACAGTTTGCTTTGTATCTGCTCCGTATCCTTAGAAATGTATTTGTACGGAGCAGATAGGTATGGATATGATTAGCGAATGACCGCAGCGAATCCACCGTTGCGTGCCAAACGGACTGTGATATGGTCGCCTTTCTTCAAGGATTGTTCTTGCTTGCGGTAGTCCATGGCTTGGTGGTCAGCGTTGATGCCGTCTTCAAAAGAGGTCATGAGATAATTTTTTCCTTCTTGCAGGAAATCAAGGGAGATGTTAAAGACCCGTTCACGTTCGCGGTTGTTGGTCATGCCTCCTATATACCATTGTTCTCCTTTGCGTTTGGCCACGATGGCATATTCTCCTGCTTTGGCTTCGAGAGCGATGGTTTCGTCCCATGTTTGGGGTACTTGGGTGATGAAACGTGTACACTCGTCGTTGCGATAATAGAGGGTAGGATTGTCTGCCATCATCTGCAGGCCGGTTTCAAAAAGAACAAAGAGTGCCATCTGATAGGCACGTGTGCCGATGCTGGCAGAATTGGGACGTTCGGAATGGTAGACTTCAGGCTGCATGCTAAGCATGGCGCCGGGAGTATAGTCCATGGCTCCTACTGCGTTGCGTATGAAGGGGAAATAGACACTGTTGTCGGGACGGCATCCGCCCATTTGCTCCATACCTCTTACGCCTTCGTAGGAGAGTACGTTTGGGTATTTGTATTCTAATCCGGCAGGTTTGAAAGCACCGTGAAAGTCAACGAAGAGATGGTGTTTGGCGGCTTCATGTGCTACGCGTTCATAGAAGTTTACCATCCATTGGTCGCTACGATCCATGAAATCTATCTTTACGCCTTTCACACCCCACTTTTCGAAAGTTTCGAATAGGTCAAAGTGGTTTTCTACCGTAAGCCAAGTGAGCCATAACACAATGCCTACGTTTTTTTCTTTGCCGTAGCGGATGAGTTCGTGTATGTCTACCGAGGGATTGGGTTTATAGGGGTTGCGGGTGTTCATGGCCCAGCCTTCGTCCATTACTATATATTCTACGCCGTAGTGGGATGCGAAGTCGATGAAGTATTTGTAGGTGTCAAGGTTGCAACCTGCTTTGAAGTCCACGTCGGGGCCGTAGGGTGTGGCTCCGTTCCACCATTCCCAGCTGGCTAGTCCTGGTTTAATCCAAGAGGTGTTTTCTATGACATTCTTTTCAGCGAGGCGATAGGATAGAGTGTTTTCTATAAGTTTGCGGTCATCGTTGGTAATGACGAAGTAACGCCATGGATAACTGCGCTTGCCTGCGGTACGGGCTATGCAGTTGGCTTCTTTCAGAATCTTGAGACTGCGGTCACCGTCTTCTCCGAATTCAAGAGGCAGACGGGGGAAGACGGCGGTAATGCCGCCTTGTCCATCGTTTTTCAGAAACATGGCGGGATAGTCTGTCAGATTGGTTTCACTCATGAGGATTTTGTCACCTTTGGGTGTGCTGGCTAAAAGGGGAAGCAGAGCCATGCGATTGGAGTTTTTCCACTCGCTGCTTGTTTGGTGGCGATATTCTTCTTCATAGGAAGTCTTAAAGCCGTCAGGTTGCTGAAGATGTAGCAGGCAATCATCCACAAAGTTCAGGCGGAGGATTTCATTCATTATTTCTTGCTCGCCTTTCAGGTCAGTAAGGAAGCGGTAGGCGAATCCGTCATCAAAGGCACGGAACTCTACTGAATAGCCTCCTTTAAACTTCAGTAGCAATTGGTTGTAGCGGTTGGTTATAGTAGAGAATTTCAGGGGTACGATGGGAGTCAGTTCCTCGTTTACATTTTGGCGTACTACTTTGTTTAGTTTAGGATGGATGCCCAGCTGGTGGTTGGTAGTTTCCAGACCAATGACACAGTTGTCCATCAGTGTTTGATTTCCTTGGGTTACATCATATTGGATTTGATCGGTCAGCTCCACTGAGATGCGGATGTTTCCGCTGGGTGAGGCCAGTTGATGTACTTTCTGTCCGAAAGCGGTCAGTGAGAGGCAGAGAACTGCCGAGAGTAGGAATTGTTTTTTCATGTTCTTAGCTTTTGGATTTTTACAATATACAAAAGTAGTTTGTATTCTGTAGGAAATGTATGCTATTTATGACATAAATATATAAAATCATGCCACAGACGACTTTTTACATATCTATGTCGCGAATCTGTACAGTATGAGAGTGAAGGATGGGCTATTTTTGTTACCAACATTCCACATGTCAGAAAACTATTGTTGCCGGATGGAGGCTAAAGAGAGAAGGTGAAAGAGCGGTTTGCGGCTAGAGGAGGCAGCACATTTATAACAAAGAATGCGGTGGTTTATATCGAATTGACATTATCTTTTACGAAAAAACAATAATAACAAAACCATGAAAAAGAGACGAATACTGATGGGGAAGACCCATCTGATAGCGGGAGCCGTGATGTTGGCCGTTGCAGGAGGACAATTATCGGCTCAGACCGTTGCACCGAAGAAAGCAAAAGCGTACATGGTGGCAGATGCCCACTTGGACACGCAGTGGAACTGGGACATTCAGACTACTATTAAGGATTATGTTTGGAATACCTTGAATCAGAACCTTTTCCTTTTGAACCAGTACCCCGACTATATCTTTAATTTTGAAGGTGGAGTGAAATATGCTTGGATGAAGGAATATTATCCTCGTGAATATGAACTGATGAAGGCTTTTGTAAAGGCAGGTCGATGGCATGTGAGTGGGGCCAGTTGGGATGCTACCGACACTTTGGTGCCGTCTGTTGAATCGTTTATTCGCAACATTATGCTGGGGCAGGAGTTCTATCGTAAGGAGCTGGGGGTAGAAAGTACCGACATCTTCCTTCCCGATTGCTTCGGATTCGGTTGGACATTGCCTACTGTTGCTGCCCATTGTGGACTGATAGGTTTCTCTTCACAGAAGCTGGATTGGCGTAACAATCCTTTCTACGGTAAGAGCAAGCATCCCTTTACCATCGGACTGTGGAAAGGAGTGGATGGAGCGTCCGTCATGCTGGCTCACGGATATGATTACGGTCGTCGTTGGGATAATGAAGACCTTTCAGAAAATAAATATTTGATGGAACTCTCCAAATGCACTCCCCTGAATACCGTTTACCGCTACTATGGAACAGGTGATGTGGGCGGTTCACCTACCATCGCTTCTGTGGCTTCCGTGGAGAAAGGTATCAAGGGAGACGGTCCGTTGAAGATTATCAGTGCAGCCAGTGACCAGTTGTTCAAGGATTACCAGCCCTATGGCAGCCATCCCGAGCTCCCCGTATTTGACGGTGAATTGCTGATGGACGTTCATGGAACCGGCTGCTACACTTCACAGGCTGCTATGAAACTCTATAATCGTCAAAATGAACTTTTGGGTGATGCCGCTGAACGTGCTTCTGTGGCTGCTGCCCTTTTGGGGGTTGCCGAATATCCTGGCAAGAGCCTGACGGAGTCTTGGCAGCGCTTCATATTCCACCAATTCCACGATGATTTGACTGGTACCAGCATTCCCCGTGCCTATGAATTTTCTTGGAACGATGAACTTCTCTCTCTGAAACAGTTCTCCGGTATCCTGACTCATTCTGTGGGAAGTGTGGCAGGCAAGCTTGATACTCGTGTCAAGGGGATTCCCGTAGTGCTCTATAACGCTTCGGGCTTCAAGGCTGCAGATGTGGTGATCATCGAAGTGGAGGCTTCCCGTTTTCCCAAAAGTGTGGCTGTATATAACGAACAAGGCAAGTTGGTGGTTTCTCAGTTGGTTTCATATACTGATGGAAAGGTCCGCTTGTTAGTAGAAGCCACTGTACCCGCCAATGGATACGCAGTTTACGATGTCCGCCTCTCCGGCGAAGGAAAAGAGATGCCTGCTGTTGAAGCTGCAAGTGTTGAAAATTCGTTCTACAAACTGACATTGAATGAGAACGGTGACATTACTTCACTGTTTGACAAGAGAAACAACAAGGAATTGGTAAAGGCTGGTAAGGCTATTCGTTTAGCCCTCTTCACTGAAAACAAGTCATTCGAATGGCCGGCATGGGAGATATTGAAAGAGACTGTGGACGCTACTCCTATCTCCATCACCGAGGATGTGAAAGTGACTCTTTGCGAAAACGGCGCATTACGTAAGACTCTCTGCGTGGAGAAACGTCACGATGATTCTTTTTTCCGCCAGTACATCCATTTGTATGAAGGTGTATTGGCCCACCGCATTGACTTTACTAACGAAGTGGACTGGCAGTCTACCAACGCTCTGTTGAAGGCTGAGTTTCCCCTCAATTTGAATAATGAGGTGGCCACTTACGACTTGGGCGTAGGCAGCGTGCAGAGAGGAAACAACATCTTGACCGCTTACGAAGTATATGCTCAATATTGGGCAGATTTAACGGACGCTAACGGTTCTTATGGCGTTTCCATCATGAACGACAGCAAATATGGCTGGGACAAGCCTGATAACAACACCCTGCGTCTCACTTTGCTGCACACTCCGAAGACAAAAAAGAACTATGCTTATCAAGATCGTCAGGACTTCGGTCACCATACCTTTACTTACAGCTTGGTAGGTCATGTGGGCGCTTTGGATGTAGTTCAAACCCGCGAGAATGCTGAACTGCTGAACCAGCGCATCAAGGCGTTCGTTGTTGGAAAGCATCGCGGCGAATTAGGTAAGAGCTATTCATTGGCTTTTTCCGATAACCGGAATGTACTTATTAAAGCCTTAAAGAAAGCCGAAAGTTCAGATGAATATGTGGTACGCGTGTATGAAGCTGCAGGCAAGCAGGCGCAGAAAGCCTCGATTGTCTTTGCCGACAACCTTGTGGCTGCTGTAGAAGCAGATGGTACGGAAAAGACCATCGGTAAGGCTACATTCAGTGGAAATCGCTTGGAAGTGTCAGTCAATCCAAACAGCATTAAGACCTACAAGGTACGTTTCGCTTCCAATAAAAAGGTGCAGACGGTGGCCGAACCATTGCCCCTTGTTTATGATAAGAAGTGCTTCAGTTGGAACGAGTTCAAGGCTGCTGCCAACTTTGAGTCTGGTTATTCTTATGCTGCTGAATTGATACCTGCCGAGATGAATGTGCATGGAGTGCCTTTCAAATTGGAGACACGTGAAGAGCTGAATGGTATGGCTTGCAAGGGCAATGTACTGAAACTGCCCGCCGACTGTACTTATAACAGACTCTATATCCTTGCTGCTGCCGCTTCTGATAAAGATGTGAAGGGGATATTCCGCGTAGGCAAGTATGTGCAGGAAGTCATTGTTCCTTCTTATACTGGCTTCATCGGTCAGTGGGGGCACACCGGACATACGGAAGGTTATCTGAAAGATGCTGAAGTTGCCTATGTGGGTACGCACCGCCATTCCGGTGAAGGCGATCAGCCGTATGAGTTCACTTACATGTTTAAGTTCGCAATAGACCTGCCAGAAAGGGCTACTGAGGTGGTATTGCCCGATAATAAGGATATTGTTATTTTTGCCGCCACTTTGACTGATGTTGCTGCTACTTCTGTTTGTCCCGCTTCCGAACTGTTCCGTACGGCAAACAAGTGCAATCGCTATCAGACGGAAAGCTCCACAGAGAGAGTGAACATTCTGAAGCAGGACATGGTAATGGGCTATTCAAGCTATGTGAACGAGAAAGAGAAGCCGGCTTTCATGGTAGATGGCGACGAAAACACAAAGTGGTGTGCTATTGCTGAAATGCCCCACTACGTAGACTTTGATTTGGGCGGTGAAAGAAGCATTAATGGCTGGAAGTTACTGAACGCTGCCGGCGAAAACCATTCCTACGTCACTTCCTCCTGCTTTCTGCAAGGTAAGAGCGACAAGAATGGTGAATGGCGCACACTGGACTATGTTTCGGGTAATGGTAAGAATGTACTGAATCGCACGCTAAATAAGTCTGAAAGTGTTCGCTACCTGCGTCTTTTAGTGACACAGCCCATGCAATCGGCTTCTGGTAAAGATGTGCGCATTTATGAAATGGAAGTATACGAATAAACAGTTATTATATTCCCATTTTTCAGATCCTTGTGTCTGTCACCACAGACACAAGGATCTGATGATTCTCAGGTGTAAGTGCTTAATGTGAGTAAGTTAACAACTCTATTGAAGTAAATTTATTGGAAATAACAAATACCTTGAAAAATGAAAATTAGAATATTTGCTGTTGTATGTTTATTAGCTGCTAATCTCTTTACAATATCTGCTCAAAAGTGGTTTACGCCTGAGGCGGAGAAACAAGTGGATGCTCTTTTGAGCCAGGTAGTAGAAGGAAACTACAAGAATAATATCTATATTTGGAATAATCTCATAATCCGCTAAGAATAAAAAGTTTATG
>OATG01001741.1_pt1 | contig 14905 bp, 10 predicted proteins | sample 1516581 | NCBI WGS metagenome assembly OATG01 (sample SAMEA2579930, study PRJEB22360) | human gut metagenome | biome: human gut; feature: human-associated habitat; material: faeces | place: Denmark | collected 2008/2010
AGAAGTTCAAGAGGCGGCGGGGTGTCGCGCAGCGGCGAGCCGCCGCCGGTGAGTTGCAGCAGTAGCGAATCCTGCGGCAGCAGCGCGCCGCCCAGCGAGTCGAGCCTAAGCAGCGTGCTGTCGACGGCCGTGCGCAATGAATCGCGCCCCAGCGAATCGCGCCGCAGCGAGTCGGGCAACGGCATTCGTCCGCCCCGCACGATGGACTTCTTTCCCCGGAACCGTTCGAGCGACACCGAGCCGCCTTTGACGCCCTGCGGGGGAGTCTGGGGTACGGCCGCTTCCGCCGCCGCGATGCAGACGACCGCGGCCAGCAGGGCCGTGAGCAGCGAACGACGTATGCCCGGACGGAATTTCATGCGTTATTTGTCGGCGAAACGGGTGAGGAACTTTTCGATGTCGGCGTCGCCGGCGAAATCGATGACGATCTTTCCGCCGCCGTTTTTCGACCGCTTGATGCTGATCTCCTGCGAGAAGAAGCGTTCGAGCTGCTCCACCAGCCGCAGGTAGCTTTCGGGATACTCCTCGTCTTCGGCCGGCTCGGCGGGACGCTGCGCGTTGAACGAACGCACCAGCTCCTCGATCTGGCGTACCGAGAGGTCTTTCTTGATGCAGCGTTTGAGCAGATGCAGCTGCCGGTCGGCCGGTGCTCCGGCGATCGCCTTGGCGTGGCCGGCCGAGATCAATCCCTCTTTGAGTGCCAGCTGGATCTCGTCAGGCAGTTTGAGCAGGCGCAGAAAATTGGAGACCGTCGAGCGCTTCTTACCCACCTTTTCGGAGAGCGCGTCCTGCGTAAGCCCGCACTCGTCGATGAGCCGCTGCATTCCCAGCGCGATTTCGATCGCGTTGAGGTCCTGCCGCTGGATGTTCTCCACCAGCGCCATCGCGTGCAGGTTCTCGTCGTCCACCTCGCGGATGTAGGCGGGCAGCGTGGCTACGTCGGCGCGCTGTGCGGCGCGCCAGCGGCGTTCGCCGCTGATGATGATGTACTTCCCGTCGCCCTGCCGCTTGACCGTGATGGGCTGGATGACCCCCAGCGTGCGGATCGAGTCGGCCAGCTCGTCGAGCGCCTCCTCGTCGAACTGCGTGCGCGGCTGCGTGGGATTGGGGATGATCTCCGAGACGGCGATTTCTGCCATTTCGGTCATCGGTTTGAGTTTTGCGTCGAGGTGGTCGTTGCCGAAAATGGCGTCCAACCCCCTGCCTAATCCCTTCTGTTTCATACTGTCTCGTAATTAAAGTCGGGGAATCGTACTTCCCCGTATGCGCCGCGAGCCTTGGTTTCGCGATGGCCGGTCGGCGTCCTATCGTAAAGTTCGCACGAGCGCAGAGACGATCGTCTGCGTCGTTTCCCGCATGGCGGCCGACCGGCCGCCGATGCTCAATTCCCGTTTTTCCTGTTTCTTTTGAGCAACTCTTTGGCCAGGTTGAGGTAATTGACCGAACCCGATGCGGCCGCGTCGTACAACATGACGGGCTTGCCGTGCGAGGGGGCCTCTCCCAAACGGATGTTGCGCTGGATTATTGTATCGAACGTCAGCGGCCCGAAATGCTCGCGCACCTCGGTGGCGACCTGGTTGTTCAGGCGGTTGCGCATGTACATCGTCAGCACGAATCCTTCGATTTCGAGCGCGGGGTTCAGGCCGCTCTTGACGATCTTGATCGTGTTGAGCAGCTTCGAGAGCCCTTCGAGCGCCAGGTATTCGCACTGCACGGGAATCAGCACCGAGTCGGCGGCCGTGAGGACGTTGACGGTGGTGTATCCCAGCGAGGGCGAGCAGTCGACGAGCACGTAGTCGTAGTCGTCGCGCACCTCCGCGAGAATCCGCTTGACGACGTGGTGGCCCTGTTCCATTTTCGGAAGTTCGGTGTCGGCCGCCACCAGATTGATGCTCGACGGCAGCAGCCACAGCCGTTTGACGTCCTCGCTGCGAAGGATCACCTCCGAGGCGCGGCGTGCGCCGGTGATGCATTCGTAAATGCCCTCGGCATTGATGTCGAAGCCCAGGCCCGACGTGGCGTTGGCCTGCGGGTCGGCGTCGAGCAGCAGCACCTTCTTGCCGAGAATGGCCAGCGAAGCGGCCAGATTGATCGCCGTCGTGGTCTTTCCCACGCCGCCTTTCTGGTTTGCGAGTGCGATGATTTTTGCCATTCGTAAAAAGGGTTTACAATCGGGCAAATTTAGTGAATTTAAATCGAATTTCAGCAACGTTCCCGAAAAAATGCTTACCTTTGGTCTCTCGAACCGTTGACCGTGAAAGTTATACAGATGAAATTCAGAAAATCGCACCGGGAGGAGGTTCCCGTTTCCATGGACGATACCGCCCCGTCCGCGCCGGAGGGCGCAGCGCCGGCGGCTTCCGGGCCGCGCGACCCCCCCGATCAGCGTCAGAAAGGCGCCCGGGCGCCTCCGGCCCCGGGCGCCCCCCCTGCCGATCCGGCCGCTCCGCGCTACAAGTTTCCCACGTGGTTCGATCTGCTTGCCCTCGTAGGGCTGTTCGTGGTCATCCAGCTGGTCGTGGCGTTCGTGCTGCTGCTCGCGGGGGCGAGGATGCCCGATGCGGCCGCGCTGGGCAGTGCCGACGAGACCGTTGCCGCCCGGGCCCATGCGGCGGCCGCGCAGTTCAACTTTTACGCCTATCCGCTGACGATGGGGCTGATGATCGGCCTGACGCTGATCTACCGCCGTCTGCGCGGGGGGAACCGCCGCCTCGGGCGTTACGCCGTGCGCGGGCTGAATCCCGCGCTGATTCTGTGGGGAATGCTCCTGATGGCGGCGACCAACGTGGTGTTGGAGCCGTTGCTCCAATTGCTGCCCGAAATCCCCGATTTCTACGGGCGGGGCTGGCGGGCGCTGCTGCTTACGGTGGTCATGGCGCCGCTGGCCGAAGAGTTCCTCTGCCGGGGCATTCTGCTCGACGCCGCCCGCGCCAAAGGCGGCGCGGCTTACGGACTGCTCTTTTCGGCGCTCTTTTTCGGCGTGATCCACTTCTATCCGGCGGCCGTCGTCAACGCCTTCGTGATGGGGCTGCTGCTCGGATTCATCTATATCCGTTCCAATTCGCTCTACATCGTGGTGATCCTCCATGCGTTCAACAATGCGCTGGCCATGCTGTTGCTCACGCTCGGATATGCGCATACGACGCTGTACGAACTGATGTCCGCCCACGGCTTGAAGATGCTCTATACGGTCGTTTACGGCGTGTCGCTCGGCATCTTCCTCGTGGCCGGCTATATGGTGTGGAAGACCATCGCGCGCCTGCGGGAGCAGGAGCAGGCGGCAGCCGAAGCACAATAATCCGGTCGGATTAGCGTTCTTTTGCGGTAAAAATTATATCTTTGCCCATCGGATATGCGAATTGTTACGAAGATAACGGCAGGACTTCTGCTGCTGGCGGCCGTCGGCTGTCGGGAGATGCCGACCGTGACCGTCGGCGGCGGCCGCACGCTGGCCAAGGCGGGCGGCGCGACGCTCGACGAGCAGGAACTCGGCCGTGCGTTGCCGGCGGGGCTGACGGGCGACGACAGCGTCGCCTTCGCCGAGTTGTATGTCCGCAAATGGATCGGCAAGCAGTTGAAGCTGTCGGAGGCCGAACAGCTCTTTTCGGCTTCGGCCGACGACATCGAGGCGAAGGTCGAGGCCTACCGCCAGTCGTTGCTGATCCGCAAGCTCGACCAGTTCTATGTGGACGAACGCATCGACACGACCTTCACCGAGGAGGACATCGCGGCCTACTACAACGCCCACAAGGCGGAGTTCAAGCTCGACCGGCCGCTGGTCAAGGGGCGTATCGTGCGCTTTCCGGTGAACCACCGCCAGTCGTTCAAACTGCGCGAACTGGTCAAGGCGAGTTCGACCGACCGCTTGCAGGATCTGGCCGACATCTGCGCCAAGAACGATTTCGAGTTGAAGGAGTTCGCGGAGTGGACGCCGTGGAGCGATTTTGCGGCCAACCTGCCGCTGCGTCAGGGAATGGCATCGGAGCAGTTGATCCGACCGGGCGAGGTGCAGCAGCTGCGCGACAACGAGTCGCACTATTATTTCTTCGTGACGGAGGTGGCCGGCAGCGGCCAGACGGCGCCGCTCGAAACGCGCCGGGCCACCATTCGCCGTATCCTGTTCAACCTGCGGCAGGCCGAGGTGATCCGTTCGCACGAGGAGGAGCTGGTCGACGCGGCGCTGGCGGAAGGCGAGGCGAAAATTTACGGGAACAGGAACAATTAGACTTTATAGACTTTACGATATGAGATTTGCAAGGATTCTGTGTTGTGCTGCGCTGGCGGTTTGCGCTTTCGGCGTGCGGGCCCAGCAGGTGATGCTGGACAAGGTCGTGGCCGTCGTGGGCGGGTCGTCGATCACCTACTCCGAAGTGGAGAACACCGCGCGGCGGTTGACCGAGTCGCGCCGCGAACAGGGCTATACCTCCGACCGCGACCCGATGAACGAGGCGCTCGAACAGCTGATGATGCAGAAGTTGCTTTACAATCAGGCGCTCATCGACTCGGTGGAGATCATGAAGACCGACATCATGGCCCGCGTCGAGGAGGAGGTGCAGGATATGATCGCCCGCGAAGGGACGATTCCGGCCGTCGAGGCGAAGATGCACAACCCGATCTTCAATATCCGTGAAAATCTGCGCCGCCGCTACGAGGAGGAGGCCTACGCTTCGGGAATGCAGCGCGAGGTGATCGGCAAGGTGACGATCATCCCCGGCGAGGTGGAGCGATTCTACCGCCAGACCGACAAGGACAGCCTGCCCGTGATCGGCGACCAATACGTCTACGCCCATATCACCAAGTTCCCCAAGTCGATCAACGAGGCCAAGCGCCGTGCGCGCGAGCGTCTGTTGGAGATGCGCGAACGCATCATCACGGGCGACGCCAAGTTCGACCTGCTGGCGCGTATCTATTCGGTCGACGGTTCGGCGCTGCACGGCGGCGAAATGGAGCCTGCGACGTTGCAGACCTTCGTGCAGCCCTTCGCCGACGCGCTTTCGGAGTTGAAACCGGGGCAGATATCGGAGGTCGTGGAGACGCAGTACGGCTTCCATCTCATCCAGCTCATCGACAAGAAGGGCAACCTCTATCACTGCCGTCATATCCTGATCCGCCCGACCTACACCACCGAAGAGCTCTCCGAGCCCGACCGGCAGCTCGACAGCATCGCGGAGTTGATCCGCGCCGATTCGCTGACGTTCGAGGAGGCGGCCCTGCGCTTTTCGGACGATCCCTATTCGCGCCAGAACGGCGGTATCGTGACCAACCACGAGTTGCTGGAGCATTACAACGCTAACGACGCACGCTATACGGCCACGAAGTTCCTGAAAGAGGATTTCGGCAACATGGGCCCCAGCGCCATCGCCGACTTCCGCACGCTCTCGCAACTCAAAGTCGGCGATATTTCACCGGCCTATCAGACGCAGGACATGAACGGCAACCAGTTGAGCAAGATCGTCAAGCTGGTTCAGATCATCCCCACGCACGTCGCCTCGCTCAACGAGGACTACCTGCGTTTGGAGCAGATGGCGCTCAACCGCAAGCAGGAGAAGGTTTTCGGGGAGTGGCTCTCCAAGAAGATCGACGGCATGTACGTCTACATCGATCCCGAGTTCCGCGACGGGGAGTTCGCCAACAAACATTGGGTAAAATAGCGAAGGCGGTTCCGCGGCGAATCCGGCCGGCGCTCCTGCGCTGCGTCCGGTGAAGGAATGCGGCGGGCCGGCCCGTTTTTTGAAGCAGTCATCCGTTTGAGACGATTCCTGACCATAGCGTTCGTATTGCTGGCCGTCGGCGCGACGATGTTCGCCCAGACGGGCGGCCGCGGTGCGGCACAACCCGAAAAGAAGGTCGTCGACCTGAAAGCCGACGTGATGTACCCGATCGAGTTTCGGGATACGTCGGCCGTCTGTTTGGTCGGCAACGTCGCCTTCTACCACAGCGGTGCGGTCATCACCTGCGACAGTGCCGTGCGTTACAGCGAGAAGCACATGGAGTGTTTCGGCAACGTGCTCATCAACAAGAACGACACCTACGTCTACGGCGACCGCGCCGACTACAATGGCGAGACGCACGTGGCCAACGTCTACTCCGATCTGGTGAAGGTGGTCGACGGCGACGCGACGCTCTACACCTACAAATTCCTTTTCAACACCAAGACCAACGTCGGTGAATTCGCCGACGGGGGCGTGGTGACCAACCGCGAAAACCAACTCGAATCGGACCGCGGTTACTACTATGCCAACGACCGCACGGTGATCTGCGTGGATCGGGTGGAGATCCGCAGCGAGGAGTACGACCTCACGGGCGATTCGGTGGTCTACAACCTGACGACCGACCACGCCTACTATTTCCGCCATACGAATATCTGGAATACGCAGGGCGACTACCTCTATGCCGACTGCGGCAGCTACGACAAGGGCGGCGAACTGTATACCGTCACTGAAAACGGCTATATCCTCACCGAGAAGCAGGAGGTGTGGAGCGATTCGATCGACTACTACAAACTCGCGGGACATGCCGTACTGCGTGGCAATATCCAGATCGACGACACGGAGCACAAGGTGCTCGCGTTCGGCGATTTCGGCGAGTATTGGAAGGAGCCGGGCAATGCCTTTCTCACGCGCCGCCCCGCGGTGGTGAGCTACGATACGTCGCAGGGCGATTCGCTCTTCATGGCGGCCGACTCGATGTTCCTCTATACGATCGATCCGGCCAGGCAGCGCGCCGATTCGTTGCGCGCCGCAGCCCGTGCGGCCGACTCGTTGCACGCCGACTCGTTGCGTACCGATTCATTGCGTGTCGATTCGCTGGCGCCCGCCGCCGGGGATTCGGTGCAGGGTGTGCGGCCCGAGGCGCCGATCGTCGCGGCCCGCCGGGGATCGTTGTCCGAGGGGCGGGGCGACGCGAAACGGAACGGAACGGAGCGCACCGATTCTCTGGCACCGCGACGGGCGGACAGCCTGCGCAGGGATTCTCTGGCGGCGGATTCGCTGCATGTCGACTCGCTCCTTCGGGATTCGTTGCAGCAGGATACGGTGGTAATGACCAAGGAGCAGCGCAAACAGTTGCTGCGCGAGGCGGCCGCACGAGAGAAGGCCGAACTGAAAGCGAAGCGCGATGCCGAACGGCAGGCTAAACTCGATACGATCGCGGCGCGCCGTCTGGCCAAGACGCGCGCGAAACTCGACGCACAGCGCGCGAAGGATTCGTTGCGCAATGCCCGGCTGGCGGCCAAACGGGCCGAAAAGGCGGCGCGGCGGCGTGCCAAGCTGGGACTGCCCGAACCGGTCGACAGCACGAAACTCGATTCGCTCGACCGGCATACGGAGGGAGCGGACTCGCTGGCGGCGGACAGCCTGCGCAGGGATTCTCTGGCTGCGGATTCGCTGTCGCTCGCCTCGCCGGGGGCGGCCGCCCGACTCGCTGGGGCTGACGCCTGCCGATTCGCTCGATTCGCTGGCGCGCGATACGATCTACCGGTTGGTCAAAGGATTCCGCAACGTGCGCATCTACCGCTCCGACTTCCAGTCGGTATGCGATTCGCTGGTGGCCGTTTCGCGCGACTCGACCATTCATCTCTACATCGATCCCGTGCTGTGGAACCAGAACAGCCAGATCACTTCGGACGTGATGGACATCTTTACGGCCAACAGCCAGATCGTTCGGGCGGAGTTCGTCGGGCGGCCGCTGATGGTCTCCGAGTTGGATACGATGCACTACAACCAGGTGGCGGGCAAGACGATGACCGCCCTGTTCCGCAACAACCAGATCTACCGCAACGACGTGAAGGGCAACGCCCAGACGATCTATTTCATGCAGGAGGACGATTCGCCCGACATCATCGGGCTGCTGGTGCTCGAAAGCGGCGATCTGACCTTCTTCATCGAGGAGAAGCAGGTGGTGAAGATCACCTATCGCAACAATCCCGTCTATACGATCTATCCGATGGACAAGATTCCGCCCGACGTGGATCTCTTCTTGAAGGATTTCAAATGGGAGGCCAAGCGCCGGCCCGCGCAGCGCGATGTCTTCGACCGCACGATCCGGCCTTCGGTCCGTGCGGCCAAGAGCAGCCAGTCACGCCCGCAGTTCCCGATCGCGGCGCGCATCGACGCCTTCAAACGCCGGTTGATCGAGAGCCGCCGCTGGAGCGACCGCAACGACGTGGTGCAGCCCGACGTGATCGAGTGGATGTATTCGCTGGGCTGGCGTCCGCCCGAACAGGAGGAGGAGAGCCTGCCGGTCGTTCCGCTCGCCGGAAATGCGAAAGAGACCTCGCCGTAGAGCGGGGTCTCTTTTCGTATCGAGGCGGGTGGAGACGAGGCCGAGCCGCCGGTTCTCAGGGGCGGACGAAGGTCAGGCTTCTGTCCTCTTCCGCGAAGAGCACGGCGGTATTGACCAGTGCCAGATGCGAATAGGCCTGCGGAAAATTTCCGAGCAGTTCTTTCGTATCGAAATCGATATCTTCGCTGAACAACCCCACGTGGTTGGCACAGCGCAGGACTCCGTCGAACAACCGTCGGGCCTCCTCCCGCTCTCCGATGACGAAGAGCGCGCGTATGAGCCAGAACGTGCAGATCGTGAAGGCCGATGCGGGCATACCGAAATCGTCCTCGCTGTTGTAGCGATACATCAGGCCGTCGTGCAGCAGCGCCTCCTTGACCGCCCTTACCGTTCGGCTGTAACGCGGGTCCGTCGCCTCGATGAAACCGTAGGGTTCCATGAGCAGCAGCGACGAGTCCAGCGCCAGGTTGTCGTAGGCTTGCGAGAAACTTCCGATTTCCTCCTTCCATCCGTTTTTCATCACGTCGCCGCGGATGTCGTCGGCCTCCCGCCGCCAGCGGCGGCCGTACTCGTTTTTGCCGAGCAGGTCGGCGACCTTCGCGCCCCGGTCCAACGCCACCCAGCACATCACTTTCGAAGAGACGAACTGGCGGCTCCGGCCGCGGATCTCCCAGATTCCCTTGTCCGGTTTGCGCCACTCCTCCGTCACGGTCGAGAGAATGTTCTTGACCATCTCCCACATGTCCTCGATTTCGTCGAGCGAACCCGGCATCAGGCGGTAGTATTGGTAGATCAGATCCATCAGGTATCCGAACGAGTCGTTCTGCCGCTGGTGGTAGGCATCGTTGCCGATGCGCACGGGTTTGGAGTTCTTGTAACCCGACAGATGATCCAATGTAGTCTCGGTCAATGTCCGCTCGCCGCGGATGCCGTACATGATCTGGTAGGGCTCGTGCGTGTTGACGAACGTCGACTGGATGAAGCGCATGAACCGGGCGGCCGCTCCGGGGTGTCCGATGCGGAAGAGCGTCTCGATGGACATCGAAGCGTCTCGGAGCCAGCAGAAGCGGTAATCCCAGTTGCGGACGTCGCCGGCGCTTTCGGGCAGACTGGTCGTGAGGGCCGCCAGCACGGCGCCGTTGTAGTAGGACATGAGTTTCAGTGTCAGCAGGCTCCGTTCGATCACGTCGTTGTAATAGGTGAACCTTTTCGTGCGGTTCGTCCAGTTGAGCCAGTAGACCAGCGTACGGCAGTATTCGAGTTTTTCGCGTTCGATGTCCACCGGAATCACTTTTTCGTTGTGCGACAGCAGGAAGAATTCGTCGCGTTCGAGGACGATCTCCTCCCGCCGTGCGATCTTTCCGAGCGGCAGCGAGGCGTAGAGATAGAGCCGGTTCTTCGGGTCGGAGAGACTGTGGCTTTCGATGAATTCGGGTGTGACGGTCTGTTCCGTGCGGCCGCGGGCATAGTCGGGCGCAGGGGCGTAATGTACCCGCAGGCGCGGCCTTCCCCTGACCCACCGGACGTAGCGGTAGAGTTCGGGAGGCATGTAGTGTTCGTCCCTGCGCGAACGGTAGCAGGGCATGAAATCGAGTATGACGAACTCGCCCTCGGCGGCCGAGAAGGTCGTGGCGAGGATGTTCGTGTGGGGGATGTAGGCCTGCGAAATGCGGTATTCCTCCGCGACGTCGAATCCGAAGCATCCCCCTTTCCGACGGTCGAGCAGCGATGCGAACACCGATGGCGAGTCGAAGTCGGGCAGGCACATCCATTCGATGGTTCCGCGTGCGGAGACGAGTGCCGCCGTACGGCAGTTGCCGACGACGCCGTAATTCAGATTATTGTCCATATTCCTCGGTTCGGCGGCCGGCCACCAGTTTTTTCAGATTGTTCCATGTCGTGCGGATCGCGTGTTTCACGCCGGCCGGGTCGAAACTGCCGCGGTCCCGGGCGAGGAGTTCCAGCAGAGGAACGACCTCGCTCTGTTCGGGCATATTGTAGCGGGCATGCTCCGAAGCGTTGCCGACCTTGATCGAGAGGGCTCGGGGCGGCAGGGCTGCGAACATGTCGTCGTCGGTGGTGTCGTCGCCGAGCGCAAGGATGAAATCGTAGCGTTCCTGCCGCAGCAGGCGGAGCGTTTCGGAGCCTTTCGTGAAGCGGGGCGACTTGATCTCCACGACCTTGTCCCCTTGCAGGATGTGCAGGTTCAGGCGTGCGCACAGCGGCATGAGCGCGTTGACCAATTGCTGTGCGCGCAACTGTCCCAGCCAGCTGTCGGCTTCGCGGTAATGCCATGCCAGTGCCGTCTGTTTGCGTTCGATGCGCGAGCGGGGCGTCTTCTGTGCGAAGTGTTCGAGCAACGCCGACAGCTTCGGATCCCACGAGGCGGGGCGGATGTTACAACGCCATGCGCCGCGATCCTTGTAGAAGGCACCGTGCTCGGCAGCGAGCGATACGGGCAGTCCGCCGAACCACTTTTCGAGCGTCCCGGAGTCGCGGCCGCTGCAAATGACCACGCGGTTCGCGGCATCCGTTCCCAGCGTACGGAGCAGTTCGCAGAGCCGGTGCGAGGGTACGGCCTCTTCGGGACGGGAACGGATCGGAGCGAGCGTACCGTCGTAATCGAACAGCAGCAGCCGTCGTTTCGCACGACGGTATGGCCCGACGATCTCGGCTGCGACGGTTTCGGACGTCAGCCGTTTGCGGCGTACCGCTTCGTTGTGGCGGCAGACGTCGGCCAGCTCCTTCATGAAATCGGCTGCCCATTTGTTCACGGTCTGCGTCGATACGACGGCCTGCATCCGTTCGATGCGCCGCAGCTGTTCCTCGACGGGCATCGTCAGCGCACGGTGAATCGCCGCCGCGATCTGCTCCGTGTCGTTGGGATTGATCGGCAACGCGTCCGCCAGTTCGACGGCGGCACCGGCCATTTCGCTGAGGATCAATACACCGGGGTTGTCGTTCTTGACGGCTACATACTCCTTGGCCACGAGGTTCATCCCGTCGCGGAGCGGGGTGACCAGCGCCACGTCGGCGACGTAATACATCGCCGCCAGTTCCTCGAACGAAAAGCCGTGGTAGAAGTAGCGGACGGGTGTCCACTCCATCGTGGAGTAGCGTCCGTTGATCGCCCCGATCTCCTTGTCGATCTCCGTCTTCAAGTCGGCGTAGGAGTTGACACGGTCGCGCGAGGGGACGATCACCATCGCCAGCGTCGCCTGCCCCCGGTATTCGGGATAGCGTTCCAGAAACGAACCGAAGCCGCGGAGCCGATGGAGAATTCCCTTGCTGTAATCCAGCCGGTCGACCGAGAGGATCAGCTTGCGGTCGCCGAACTGTTCCCGTGTCTTTGCGATCAGCGGTTGCGCTCCGGCGTTCGAGGAGATGCCGTGGAAGGCGGCGTAGTCGATGCCCATCGGCAGTGCGTCGACGCGGACGCAGCGGTTGCCGATCTGCGTCTCGTCGAGCCGGAAATCGATGTGCAGCACCCGTTCCGCCGTACCGATGAAGTGGCGCATGTAGTCGTGGGTGTGGAATGCGACCAGATCGGCTCCCAGCACGCCCCGCAAGATCTCGGCCCGTTCGGGCAGTATGCGGAAGAGTTCGTACGACGGGAAAGGGATGTGGTGGAAATAACCGATGCGCAGCGCGGGACGATGTTCGCGCAGCAGTCCGGGCAGCAGCATGAGCTGGTAGTCCTGCACCCAGACGATGTCGTCGGGTTCGATCCGGCGGAGAATCTCTTCGCAGAAGAGCGCGTTGACTTTCCGGTAGGCCTCCCAGAAATCCTTGCGGTAGCGGGTGAACGCGAAGAAATAGTGGCACAACGGCCAGATCGTGCTGTTGCTGTACCCTTCGTAGTAGTTCGCGATCTGTTCCGGTGTGAGGAAAATGGGGTGGAAGTTCATTTTCGCCAGCTCTTCGCGGATGCTCCGCCGGTCTTCGTCGGTCTCTACGTCGACTCCCGGCCAGCCGATCCAATGTTTTTCGTAACGAGTGTGCAGGGCATGGAGACCGGTCGCCAGACCGCCTTCGCTGCGGGTGAAGAGGTAGGCGCCGTCGCGGTGTACGGCTTTCACGGGCAGTCGGTTGGATATGATGTATAATTTCATATGAATAAAAGATACAAAGGGAGCGCCATATCTCTTTTTCAGGTGTCAATATGCTGAATATGAGTGGGATGTGTTTTTATGGCGGATGCGGAAGACCCTATCGTTTTGAGAGGCGGCGTCTTGAAATGAGAGGGTTCCCGTTCGCTTTTTCTGAAATCGGTGCGCACGTGCGGAGGGGAATTGCGGTCGGGGAATGGATGGCGGGGATTTGGCGGTTGCCGGAATTTCCCTATCTTTGTGGAAACTACAAACCAGCTTTTCTATGAAACATCTTTTGCTGGCGGCCGCGCTGTTCGGCTGCCTGACCTCTACGGCCGAGACACCGTGGAAACCTGCCGGCGACCGGATCAAAACCCGTTGGGCCGCCGAGGTCGATCCCGCGGCTCCGCTGCCCGAATACCCGCGTCCGACGCTCGTGCGCAGCCGGTGGAGCAATCTAAACGGCTTGTGGAACTATTCGCTCACGCCGGCCGGAGCGGCGGCTCCGGGCGAAGCGCAGGGGCGGATTCTGGTGCCCTTCCCGATCGAATCGTCGCTGTCGGGCGTGCAGCGCGGCGTGACGCCGCAGGAGGCGCTGTGGTACGAGACCACGTTCGAAGTGCCCGCCGCATGGCGCCGGGGCAACGACGTGCTGCTCCATTTCGGCGCGGTGGACTGGCGTGCCGAGGTCTATGTCAACGACCTGCTCGTAGGCAGTCATACGGGCGGATATACCCCCTTCTCGTTCGACATCACCCCCGCGCTTTCGGCCAAAGGGGTGCAGAAGCTGACGGTCAAGGTGACCGATTCGACCGACAAGGGTTTCCAGCCCCACGGCAAACAGGTGCTCGAACCCCACGGCATCTGGTACACGCCCGTGACGGGTATCTGGCAGACGGTGTGGATCGAACCGGTTCCTGCTGCCAACCATATCGCAGGGATCACGACGCGCAGCGACATCCGCGCCGGCGTCCTTTCGGTCGACGTGAAGACCGCCCGCACGGGCAGCGACCGCGTCTGCGTGACGCTCTCGGCCGATGGCAAGACGTTGGCCGAGCGAAGCAGCATGGCCGGGCAGCCGGTGCACCTCGCCGTCGAACATCCGCGTCTGTGGAGTCCCGACGACCCCTATCTCTACGACCTGACCGTGACGCTCCTGCGCGACGGACGGGTGATCGACCGTGCCGAATCCTACGCCGCGCTGCGCGAGATCGCCACCGGGCGCGACGCCAACGGTATCGAGCGCATGACGCTCAACGGCCGGCCGCTCTTCCATTTCGGCCCGCTCGACCAGGGCTGGTGGCCCGACGGCCTCTACACGGCCCCGACCGACGAGGCGCTGCTCTACGACATCCGGTTCACGAAGCAGCTGGGCTTCAATATGATCCGCAAACATATCAAGGTCGAACCCGAACGCTGGTACTGGCATTGCGACCGCGAGGGAATCCTCGTTTGGCAGGACATGCCCAGCGGCGACATGTCGACGGGCAAGTGGGAGCCGCACCGCTACGGCGCGGGAACCGACGCCGCGCGTTCGGAGGAGTCGTTCGCCAATTATTATAAGGAGTGGGGCGAGATCATGGATTTCTGCGGCCGGCATCCGTCGGTGGTGGTCTGGGTGCCCTATAACGAGGCGTGGGGGCAGTACCGCGCCGAGGAGGTGGCCGACTGGACCAAGCGCCGCGACCCGTCGCGGCTGGTCAATCCGGCCAGCGGAGGCAACTACCGCGACTGCGGCGACATGCTCGACCTGCACAACTATCCCGAACCGAAGATGTATCTCTACGACGCCAAGCGGGTCAACGTGCTGGGCGAGTACGGCGGCATCGGCCTGCCCGTCGAGGGGCACCTCTGGTCGGCGGACAAGAATTGGGGTTACATCGAGTTCAAGACCAGGGAGGACGTGACGGATCGCTACGTGACCTATGCCGAGAAGCTCATGGAGTTGGTCGAGCGCGGGTTCAGCGCCGCGGTCTATACGCAGACGACCGACGTCGAGGGCGAGGTCAACGGGTTGGTGACCTACGACCGCGAGGTGGTGAAGGTCGACGTCGACCGGCTGCACGAGGTCAACCGGCGGCTGGTGCGGTCGCTCGACCTTTGAGGCCGGAGAAGACGGTAAGATACGGGGCGTTTCGGCGCCCCGTTTTTCGTGTCCGTTCGCAATTGTATCCCGCGTTCGATTTCTAATCGTTTCGATGTCGCAGGACGATACGGCTGTTTCTCCGCCCCGCGCGGCGGCCTGCAACTCGCCTGAACGGCTCGTACCGTTTCCGCCGCCCGCGGCGAACCGTAGAGGCGCGAGGGGCGGATAGGCTCTCTTTCCTTTCGTCCGAAATGTCAGAATTAGAAATTTAAATGTCAAAAAACATACTCCCCGATCGGCGGAAAATGGCTAACTTGCAATCAAAATGGCTAACGATTAATCTTTAAACGAAAACCTGACGATGAAAAAATGGACAATCCTTCTGCTTGCGCTGCTCTGCTCGACGGCGGGGGGGGGGGGGCGGGGGGGTTTGGGCCCGATTCGA
>OATG01001751.1_pt1 | contig 14777 bp, 12 predicted proteins | sample 1516581 | NCBI WGS metagenome assembly OATG01 (sample SAMEA2579930, study PRJEB22360) | human gut metagenome | biome: human gut; feature: human-associated habitat; material: faeces | place: Denmark | collected 2008/2010
CAGCCGATCCCGTGCGGGAAGCGGCTCCCCGACGACGTAGCGCCGCTGCTCGACCGAATAGTTGGGATTGATCGTATCGCGGTGGTTCATCACCAGCCCCGAAACGGCGTAGATAAGCAGCATTCCCGAAAAGAAGAACGACAGCTCGCGGTGCACGTTCCGGCTCCAGCGACGCAGCCGGTTAGCGGTCGAATTCATACGACTGCGCCTCTACGAAATAGAACGACAGATAGGGTTTCCCTTCGGCCGCATTCCGTTCGGCGATCTTACGGCGGAAGTCGGCGATACGGCCCTCGACGGTCGCAGCCGTTTCGCCGCGGGCCTTCTTCTCCGAATCGCAGCCGGCCGCAGTCGTTCCGTGCTGTTCGCCCGCCTGCGTGCGAACCTGCTCCTCCCAGCTGCGCAGATAGTCTTCATCCACACGCTGTTCGCGCAGGATTCCCTTCACGCGGACGATGCTGCCCACGCACTGCGGATCGAATTTTCCCAGCTTGCCGCTCTCGACGCGAATCGTCTGCGTATCGTCGCTGCCCATGAGGAAGATCTTGCGTGCGCCGTGCTTGCAGGCATGGGTGCATACCCCCTCGATCCACACCTCTTTTCCGGCCAGCGAATCGGCCCCGGCCAGCAGGTCGTCGATCTGCAACGCCTCGCCGACCGCGGCCTCTGCGGCAGCGACGGCAGATTCCGCCTTCGTCGTACGATTGCCGCACCCGACACCTGCCAGAAGCAACAGGAAAGCGGTCGCCGACATCATCAATTTGTTCGTTTTCATCACTTTGCGAATTTTAGTCATTTGTACGGGCAAAGGTAGGGCAAATCCGCCGACACCCCCATACCGAAAATCAGGTATTTAAGCAACGGGGAAACCCCAATAAAACGGTATTGCCCGCCCGACGGATGCGGGTTACTTTTGCTGCGTAAATAAATCAAAGAGGACGTACGCGAAACGCATGAAACCATATACTCTTCTGTTGCTGGGACTCCTTCTCGCTTCCGCCGCCGAGGCACAGACTACGGACGAAGCGCGACTGGAAGTAACCGTGACCGACGCCGCTTCGGGCGAAGCGTTGGGATACGCCGTCTGTTCGCTCCGTCCGAAGGAAGGAAACGGAAAGGAACGGGCCGCGGCGGCCGACGCCCGGGGCGTATGTCTGCTGGAAGGGCTGAAACCGGGACGTTTCGAACTCCGTCTATTATACATGGGACACGTATTTCTGCAAGGCGAACTGCAACTTCCCGTCGGACTGACCCGCCGCCGAATCCGGCTCGACATCGATCCAGTGGCCATCGGCGAGGTGCTGGTGACGGCCGCCGAATCCAAAGGGCCCACGTCGTCGTCGAAGATCGGCCGCGAAGCCATCGCCCACATCCAGCCGTCGAGCATCGCCGACCTCATGGAGCTGATCCCCGGCGGCCGTGCCACCGACCCCTCGTTCGGAGCGCCGCAGGAGATCCGCCTGCGCGAAGCCGATCCTTCAAGCTCCGCCAATTACGCTACGTCGGCATTGGGTACCCAGATTCAGGTAGACGGCATCCCCATAAGTAATGACGCCAACCTGCAATATTCGACCTCTTACGGATCAATCCAAGAGTACGCCAACGTCAATCGCGGCGTCGATACACGTGCGATCTCGACCGACGACATCGAATCGGTCGAAATCGTGCGGGGCATCCCTTCGGTCGAATACGGCGACCTGACGAGCGGACTGGTCAAGGTCAAGCGCCGCGAGGGCGGCCGCGACCTCACCGCCCGCTTCAAGGCCGACATGAGCAGCAAACTCTTCTCCGTCGGAAAGGGATTCGAACGGAAGGGGAGGGGTGACGCCGAACGCACGACGTTGAATATCAACGCCGACTACCTGACGGCCGCCTCCGATCCCCGCAATCCGCGTCAGAGCTATCAACGACTGACCGGCTCCGTCCGCTTCGGCCGCCACTGGTATGGTAGGGGCCGTCGGAACCGGTAGCGCCTACCGCTACTCGGCGGGCGGCAGTCTCGACTATACGGGTTCGTTCGACGACAAGAAATCCGACCAGGACCTCGACAACGGTCTGGGAGGCCCCGTCGAGCGCTACAAGTCGAATTACAACCGCACGCAGTTCGCCGCGACGTTCGCCGTAGAGGCGCGGCATCGGCAATTTTTCCACAGTCTCGACCTCACGGCATCGTTCAGCGCCGAATTCGACCGTATCGACCGTTGGAGGTTCGTGGAGACCGGTTCCGATTTCGCCAAGACGTGAGGCACCGAGCCGGGGGAGTACGACGCCGTCATCATCCCCGCCTCCTACGACGCCACGCTGCTCGTCGACGGCAAACCGTTCTACGGCTATGCCAAGGCCGTAGCGATCTTCAACGCCGACACCGAACGTTCGCACAACACGCTGCGCGTCGGGGCCGACTGGTCGATGGACAAGAACTACGGCCGCGGGCTGGTCTTCGACGTCGCCCGGCCGTTCAGCCCGCAGATGGATTCGCGGCCCCGCGCCTACGACGCGATCCCCGCCCTGCACAAACTCTCGTTTTTCCTCGAAGACGCCACGACGCTCGCTCTCGGAGACTTCCGCGTGGAGGCTACGGGAGGCGTGCGTGCCGCCTCGATGTTCAATCTGGGACGCCGCTATACGATTCAGGGGAAATTCTATTTCGATCCGCGCGCCAACGTCGTCGTCGCACTGCCGCGATTTCATGTCGCCGGCCGGAATCTCTCCCTGCGATTGGGCGGAGGTGTCGGCTGGCACACCAAATTCCCGACGATGGACAGCCTCTATCCCGACACGGAGTATTTCGATTTCACCCAGCTCAACTACTGGCCTGCGAATCCCGCACTCCGGCGGATCAACCTGCGACTCTACACGCTCGATCCGACGAATTACGACCTGCGTGCCGCACGCAATTTCAAATGGGAGGTTCGCCTCGACGCCGACTGGAACGACAACCAGCTGTCGGTGACTTATTTCCGCGAAGACATGACGTCGGGATTCCGCACGACGTCGGACTATCGGAGCTTCACCTTCCGGGATTACGACGAAACGGCGATCGACATGGAACAGTTGGACGGTCCCCCGTCGCTCGACGGCATCCCCTATACGGAAGAGACGCGGTTGGGCGGGTACTCCCGCTCGACCAACGGCAGCCGCACGGAAAAGTCGGGCATCGAATTCGCCTTCACCTCGCAGCGCATCCGCGCGATCGCTACGCGAGTTACCGTCACGGGCGCCTATTTCCGGACGAACTACTCCAACATGCACCCCGAGTACCTGCTGCCGACCTCCGCCCCCGGAGGACAGACCTATCCTTACGTCGGGTACTACTTTTCGACGGACGGTTACCTGCGCGAAATGTGCAATACCAATTTTCTGCTCGACACGCAGATTCCCCGCCTGAAACTCATCCTCTCCACATCGTTCCAGTGCATGTGGTTCCTCGGAAGCCGCAATACGCCGGTTTCGGCCTGGCCGATTTCGTATCTCGACGAGGATCTCGTCTCGCACCCGTTCACGGCCGAATCGGCTGCCGACGGTCTGCTGTCGGCACTCGTACGCGACAGCGACCCCACGCTGTGGCGCTATGTAACCACCCCGTTCAGCATGAATGTCAACCTCAAAATCACGAAAAAGCTCTATCGCGACAAGATGGCCGTGGCTCTGTTCGTCAACAAACTGCTCGATTACACCCCCGATTATCACACATCCGACGGCCGCCATATCCGCCGCGAAGTCACGCCTTACTTCGGCATGGAGCTGAATATTAAGCTATAACGACCCCGACATGCGACGTCTTCTACTCTTGTTTCCGCTCCTGAGCCTCTGCTCGACCGCCTGCGAATCGGACGGCCGGGAGTTGTTCACGCAACTTTCCGTCCGCTTCATCCTGCCCGACGACCGTCCGGTCGAACGAATCGAGCTCCTCTCCGACATCTCCTATTGCGAGAACATCAACACGAAGGAACGGGTCTTCTTCACCGTCCTCGACGGACGGTCGGCGACCCTCACGCTGCAAAAGGGGGTCTACACCCTCATCGTCGAGGCCAACCTGCACTACACCGACGGAACGGTGCAATACGTCCGCAACGCCGACCACAACACCCCGTCCGAAGCGCTCGCCTGGATGGACGACCGGAGTGCGATCGTATTGTTGTTAAAATACGTCAACTGACCATGAAACCGCTGCGCCTCCTGTTGTTCTGTCTGTTGCCGCTGCCTTTGTGGAGCGAAGCGCAAACCGCAGCCGTGCGCGACTCGCTCGGCATACTCCGCCGTGCGGAGTTCCACAACGCCCCGCTTGCGACGCTGGATGCTTCGGCCTACGAAAGTTCTCCCGCGGCGATGCTTTACCGCTATCCGGTCTCGTACTCCACGCTGAGATTGCAGGGCGACCTGCGCAGCGAGAGCCGGCCGATCCTGCAACCCGAGGGCGACGGCGTACTCGTCGGGATGTTCCGCGCCGACTCCTATCTGCGACTCGACGAGCAGTCGGTCGTCACGGCCGGCGCCTCCTACGAACGGGGACGCACGGACAACGTTCGCTGGAACTCCACAGCCGACTACCGTCTGCTGCGCCCCTTCGTCCTGGCCGATTCGGTGGGCGGCGACCTTTCGACCGAAGAGTACGCCTTTCGAGGCGCATACGTGCGCCGCGACGGGCGGATCAATTACGGGATCGGCATCAATTACCGCGCCCGCCACGAATTCCGACAGGTCGATCCCCGTCCCCACAACATCGTCAACGATCTGACGGGCACGATCGGCGCCGGATTCTCGACGGATCGATCCCTCATCGCCCTGACTGCACGCGGACGCATTTACAAACAGTCGCAGGAGGTCGGATTCTTCGACGAACGGGGCGCCAACACCGTCGAATTCCTCATGACGGGACTGGGCAACTATTTCGCACGTTACGTCGGAGGCGAAGACCAGTCCCTCTTCTACAAAGGCAAGGGATACGCGCTTTCGCTGACGCTCGTTCCGAGCCGCACCTGCGGCTGGTCGGCCCTCCTGCAATACGAGCGTTTCTCCAACCGCAACATTTTCAGCGAACTCAATTACGCTCCGGCAGGCCGACTCGTGACGCAAACCCTGTCGGGCAGCGTCGCACGCCGCTACGAGCGGGGAGGTTTCGCAGTGGAGGGCTCCTACGAATTGAGGCAGGGATTCGAAAACGTCGTCGACAACGGCGAGACGGCGGACTACCGGATATTGGGCGAGTTCGCAATGTACCGCAACCGCACGCTGCGACTCGCTGCCGGGGGAATGGTGACCTGGAATCGCCCGCAGACGGACTACACGCTCGCACCGTCGGTCGGGTACTTCAGCACGTCGGCCGATTATCCCTACCCGAAGCGGGAAATCGCCCTGTCGACGGCCTGCGCCGGCTGCGACCTGCATCTGACCCGTCACGGACAGCGCGGTACGCTGCGCGCGACGGTCGGCGGCCGTTACGCAGTCAACCTGACCCGCCACACGCTGTTGACCGACAGCCGTCTCGATCCCGACATCGGCGCCATGCTCTTCGACAGCGTCGACCGCATGACGGCCGACGCCGTCGAACTCACGGCAGCCTTGCACGCCGAACGGGAGCTGCGCCGTTCGCTGGCGCTCTTCGTCGACGCCTCGTGGCGCCCGGGCATCTACATGGACGGCGTGCGTGTCCACTTGGCCACGATCGCCTGCGGAATCTGTTTTTGAAACGATATTTATGTTTAATTTCTAATACTGTAAAACGATGAGAAAACTCTTTGCAATGCTGACGGTCGTCGCGCTGGCGACCGGCATGACCGCCTGCTCCGACGACGACGGAACGGAGACACCGAAAGATCCCACCACGACGAACTTCAACCTCCGCGCACGCGGCGGCAACGTGATGGTCACGCTGACGACTTCGGACTACACGATCGACATTCCCGCCGCCGACGCGGACTGGATCGGCCTGAGCGAACAGAGCCAGGGCGAGGTAGTCGTCCTCTCGGTAAAACCCAACACGACGGGCGCCGAACGTTCGACGACCGTCACACTCGCGGAGAAAACGACCGGTACGACGCTGGCCTACATGAATATCAAGCAGTCCGAGAACAGCCTTTACAGCGGCGATTTCCTGATCGAAGAGTCGTTCTTCACCTCCTGCCCCCTCCCCGCGACGGGCAAGGTCGACAAGGCTCACGGCGACCAATACATCAAGATCCGCAACAACACCGACCAGGATCTCTACGCCGACGGGCTGCTGATTATCACGTCGTCGAAGATCACCTCCGTCCAGAACATCTCGTTCAACGAGGGCGAAGATCCCCGGCCGAATTACTGCATCGTCGACGAGATTCTCTGCATTCCGGGCGACGGCGACGACGTTCTGGTCAAGGCCGGCGAGTCGCTCCTGATCTGCAACAACGCCCAGAACCACAAGGCGACCAACCCCAACTCCTTCGATCTGACCTCGGCCGATTTCGAGTGGTACAACGAGTCGACAGTCGAATCCATGCTCGATATCGACAACCCCAAAGTGGACAATCTCGACATCTGGTACACCTACACCAAGAGCGTCATCATGCTCGACGCTGCGGGTAAACGCTCTTGCGCACTGGCTATCCCTCCCATCGGAATGACCCGAGACAGGTTCCTCGCCGATTACGCTTTCACGGGCAGCTATATCTTCCATTCGCCCAACGGAAAGGACTACGACATGACCTTCAAGAACTGCTTCAAGGTACCCAATTCGTGGATCGTCGACGCCGTCAATCTGGGTGTTTCGTCCGAGTATCTGACGAATCCGTGGGATACAGAGCTCGACGCCGGTTACACCTATGCCTGCGAGACGAGCTCCGACCAGACGAGCTACGGTCTGAGCGTACGCCGCAAGGTCGCAGCCGACGGCAAGCTGGTCGACACGAATAATTCGACCAACGACTTCACGCCCCGCGCCACACCGTCGCTCTCGGAAATCCAATAGGGTAGCGCTTCCCGACGAAACGGGCCGGTGCGATGCACCGGCCCGTTTCCATTTTCCGTCGAACCGCCTACTTGAACCACTCTTCGAGATGATCCTTCGCGTAGAAATAGTAAACCAGCAGCCCCACCCAGCTCGTCAGCAATACGAGCACCGAGGCGATCACCTTGCCGACGGTCGAAATGTTTTTCTTGAAGATGTCGAGCACCGCCAGTACGGCGCAGACCAAACCCACCAGATAGAGAATCGTTCCCATAGTTCGGAATATTTTTAGTTAAACAACAGGTTTCGCGTCCGTTCCCCGCGCCGGAACACTCCGGCAGGGTAGGCGACGTCCCACAGATAAAGTCCTTCGGCCGGCGCGCCGCCGCTCGCGCGCGACAAGTCGCGGCTCTCGACGATCGAGCGGAACTCCTCCACATCGTAACGCCCGCGCCCCACGTCGACCAGCGTCCCCACCAGCGCCCGCACCATATTGCGCAGAAAACGGTCGGCACGGATCGTAAAGCGGTACACTCCTTCGGGCGACTCCTCCCAACCGGCCCGCACGATGCGGCAGATATTGGTCTTGTTGTTGGAGTTCAGTTTGGCAAAGGAGGTAAAATCATCGTACTCCAAAAGCGATGCCGCAGCGCGATCCATCCGCTCCACATCCAGCGGCCGATAATAGTGCCATGCGGCCCTGCGGGTAAAGGGGTTCTTGCGCGACTCGATGAAATAGCGGTACTCGCGCTCCGCCGCACTGAAACGGGCGTGCGCATCGTCCGCGACCGGTGCCACGCCGAAGACGGCGACGTCGTCGGGCAGCAGGCAATTGAGTTTGTAGACCGTATGCTCCGGATCGGTCAGCGGCGCCGCTACGTCGAAATGCGCCACGGCATAGGCGGCGTGCACGCCCGTGTCGGTACGGCCTGCGCCGGTCACCTCGACAGGCTCGCGCAGCAGCGTCGAAAGCGCCCGTTCGAGCGTCTCCTGCACCGAAGCGGCGTCACGCTGACGCTGCCAGCCGCAATAACGGTCTCCGTTGTAACTCAGTTCGACAAAATAACGCATCGCAACATACCAATTTAGCGCGTGTTTACGTTTTCAGACGGATACAAAAAGATTAGTAAGACAAAGGTACGAAAAAATCCGGAACACCCTCCGCACTCATCGAGGATTTCGTATCTTCGGCTTCGCGCCTTAGATACTCCGCCTCGGCAATTGCAAATAAATTTGCATTGCTCTCGCTTAATCGTATCTTTGGCTGACACCTTAGATACTCCGCCTCGGCAAAAAGCAAATAAATTTGATATTGCCTTCGCTTAATCGTATCTTTGACTGACGCCTTAGATACTCCGCCTCGGCAATTGCAAATAAATTTGCATTGCTCTCGGCTTAATCGTATCTTTGTCCAAATATTTTTTCGCACTATGAACGCAGCTATCATCGGATACGGGAAAATGGGACGCGAGATCGAACGTCTCCTCGTCGAACGGGGGCACGGCGTGAGGCTGATCGTCGACGCCGACAACCGCGGCGACCTCGACGCGGCGCATCTGCGCGGCATCGACGTGGCGCTCGAATTCACGACGCCCGCAACGGCCTACGACAACATCCGCGCCTGCATCGACGCCGGTACGCCGGTCGTAAGCGGCACGACGGGCTGGACGGATCGCCTCGACGAACTGAAAACCCGCTGCAAGGAGCGGGGCGGGGCCTTTTTCTACGCCTCGAACTACTCGCTGGGGGTCAACCTGCTGTTCCGGCTCAACCGGCAGCTGGCCGAAATGGTCGGCCGCGTCGGCGGTTACGACGTCCGCATCGAGGAGGTGCACCACACGCAGAAGAAGGATGCACCGAGCGGCACGGCCATCACGCTGGCCGAAGAGATCATCGGCCGCATCGGCACGAAGGAGCGTTGGGTGAACCGCCCTGCGGCCGATCCCTCGGAGCTGGCGATCGCATCGATCCGCGAAGGGGCGGTGCCGGGTATCCACACCGTCACCTACACCTCGGCGGACGACGTGCTGACGCTGCGGCACGAGATCCTCAACCGCCGCACGCTGGCCCTGGGGGCCGTCATCGCGGCAGAATTCCTGAACGGCAAGCGGGGCGTCTACACGATGGACGACCTGTTGAAATAGGCGGCGAAGCGAGACGATTCCGATGAAAAAGTCTCCGACCATCGCCGCACTCCTGATAGAATAGCGTCGCTGCCGACACAAACCGAACAACTCCGACATGGAAAAAATCAAGGCAATCCTGCGTAACAAATGGTTCGGCTTCATCTTCTGGAGCCTCCTCTATATCCTGTGGTTCGTCGTCTGGACGGGCAACCTGTGGCTGCTGCTGGGCGAACTGGTCATCGTCGACCTCTACTTCACGCATTTCCTCTCGCGGCTCATCGGCCGGCGCAACCGCGAATGGTGCCGCCGCAGCCCGACCTACAAATTCATCTACGAGTGGGTCAACGCAATCGTTTTCGCAACGGTCGTCGCCTCGCTCATCCACATCTTCGTCTTCCAGATGTACGTCATCCCGTCGTCGTCGATGGAGTCGTCGCTTCTTATCGGCGACTACCTCTACGTGAGCAAGGTGGCCTACGGCCCCCAGATGCCCAACACGCCGGTGTCGTTCCCCTTCGTACACCATACGATGCCCTTCTCGCAGACGAAGAAATCCTTCTCGGAGTGCATCCGATGGCCGTACCACCGGCTCAAAGGATTGCGCAGCATCGAGCGCAACGACGTGGTGGTCTTCAACTTCCCCGCCGGCGACACGGTGCTGCTCCAGCGGCAGGACGCCACCTACTACGACGTGCTGCGCGAATACCAGCGCACGCTGGGCGCCAGGGCGGGCCGCGAGAAACTGTTCCGCGACTACACGGTCATCACCCGTCCGGTCGACAAGCGCGAGAACTACATCAAACGCTGCGTGGCCATCGCCGGCGACTCGCTCAAAATCGTGGGCGGCGAAGTCTACGTCAACGACGAGCCGCAGGCTCCCGTCGAGGGCAAGCAGTACATGTATACGGTGATGACCTCGTCGCCGCTGTCGAAATACGCGATCGACAAGCTCGGCATCACCGAGTGGAGCGGCGGCAACGGCTCGAACTACTACATGCTGCTCGACGACGAGCGGGCCGAGGAGTTGCGCCGCATGGGCAACGTGCTGGCCGTCGAACGTTTCATCTACGAGGAGCCCAACCGCGAAGTCTATCCCCACGACCTGACGCTGGGATGGAATCAGGACAATTACGGCCCGATCTGGATTCCGGCCCGCGGGGCGACGATCCCGCTCACACCCGAGAACATGCGGCTCTACCGCCGCTGCATCGAAGTCTACGAAGGCAACCGCGTGGAAGAGCTGCCCGACGGCAGGGTACTGCTCAACGGCCAGCCGGCCGCGGACTACACCTTCCGCATGAACTACTACTGGATGATGGGCGACAACCGCCACAACTCGGCCGACTCGCGTTTCTGGGGCTTCGTGCCCGAAGACCACATCGTGGGGCGCGCCTCGTTCATCTGGCTGTCGCTCGACGCACAGAAATCGTTCCCGTCGAACATCCGGTGGGACCGGCTCTTCACCAAAGTGAAATGACGACGCCTGCCGACGATACCTATCTGACCATCGAAGCGCCGGCCGAGGCGATCTACAAGGAAAAGAGCAGCAAATTTCTCGCTTTCGCCTATCCCGTCGCCGACGAAGAGGAGATCCGCAGCCGGCTCGAAGCGTTGCGCAAACGTTACTACGACGCCACGCACCATTGTTACGCCTGGCGGCTGGGGCCGCACGGCGAGGCGTTCCGCGCCAACGACGACGGCGAACCCTCGTCGACGGCCGGCCGGCCGATTCTGGGGCAGCTGCTCTCGCACGAAACGACCGACTGCCTGATCGTCGTCGTGCGTTATTTCGGCGGGACGAAACTGGGCGTGCCGGGCCTTATCGCCGCATACAAGGAGTCGGCGGCGGAGGTACTGGCGGCGGCACGCATCGTGCAGCGAACGGTCGACCGCCGCATCGCGGTGACCTTCTCCTACGCGGCGATGAACGACATCATGCGCATCGTCAAGGAGGAGCAGCCCGCCGTCGAGTCGCAGCGGTTCGACAATCTCTCGTCGATCGTGCTGCGTATCCGCGCCAGCCGCGCCGAACGATTAACCGAACGACTCCGCAAGGTCGAAGGAGCGACCATCGAAACATGAACGAACCGAAAAGCATCCATATCAAGGGAGCGCGGGTACACAACCTCCGAAACATCGAGGTGGAAATCCCGCACGACACGCTCACCGTCATCACGGGCCTCTCCGGCTCGGGCAAATCGACCCTGGCCTTCGACACGATCTTCGCCGAGGGGCAGCGCCGCTACGTGGAGAGCCTGTCGGCCTACGCCCGGCAGTTTCTGGGCAAGATCGACAAGCCCGACGTCGACCTCATCACGGGGATCGCGCCGGCCATCGCCATCGAGCAGAAGGTCAACACGCGCAATCCGCGTTCGACGGTCGGCACCACCACCGAGATCTACGACTACCTCAAACTGCTCTTCGCCCGCATCGGCCGCACCTTCTCGCCCGTATCGGGCCGCGAGGTGAAGTGCTACGACGTCGACGACGTGGCCCAATACGTCCTCGCGCTCGGCCAGGGAGCGAAAGCGCTCGTCGCAGCGCCGCTGGTCGCCGCCGAAGGGCAGGGCGTCATCGAGAAGCTGACGCTGCTCATGGGCGACGGCATCCAGCGCGTGCAGTACGACGGCCGCACACGTTTCATCGAGGAGCTGCTGCCGGAACTCGATCCCGCCGTCCGGCCCGACGAGCTGTCGGTGATCGTCGACCGCCTGCGCGTCGCCTCCGACGAGGAGTTCGCCACGCGCCTGCGCGACTCCGTGGCCCGCGCGTTCGCCTACGGCGACGGCGTGTGCCGCATCCTGACCGACGAGGGAGCCGAGGAGTTTTCGTCGCGCTTCGAGGCCGACGGCATCGCCTTCGAACAGCCCACCGAACACCTGTTCAGCTTCAACAACCCGCTGGGTGCCTGTCCCCGCTGCGAGGGCTACGGCAAGATCATCGGCATCGACGAGGATCTGGTCATCCCCGACAAGAGCAAGACGATCTACGAAGGCGCCATCGCCTGCTGGCGCGGCGAGACCATGCGCCTGTGGAAGGAGAAGCTGGTGGAGAACGCCGGCAAGTTCGACTTCCCGATCCACACGCCCTACCACGAACTGACGCCCGAACAGAAGCGCCTGCTGTGGACGGGCAACGAATACTTCTACGGTCTGGACAGCTTCTTCGAATACATCGACAGCGAACGGCGCAAGATTCAGTTCCGCGTGATGAAGGCGCGCTACACGGGCAAGACGCGCTGCCCCGAATGCGGCGGCAGCCGCCTGCGCAAGGAAGCGCTCTACGTGCGCGTGGGCGACCGCACGATCGCCGATCTGGTGACGATGAACGTCGACGCGCTGCTGGTGTTCTTCAAGGAATTGCAGCTCGACGCACACGATACGACCACCGCACGGCGCATCCTCACCGAAATCGTCAACCGGTTGCAATACCTCGCCGACGTGGGACTGGGCTATCTGACGCTCGACCGCCTGAGCTCGACGCTTTCGGGCGGCGAGTCGCAGCGCATCAACCTGGCCACGTCGCTGGGCAGCAACCTCGTCGGTTCGCTCTACATTCTCGACGAACCCTCGATCGGCCTGCATCCGCGCGACACGAACCGGCTGGTGGGCGTGCTCAAACAATTGCGCGACATCGGCAACACCGTCATCGTGGTCGAACACGAGGAGGAGGTGATCCGTGCGGCCGACTGGATCGTCGACGTCGGCCCCGAAGCGGGCTACAACGGCGGAGAGATCGTTTTCTGCGGCCCCGCGAAAAAACTTCCCGCCTGCCGGAAAAGCCTCACGGCCGACTACCTGGCCGGACGGCGGCGGATCGAACCGCCCTCGACGCCGCGCGGGTGGAGCCATTCGATCGTCGTCAAGGGGGCGCGGGAGAACAACCTGCAAAACATCGACGTGCGCTTTCCGCTGGGAGCCATGACCTGCGTCACGGGCGTCAGCGGCTCGGGCAAGTCGTCGCTCGTCAAGGGAATCCTCTACCCGGCACTGCGGCGCACGCTCTTCGACACGGGAATCAAACCGGGCGACTTCGACGCGCTGGAAGGCGACGTACAACTGCTCAAATCGGTCGAAATGGTCGACCAGAACCCGATCGGAAAGTCGACGCGCTCGAATCCCGTCACCTACATCAAAGCTTACGATGAAATACGCAAACTCTTTGCCGACCAGCCCTATGCGCAGCACAACGGCATGACGCCGTCGCACTTCTCGTTCAACATCGCCGGCGGCCGCTGCGAGGAGTGCCAGGGCGAGGGCGTCATCAAGGTCTCGATGCAGTTCATGGCCGACATCGAACTCAAATGCGAGGCGTGCGGCGGCCGGCGCTTCAAGGAGGAGGTACTCGAAGTGAAATACCGCGGCCGTTCGATCTACGACGTACTGGAAATGACCGTCGACGATGCCGTGGCCTTCTTCGGCGAAGACAAGGCCAACGCCGTATGCCGGCGCATCGTCGACCGGCTGGGGGCGGCGGCACTTGATGACGGCGTCAGCGCCTCGGCCGGCGGGCTGCTGCCGTTGCAGGAGGTGGGACTGGGTTACATCAAGCTGGGACAATCCTCCTCGACGCTCTCGGGCGGCGAGTCGCAGCGCGTGAAACTCGCGTCGTTCCTCGCCAAGGACGCCGTGCAGGGCAACGTGCTGTTCCTCTTCGACGAACCCACCACGGGGCTGCATTTCCACGACATCAACAAACTGCTGGCGGCCTTCGACGCGCTGATCCGCAAGGGACACACCATCGTCGTCGTCGAACACAACATGGACGTCATCAAGTGCGCCGACTGGGTGATCGACCTCGGCCCCGAAGCGGGCGACCGGGGCGGCAGGGTAGTCTTCGAGGGGACGCCCGCCCAGCTCGAAACGTGTGCGGAGAGTTACACGGGACAATTCCTGAAACTCCGCACCAAACTGTAAAATCCATGAAGGAATTCCATACCTATACGCTTCCCAACGGTATCCGCGGCATCCACCGTCAGGTACGCGGCAACGTGGCCCACTGCGCGCTCGTCGTGGGCGCCGGCACGCGCGACGAGCTGAAATCGGAGTACGGGCTGGCGCACTTCGCCGAACACGCCTTCTTCAAGGGTACCCAGCGGCGACGCGCCTACCAGGTCAACTGCCGGCTGGAAAACCTCGGCGGCGAACTGAATGCCTACACCACCAAGGAGGACACGACGCTGCACGCCACCGTGCTGCGCGGCGACTTCGCCAAGGCCGTCGAACTGCTCGCCGACGTGGCGTTCCGTTCGACCTTTCCCGAACGGGAACTGGAACGCGAACGCGAGGTGATCTTCGACGAGATCAACACCTACAAGGATTCGCCCGCCGACCGCATCTACGACGATTTCGAAGACCTGCTCTTCGCCGGATCGGCACTGGGACACAACATCCTGGGATCGAAAACGGCACTGGCCCGCTACCGCTCGGAGCACATCCACGCCTTCGTGCGGCGCACGCACACCACCGATCAGATGGTCTTCTCGTCGATCGGCAACATCGCGCCCCGACGCATCGAGGCGATCGCCGCGCGGTACTTCGCCGACATGCCTGCCACCGTGCGATCGTTCTGCCGGACGGCGCCCGCGCCCGTCGCCCCCTTCGAACGAAGCATCGCGCGGCACACGCACCAGTCGCACTGCATCGTCGGAGCACGGGCTTACGGCATCCTCGACCCGAAGCGGCTGCCGCTGGCGCTGCCCGTCCACACTCTGGGCGGCGAACTGTTTC
>OATG01001760.1_pt1 | contig 14707 bp, 10 predicted proteins | sample 1516581 | NCBI WGS metagenome assembly OATG01 (sample SAMEA2579930, study PRJEB22360) | human gut metagenome | biome: human gut; feature: human-associated habitat; material: faeces | place: Denmark | collected 2008/2010
CCCTAAAGAAGAAATGAACTGGAAACAGTTTCTGAAAGCATTATTGATATTGAATGCTTTTTGGTTCGTATGGGGAATGGTATTGCTGGTTTCGCAAGGATGGTTACCTTTAAATCCGGATGGCAACGGACCCCAAACTCCGGATCAGGCTTTTAATACCTGTATCAGTTTTATGGTCAACTGTAACTTGCAGCACTATAGTGGCGAAAGCGGATTGACTTACTTCACACAGCTGTTTGTCATTATGCTCTTTCAGTTTATTACCGCTGCAACCGGTATGGCTGCTATGGCTGGTATAATGAAGAGTATGGCTGCTAAGACAACAAAAACAATCGGTAACTTCTGGCATTTTTTAGTCGTGAGCTGTACCCGTATCCTGTTACCGCTTTCTTTGATCGTGGGTTTTATCCTGATTCTTCAGGGAACTCCGATGGGATTCGACGGAAAAATGAAGGTGACTACCCTCGAAGGACAGGAACAGATGGTTTCGCAAGGACCTGCGGCTGCCATTGTGCCTATCAAACAATTAGGAACAAATGGAGGAGGTTACTTTGGTGTGAACTCTTCTCATCCGTTGGAAAATCCGACTTATCTTACCAATATGGTGGAGTGCTGGTCTATCTTGATTATTCCGATGGCAATGGTATTGGCATTAGGGTTTTATACTCGTAGAAAGAAACTGGCTTATAGTATCTTCGGAGTGATGCTCTTTGCTTTCCTGGTAGGCGTCTGTATCAATGTCAGTCAGGAAATGGGGGGAAATCCCCGTATCGATGAGCTGGGAATTGCGCAGGATAACGGTGCGATGGAAGGTAAGGAAGTTCGGCTGGGTGCCGGAGATACAGCGCTTTGGAGCATTGTGACTACTGTTACTTCCAATGGTTCGGTGAATGGTATGCATGATTCTACTATGCCGTTGTCCGGTATGATGGAGATGCTGAATATGCAGATTAATACCTGGTTCGGCGGTGTAGGCGTAGGTTGGATGAATTATTATACGTTCATTATTATCGCGGTATTTATCAGCGGTTTGATGGTAGGTCGCACACCGGAATTTCTCGGAAAGAAAGTAGAAGCCCGTGAAATGAAAATAGCTACGATAGTAGCACTGCTTCATCCATTTGTCATATTAGTATTCACAGCAATCTCAAGTTATATATATGTACATCATCCTGACTTTGTGGAAAGCGAGGGCGGTTGGCTGAACAATCTCGGATTCCACGGCTTGAGTGAGCAGCTTTATGAGTATACATCTTGTGCCGCTAACAATGGTTCCGGCTTTGAAGGACTGGGAGATAATACTTATTTCTGGAACTGGACCTGTGGTATTGTACTTATCCTTAGCCGATTCCTGCCTATTATCGGACAAGTTGCCATTGCCGGTCTGCTGGCTCAGAAGAAGTTTATTCCCGAGAGTGCCGGAACACTGAAGACTGATACGCTGACTTTTGGAATAATGACATTTGTCGTTATCTCCATTGTGGCTGCCCTGTCCTTCTTCCCGGTACACGCTTTGAGTACAATTGCCGAACATTTAAGTTTGTAATTCTGAATTAGAGAAGATATGAAAAATATGAAATCAGCTTCTTTGTTTCAAAAGGAGCAAGTTATAGAAAGCCTGAAACAATCATTCGTGAAGCTAAACCCACGACTGATGATAAAGAACCCGATCATGTACACGGTTGAAGTGGCTACAGTGGTCATGTTGTTTGTGACACTTTACTCCATCATCAATCCCTCTCAGGGTTCGTTTGCCTACAACATAGCTGTGTTTATCATTCTGTTTATTACACTGCTGTTTGCCAATTTTGCCGAAGCGATTGCCGAAGCACGGGGAAAAGCGCAAGCCGACAGCCTGCGTAAAACACGGGAAGAGACACCTGCCAAAAAGGTGGAAGGTAATCAAATAGTGACTGTAAGTTCTTCACAGCTAAAGAAAGGAGATGTGTTTGTCTGTGAAGCCGGAGACGTGATTCCGTCCGATGGGGAAATAATCGAAGGATTGGCCTCTATTGATGAAAGTGCGATTACAGGTGAGTCCGCTCCGGTGATCCGGGAGGCAGGCGGCGATAAAAGCTCAGTGACGGGAGGTACGAAAGTGCTGTCCGATCATATAAAAGTAATGGTGACCACCCAACCGGGAGAAAGTTTTCTGGATAAAATGATTGCACTGGTAGAAGGTGCGTCCCGTCAGAAAACTCCGAATGAGATAGCGTTGACTATTCTGCTGGCAGGTTTTACGCTTGTCTTTGTCATTGTGTGTGTTACGTTGAAACCATTTGCCGATTACAGCAATACTGTCATCACCATTGCTTCACTTATTTCTTTGTTCGTGTGCCTCATTCCGACAACTATCGGCGGACTACTTTCTGCTATCGGTATTGCCGGTATGGACCGTGCACTACGTGCGAATGTGATAACAAAATCGGGTAAGGCAGTGGAAACTGCCGGCGATATTGATACCTTGTTGCTGGATAAGACCGGAACTATCACCATCGGTAATCGTAAAGCTACCCATTTTCACACTGCGCCGGGCATTGATCTGCACGCTTTTGTAGAAAACTGTCTGCTTTCTTCTCTGTCCGATGAAACTCCGGAAGGCAAATCAATCGTAGAACTGGGACGTGAATCAGGTATCCGTATGCGCAGCCTGAATACGACAGGCGCACGAATGATTAAGTTTACAGCCGAAACCAAATGCTCGGGTGTCGATTTGCCGGACGGAACTCAGATTCGTAAAGGGGCTTTTGATGCTATCCGTAAGATTGTGGAAACTGCCGGAAATAAATTCCCCGAAGAAGTGGAAAAGGTGATCGCTGCTATTTCAAGCAATGGTGGTACGCCGTTGGTGGTATGTGTTAATCGGAAAGTGACGGGTGTTATCGAATTGCAGGATATCATCAAGCCGGGTATTCAGGAACGTTTCGAACGCTTGCGCAAAATGGGAGTGAAGACGGTGATGGTGACCGGTGATAACCCGCTGACTGCCAAATATATTGCAGAAAAGGCAGGTGTCGATGATTTTATTGCCGAAGCGAAGCCGGAAGATAAAATGGAATATATCAAGAAGGAACAACAGGCCGGCAAACTGGTGGCAATGATGGGGGACGGTACGAATGATGCTCCCGCTTTGGCTCAGGCGAATGTCGGAGTGGCAATGAATAGTGGTACGCAGGCTGCAAAGGAGGCCGGCAATATGGTAGATCTGGATAATGATCCTACCAAACTGATCGAGATTGTGGAAATCGGTAAGCAGTTGCTGATGACCCGTGGAACACTGACTACTTTCTCTATCGCCAACGATGTGGCTAAGTATTTTGCCATTGTGCCCGCTTTGTTTATGGTGGCTATCCCCGAACTGGCGGCGTTGAATATCATGCAGTTGCATAGTCCTGAGAGTGCGATCCTTTCGGCAGTCATCTTCAATGCGATTATTATTCCGATCCTGATTCCGTTGGCTTTGCGTGGCGTTCAGTACAAGCCGATAGGTGCAAGTGCTTTGCTTCGCCGGAATCTGCTGATTTACGGTGTAGGTGGTGTGATTGCTCCGTTTATCGGAATTAAACTGATTGATTTATTAGTAGGTTTATTCTTTTAATTAAAAAACAATAGCGATGAAAACTTTATTTAAATCACTAAAGATAACTCTTGTTTTCTGTGTCTTTTTCTCCGTATTCTATATTCTTATTTTGTGGTTGTTTGCACAAGTGGCAGGACCTAATAAGGGAAATGCTGAAGTTGCCACACTGGATGGAAAAGTGGTGGGTACGGCCAATGTCGGTCAGATGTTTACAAAAGATATTTATTTCTGGGGACGTCCTTCGTGTGCCGGAGACGGTTATGATGCTTCTAGTTCGTCCGGTAGCAACAAAGGACCCACGAATCCCGAATATCTGGCTGAAGTGGAAGCGCGTATCGATACGTTCCTTGTACATCATCCTTATCTGAGCCGTAAAGATGTTCCGGCGGAGATGGTAACGGCGAGTGCCTCCGGTCTCGACCCTAATATTACTCCACAATGTGCATATGTGCAGGTAAAGAGAGTGGCACAGGCACGTGGACTGACTGAAAATCAAGTGAAAGAAATCGTTGATCAAAGTGTGGAGAAGCCTTTACTCGGACTTTTCGGAACGGAGAAAATAAATGTGCTGAAGCTGAATATAGCACTTGAAGAGAATAAATAACCAAACACTGGGCGGCGTGCCTGTCCGAATCGTTTTAGTTATTTATTGCGGTTCAAATAAACAGGGCTGGACAGGGCGCTGCTCTTTTTTAGAAACATAAAATAAAAAGATAAATATGAAGAGTTTTTTTAGTAAGAAGATTGTTGTAGGAGCATGGGTTGCGGCAACTGTATGCGTATCGGGTATAACGGATGCAAAAGCACAGGAATTTACTGTGCAGGGAGATATTGTCAGTTCCTATGTCTGGCGGGGAATGTACCAGGGTGGAGGTGCGGCTTTTCAACCCACGCTGGGGTTTGGGGTCGATAATTTTTCTGTTACCGCATGGGGATCTACTAATTTCAGTGGAGGGAATAAAGAACTGGATCTGACTCTTGCCTATAAGTTTGGTGAGGCAGGACCTACGCTGACGGTTGCCGATTTGTGGTGGGAAGGTGAAGGGGCATATAAATATTTTAATTTTAAGAGCCACGAGACGGGACATCATTTTGAGGCGGGATTGGCTTATACGTTGCCCGTAGAGAAGTTTCCCCTGTCCGTAGCGTGGTATACGATGTTTGCCGGAAAAGACAAGAAGCTGAATGATAGCGGAGAACTGAAGCAGAATTATTCCTCCTATCTGGAACTGAACTATCCTTTCAGCGTGAAAAATGTCGATTTAAATGTAACTTGCGGCGCAGTGCCGTATAAGGCGGAGGGTATGTACACGAATAGTGGCTTCGCCGTGACTAATGTAGCTTTAAAAGGAATGACAGAGATAAAAATTAATGATAAGTTTTCATTACCGATATTTGCACAGGCTATATGGAATCCATGTGTTGAAGATGCTTTCTTGGTTTTTGGCGTAACTTTAAGACCATAGATATAAACTCATGAATTTTTATTATGCAGAAACCCGTGGTGATCGTGATGATTACTACGGGTTGAAATAGTTTATAAACAGCAATTAATGAAATGGATATGGATAGAGAACAGAATGTACAACATTTTTTGGATCTGATCAAGAAGTCTCATCGAGGCAAATTTAAAATCTATATCGGCATGATAGCCGGTGTAGGGAAGTCTTACCGTATGCTTCAGGAGGCTCATGAACTGCTGGAGAATGGGGTGGACGTACAAATCGGCTATATTGAAACTCACGGACGTGCCGGAACGGAGGCTTTGATGCAGGGACTGCCTATGATCCCCCGACGTAAAATTTTCTATAAAGGAAAAGAGTTGGAGGAAATGGATGTGGACGCCATTATCCGCCTTCATCCCGAGATTGTGATTGTGGACGAACTGGCACATACCAATGTGGAAGGCAGTTTGAACGAGAAACGTTGGCAGGATGTGATGACTCTGTTGGATGAGGGGATTAATGTAATTTCCGCAATCAATATCCAGCATATCGAGAGTGTGAATGAAGAAGTGCAGGAGATTACAGGGATCGAGGTGAAAGAACGGGTGCCGGACAGTGTGCTTCAGGAAGCGGATGAAGTGGTGAATATCGACTTGACAGCGGAAGAACTGATCTCGCGTCTGAAAGCAGGAAAGATATACCGTCCGGAAAAGATTCAGACAGCGCTGGATAATTTCTTCCGGACCGAGAATATCCTTCAACTGCGAGAACTGGCTTTGAAGGAAGTGGCGCTCCGGGTGGAGAAGAAGGTGGAAAATGAGGTTGTGATGGGTGTCTCGGTCGGAATCAGGCATGAGAAGTTCATGGCTTGTATCAGTAGTCATGAGAAGACTCCCAGAAGGATTATCCGGAAGGCGGCACGTCTGGCAACACGATATAATACGACTTTCGTTGCTCTCTATGTGCAGACTCCGAGGGAGAGTATGGACCGGATTGATCTGGCCAGCCAGCGTTATCTGCTGAATCATTTTAAACTGGTGGCAGAACTGGGCGGAGAGGTTATCCAGGTGCAGTCGAAGGATATTCTGGGGAGTATTGTCAAAGTTTGTCGGGACAAGCAAATATCTTCTGTCTGCATGGGAACTCCTAATCTGAGATTTCCTCATGCCATTTGCTCCATACTCGGATATCGAAAGTTTTTGAATAATTTGTCACAAGCTAATGTAGATTTGATTATACTTGCATAATATTAACCGTATGAACGATATGAATATTAAAACAAAACTGATTCTCGGCATCGGGATGCTGGCGGGAATGATTATTTTGCTGGTAACACTTTCTGTTGTGAACCTTCAGTTGCTGACTGCCACAGAACCTGACAGCCCTGCCGCTATGCCGGCATTGGAACGCGCTCTGTTGTGGATTTCCGTTACCGGCGGTATTTGTATATTGACCGGATTGACATTGCTGTATTGGTTGCCCCGAACAATCAGTAAACCCATCAAGGAACTGAAACAAGGGATTCTTGAAATAGCCAATCATAATTATGAAGAACGGCTGGATATGAGAAATAATCAGGAGTTTCGGGAAGTTGCCGAGAGTTTCAACCGTATGGCGGAGCGTCTGGCCGAGTATCGGGCAAGTACGTTAGCGGATATTCTTTCTGCCAAGAAATTTATTGAGGCCATCGTGAACAGTATCGACGATCCGATAATCGGTCTGAATATGGATCGTGAGATTTTGTTTATTAATGAGGAAGCACTGAACGTGCTGAATCTGAAAAGAGGTAATGTCATACGTAAATCTGCGGAAGAATTGTCTTTGAAGAATGATCTGCTTCGCCGGCTGATTCGTGAACTGGTGACGCCGGGAGATCAGAAAGAGCCGTTAAAGATATATGCCGATGATAAAGAGAGTTATTTCAAGGCTTCCTATATTCCTATCATAAATACGGATGCGGGGAAGGATGAACCCAGCAAATTAGGGGATGTCATTCTGCTGAAGAATATAACGGAATTCAAGGAACTGGATTCTGCCAAGACTACATTTATTTCGACCATTTCACACGAATTGAAAACTCCGATTGCGGCTATCATGATGAGTCTGCAGCTATTGGAAGATAAACGTGTCGGTGAGCTGAATGATGAACAGGAACAGTTGTCCAAAAGCATCAAGGAAAATAGCGAACGCCTGTTGAGCATTACGGGCGAATTGCTGAATATGACTCAGGTAGAGGCAGGCAAGCTGCAATTAATGCCGAAGATAACGAAGCCCATTGAACTGATAGAATATGCGATTAAAGCTAATCAGGTACAAGCGGATAAGTTCAATATTCAGATAGAAGTAGAGTACCCGGAAGAGAAAATCGGCAAGCTCTTTGTCGATAGTGAAAAGATAGCTTGGGTATTGACTAATTTGCTCAGCAATGCGATTCGTTATTCTAAAGAAAACGGGCGTGTCGTGATTGGTGCCAGGCAGGAAGGAGATATGATCGACCTGTACGTTCAGGATTTCGGTAAAGGCATCGATCCCCGTTACCACAAGAGTATTTTCGACCGTTACTTCCGTGTTCCCGGAACAAAAGTTCAGGGCAGCGGACTCGGTTTGTCTATTTCGAGAGACTTTGTGGAAGCGCATGGCGGTACGCTGACAGTAGAAAGTGAACTGGGAAAAGGAAGTCGGTTTGTGATGCGACTGAAAGCATAAAAGAGAATGTTCGGAAAGTGTCCGAGGCGGTTGCTGTGATAAATAAATGTGGTAGCTGATTTAATTTGAAATGAAACTTTGGGAATCAAGACATTGCAGCGTCTTTTAAAATCTTTATATTTGCAGACTAATTGAAGTTAAAGTCAAATTTATACAATATAATAACTTAAAAGAACCAGAATCAGATGAAACAGGACATGATTGTTATCCTTGACTTGGGTAGTCACGAGAATACGGTATTGGCGCGCGCCATCCGTGCATTAGGAGTTTATAGTGAGATTTATCCTCACGACATCACAGTAGAAGAACTGAAAGCATTGCCCAACGTAAAGGGTATTATTATCAATGGTGGACTGAACAACGTGATCGACGGTGTTGCTATTGACGTGAATCCGTCTATTTATACGATGGGGATTCCTGTTATGGCTGCCGGTCACGATAAAGCGACTTGCGCAGTGAAGCTTCCGGCATTTACAGATGATATCGAGGCTATTAAGGCTGCTATAAAGTCTTTCGTATTTGATACTTGTCAGGCTGAAGCTAACTGGAATATGGCGAACTTTGTCAATGACCAGATCGAGCTGATCAGACGTCAGGTGGGTGATAAGAAAGTATTGCTGGCATTGTCGGGTGGTGTTGACAGCTCAGTGGTAGCTGCTTTACTTTTGAAGGCAATCGGTGAAAATTTGGTATGCGTGCACGTAAATCACGGCTTGATGCGTAAAGGTGAGTCTGAAGATGTTGTTGAAGTATTCAGCAACCAATTGAAAGCAAATCTGGTTTATGTAGATGTAACAGACCGCTTCCTGGATAAATTGGCAGGTGTGGAAGATCCCGAACAGAAACGTAAGATTATCGGTGGTGAGTTTATCCGTGTGTTCGAAGAAGAAGCACGTAAACTGGATGGTATCGATTTCTTAGGTCAGGGTACTATTTATCCGGATATTGTAGAGAGCGGAACGAAGACTGCCAAGATGGTGAAATCTCATCATAATGTAGGCGGTCTGCCTGAAGATCTTAAGTTCCAGCTTGTAGAGCCCTTGCGCCAGTTGTTCAAGGATGAAGTGCGTGCTTGTGGTCTGGAGTTGGGGTTGCCTTATGAGATGGTTTACCGTCAGCCGTTCCCCGGTCCTGGTTTAGGTGTACGTTGTCTGGGTGCTATCACACGCGATCGTCTGGAAGCAGTACGTGAGTCTGACGCCATTTTGCGTGAAGAGTTCCAGATTGCCGGCCTGGATAAAAAGGTATGGCAATACTTTACCGTAGTGCCTGACTTTAAATCTGTTGGTGTACGTGATAATGCCCGTTCTTTCGATTGGCCGGTGATTATCCGCGCTGTCAATACGGTAGATGCTATGACAGCTACTATTGAACCGGTAGACTGGCCTATCCTGATGAAAATCACAGACCGTATTCTGAAAGAAGTGAAGAATGTGAATCGTGTTTGCTATGATATGTCGCCGAAACCTAATGCGACTATTGAATGGGAATAAGAGTATAGAGCATTAAATAGAATAGCCCCCGGAAGCTGAATATAAACTTTCGGGGGCTAATTTTTTGCATTTAGCGTCACCTATGGCGTCACCTGCCACCAATTGATGTATAAAAGAAAAAGGCACCCAAGAGTGGAAGCCTCCCAAATGCCTTATTCTTATCAAGTAGCGGGACCCGGGATTGAACCGGGGACCTCATGATTATGAATCATGCGCTCTAACCAGCTGAGCTATCCCGCCATCATTTCTCGATTGCGGGTGCAAAGATAGATGTTTTTCTGTAATCTCCAAAACAATTCATAACTTTTTTGTGTTTTTTCTTTAGAACGAGGTTCTCTTTTTCCTATAAATAGGGAGTTTGGGGCCTTGAAAAGAAATAAGTTTTAAATAAAGTGTCTGATTTATGCCACATAATTAGAAAAAAGTATTTATCTTGGCACACGTAAAAACAATTCGAAATTGCTATGAAAAAAGAAAAAATTCATTTGGAGTATTTGTTGAACGCAACATCTAAAAATATTCTTTGGGCAGCTATTAGCACACCGACCGGGCTGGAGGACTGGTTTGCTGATAAAGTAGTATCTGATGATAAAATCGTAGAATTCCATTGGGGGAAGACTGAACAAAGAAATGCCGAGATTATTGCGATCCGTTCTTTCTCATTTATTCGCTTTCGTTGGCAGGATGACGAAAATGAACGCGATTACTTTGAAATCAAAATGACTTATAATGAGCTGACAAGTGACTATGTATTAGAAATTACAGACTTCGCAGAGGCGGACGAAGTTGCTGACATGAAAGAATTGTGGGAGTCGCAAGTGGCGAAATTGAGAAGAACGTGTGGTTTTTAGTTAACTTTCAACTAAAAATTTTCTATGCTACTTTTTTTGTGCTAATTTTGCGTCTTAATTGCACGAACCTATTAAGATGCTACGCATAAAGAAATTAGATATATTTATCGTAAAGAGCTTCCTGATGCTCTTTATAGGTACATTCTTCATCTGTCTCTTCATCTTCATGATGCAGTTTTTGTGGAGATATGTAGACGAGTTAGTCGGAAAGGGATTGGATATGAGTGTGATAGCTCAGTTCTTCTTTTATTCCGCATTGACACTGGTTCCAATATCGTTGCCGTTGGCAATATTGCTGGCTTCTTTAATAACCTTCGGCAACTTTGGCGAACGTTACGAGTTGCTCGCAATGAAAGCTGCGGGTATATCCTTGCTTAAAATTATGCGCCCGCTGGCTTTCTTTGTCTGTGGTTTGGTTGCTGTCTCTTTTTATTTCCAGAATGTCGTGGGGCCTATTGCTCAGACGAAACTATACACACTGATTATTTCGATGAAACAAAAGTCTCCGGAATTGGATATCCCGGAGGGGGTGTTTTATTCGGAAATACCGGATTATAACCTGAAGATAGCCAAGAAGAACCGGAAGACAGGTATGATGTATGATGTGCTGATTTATAATCTGAAAGATGGATTTGAGAACGCACATATTATTTATGCAGATTCCGGACGGATGGAAATGACTGCAGACAAGCAGCATCTCTGGCTGCATTTGTACAGTGGTGATTTATTTGAAAACCTGAGATCACAGAGTATGAAATCTCAGAATGTACCGTATCGTCGGGAAGAATTCCGGGAAAAACATACGATTATTGAGTTTGACTCAGACTTTAATATGGCGGATGCCAGTATTATGAGCAATACATCTGCTGCCAAAGATATGTCGATGCTGCAAGCCTCCATCGACTCAATGAAAATGGTGGGTGATAGTATCGGAAGACAATATTACCGGGAAGTTTCTGAAGGGAATTTCCGTAGCACCTATGGATTGACAAAGGAGGATACGGTCAAGATTATGGAGGCGAATATTACTGAATATAATATCGACAGTCTCTATGAGGTAGCTCCTTTGATGCAGAAGCAGAAGGTGATTTCATCCGCTGCAAGTCGTGCGGAAAACCTGAGCAGTGATATAAACTTCAAGAGTTACACGATGGGTAGCCATGATTATAGTATGCGGAAGCATGAGATAGAGTGGCATAAAAAGATCACTATTTCACTTTCCTGCCTGCTGTTCTTCTTCATTGGTGCCCCATTGGGCGGAATTATCCGTAAAGGAGGACTCGGTATGCCGGTCATCGTTTCGGTGATGGTATTCATCATTTATTATATCATAGATAATACAGGCTATAAGATGGCACGTGACGGCAGATGGGTCGTATGGATGGGAGTGTGGACCAGTAGTGCCGTGCTTGCCCCGTTAGGTGCTTTCCTGACTTACAAATCAAATAAAGACTCTGTAGTGCTCAATGCCGATGCGTATATCAATTGGTTTAAGAAGATTGTCGGTATCCGTAACATACGTCATTTATTCAAGAAAGAGGTGGTGATTCACGATCCGGATTATACTCGCATACCGGGTGATTTGCAGGTGCTTACTGACGAGTGCAAAGAGTATATAGCTAAAAATCGCCTGATGAAAGCCCCGAATTATTTTAAGTTGTGGATGTCGGGCGAGAAGGATGATGAGATGATATCTATCAATGAAAAGTTGGAGACACTCATAGAGGAGATGTCCAATACGAAGTCTGTGACTTTGCTGAACACATTAAACAATTATCCGATTATTTCCGTTTCTGCTCATATACGCCCGTTCCACACCTATTGGCTGAATCTGGCTGCCGGGGTTATTTTCCCTATAGGATTATTCTTTTATTTCCGTATCTGGGCATTCCGTGTCCGGTTGGCGAAAGATATGGAACGGATAATAAAAAACAATGAACAAATTCAATTCATCATACAGAATATTAATAAATAAGTGTTATGGAAGAGATTAAAATGGATAGAATAGAAGATGCGATTGCCGATTTCAAAGAAGGCAAGTTTGTCATTGTAGTGGATGATGAAGATCGTGAAAACGAAGGTGATTTAATCATAGCTGCCGAAAAGATAACTCCTGAGAAAGTTAACTTTATGTTGAAACATGCGCGTGGTGTGCTCTGTGCGCCTATCACGGTGTCGCGTTGTAAAGAACTGGATTTGCCGCATCAGGTTAGTGATAATACTTCTGTATTGGGCACTCCTTTTACAGTGACAATTGACAAACTGGAAGGTTGTAGTACCGGAGTTTCTGCTTCCGACCGTGCTGCTACTATTCAGGCGTTGGCCGATCCTGCTTCTACACCGGCTACTTTCGGACGTCCCGGACATATTAATCCGCTGTATGCACAGGAAAAAGGAGTACTTCGTCGTGCCGGACATACAGAAGCTACCATCGATATGGCACGCCTTGCCGGACTTTACCCTGCAGGTGCTCTGATGGAAATAATGAGCGATGACGGTACGATGGCACGTCTGCCGGAACTTCGTGCAATGGCCGATGAACATGGACTGAAACTGATTTCCATTCATGACTTGATTGCTTATCGTCTGAAACAGGAGTCAATCGTAGAAAAAGGCGTTGAGGTAAATATGCCGACCGAACATGGTATGTTCCGTCTGATTCCTTTCCGTCAGAAATCGAATGGACTGGAGCATATGGCTATATTTAAAGGTACATGGAATGAAGACGAACCTATCTTGGTGCGTGTCCATTCATCTTGCGCTACTGGTGATATTCTTGGCTCACACCGTTGTGACTGTGGCGAGCAACTGCATAAAGCGATGGAAATGATTGAAAAAGAAGGAAAAGGTGTGGTGGTTTATCTGAATCAGGAAGGCCGTGGTATCGGTTTGATGGAAAAGATGAAAGCATATAAACTTCAGGAAGACGGTATGGATACCGTTGACGCAAACCTTTGCTTAGGACACCTGGCAGATGAACGCGACTATGGAGTAGGAGCCCAGATTCTGCGTGAACTGGGAGTGCACAAAATGAAACTTCTGACAAATAATCCCGTGAAACGTGTAGGGCTGGAAGCCTATGGGCTAGAAATTGTAGAAAATGTACCTGTTGAAACAGTTCCTAATCCATATAATGAGCGATATCTGAGAACAAAGAAAGAAAGAATGGGACATACATTACATTTTAATAAGTAAAATGCCATTTTGTTTTCATATATCGAATATTATCGCTTATTTTGCAACGAATTTCACTCAACAACAATAAAATAGATACAAAATGAATCAATTATCAGATCGTTTGAACAGCTTGTCGCCCTCGGCGACGCTTGCCATGTCGCAAAAGAGCAATGAGCTTAAGGCACAAGGCGTTGATGTTATTAACTTAAGTGTAGGAGAACCGGATTTCAATACTCCTGACCACATCAAAGAAGCTGCGAAGAAAGCCATTGATGATAACTTTTCTCGCTACTCTCCGGTACCGGGTTATCCGGCTTTACGCAATGCGATTGTTGAGAAGCTGAAAAAAGAGAACGGTCTTGAATATACTGCTGCTCAGATTTCTTGTGCCAATGGTGCAAAGCAATCTGTATGTAATGCGATCCTGGTATTGGTAAATCCGGGTGATGAAGTAATTGTACCGGCTCCTTACTGGGTGAGCTATCCGGAAATGGTGAAGATGGCAGAAGGTACTCCTGTCATTGTTTCTGCCGGCATCGAACAAGATTTCAAAATTACTCCGAAACAACTGGAAGCAGCTATTACTCCGAAAACAAAAGCATTGATTCTTTGTTCTCCGTCCAACCCCACAGGTTCTGTTTACAGCAAAGAAGAACTGGCTGGACTGGCAGCCGTGCTGGCTAAGTATCCGCAAGTAGTGGTAATTGCTGACGAGATTTACGAACATATCAATTATATCGGTGCACATCAGAGCATTGCTCAGTTCCCGGAAATGAAAGAACGTACAGTGATCGTGAACGGTGTATCCAAAGCCTATGCGATGACTGGATGGAGAATCGGTTTCATTGCTGGTCCGGAATGGATTGTGAAAGCTTGTAACAAGCTTCAGGGACAATACACTTCGGGTCCTTGCTCGGTATCTCAGAAAGCTGCCGAGGCTGCTTACGTAGGTACACAAGAACCGGTGAAAGAAATGCAGAAGGCATTTGAACGTCGTCGTGACCTGATCGTGAAGTTGGCTAAAGAAGTGCCGGGTTTCGAAGTAAACGTACCGCAAGGTGCTTTCTATCTGTTCCCGAAATGTAGCTACTTCTTCGGCAAGAGCAACGGCGAACGTAAAATTGAAAACTCGGACGACTTGGCAATGTACCTGCTCGAAGATGCTCATGTAGCTTGTGTAGGCGGTACTTCCTTTGGTGCTCCTGAATGTATTCGTATGAGCTACGCTACAAGTGATGAGAACATTGTAGAAGCTATCCGTCGAATCAAGGAAGCATTGGCTAAATTGAAATAAGCAATCTTAGAGAATATAGAACGGTAGGCTATCTCCTGAAAAAGAAAGTCTACCGTGGGATATTCCTAAAATAATAAAATTTAAGGCGGGATATTCCTAAAATAATAAAATTTAAGGCAACTAATTCATTGCGAGTTAGTTGCCTTTTTTGTATCTTTAAG
>OATG01001765.1_pt1 | contig 14665 bp, 11 predicted proteins | sample 1516581 | NCBI WGS metagenome assembly OATG01 (sample SAMEA2579930, study PRJEB22360) | human gut metagenome | biome: human gut; feature: human-associated habitat; material: faeces | place: Denmark | collected 2008/2010
TTGACTATTAGGCGGGGGGCCCCCTTGTCCCTACGGCTACCGCCGCAGCACGATTCTCGTTTCGCTGCTCAACGCCGTCATCCTGCTGGTCGCCGTCGGCGCCATCGTCGTCGAGAGCGTTCGCAAGCTGCTCCATCCCGAACCCGTAGGGGGCGAGGTGGTGCTCTGGGTGGCGGGCATCGGCGTGGTCGTCAATTTCGCCACGGCGCTGTTCTTCCTGCGCGACAAGGACCGCGACCTGAACGTCAGGGGCGCTTATCTGCACATGGCCGCCGACGCGCTGGTGTCGGTGGGCGTGATGGTGTCGGGGGCGGTCATGATGGCGACGGGTTGGTATCTGATCGATCCGCTGGTCGGCCTGCTCGTGGCGGCCGTCATCGTCTGGTCGACGTGGGGGCTGCTGCGCGACAGCCTGCGGTTGTCGCTGGACGGCGTTCCCGCGGGGATCGATTACGACGAGGTCTTCCGCACGGTGGCGTCGCAGCCGGGTGTGAGCGGGGTGCACCATCTCCACGTCTGGGCGCTCAGTACGACCGAGAATGCCTTGACGGCGCACGTAGCGGTACACGATTTGCAGCGGATGCCGCAATTGAAGGAGGCGCTCCGCGCACGGCTCCGCGAACTGGGGATCGATCACGCCACGCTCGAATTCGAGAGCGACGTGCAGCCTTGCGGCGAACATGCCGACTGCGATATGGAACAGGGCCGTTGCGGCGGCGCATCGCAGCCTGTCCGCTGAATCCCGTTGTAGCCTATGAACTCATCGATAGCCTTTCCGCTGCTGCTGACGCTGCTGGCCGGTCTCGCGACCGGTATCGGCAGCGCCATCGCGTTTTTCGCGCACCGCACCAACGTACGTTTCCTCTCCTTTTCGCTGGGCCTTTCGGCCGGCGTGATGATCTACGTCTCGTTCGTCGAGCTGTTCGCCGAGTCGCAGACGTTGCTCACGGCCCAGTGGGGCGCCACGGCAGGCGTCTCGGCGACGGTCGCCTGCTTTTTCGGCGGCATCCTGCTGATCGGCGTCATCGACCGGCTGGTGCCCTCGTTCGAGAATCCGCACGAGATGCACTCGGTCGAGGAGATGAACCGCCGCCCCCATGACCGTAAGCTGATGCGCATGGGGCTGATGACCGCTCTGGTCATCGGTATCCACAACTTCCCCGAGGGGATCGCCACCTTCATGTCGGCGATCGACAACCCGACGCTCGGTATCGCCATCGCCGCAGCGATCGCCATCCACAACATCCCCGAAGGCATCGCCGTTTCGGTCCCGATCTACTACGCCACGGGCAGCCGCCGCAAGGCCTTCCTGCTTTCGCTGTCGTCGGGCCTGGCCGAACCGGTCGGCGCGCTGCTGGCCTATGCCGTGCTGCTGCCGTTCCTCTCGCCGACGCTGCTGGGGTGTCTGTTCGGATTCGTTGCGGGCATCATGGTCTTCATTTCGCTCGACGAACTGCTGCCCGCTGCCGAGGAGTATGGCGAGCACCACATCTCGATCTACGGTGTGGTGACGGGCATGGCCCTGATGGCCGTCAGTCTGATCGTCTTTTCCTGATCCCTCGCATCCCGGACGGCGGGTGCATTTCCGATGCGCTCCGGCGCCGTGCGGGTAGCAGGCGCCGGAGCGTATCCGTGTTCCGCGGATGTTTTTCGGAAGGCAGGAGGGAGGGGTGGAGCATGGTTCGTGCGGGAGGCGTTTTTCCGGAGCCGGCGGTCGGCGCGCGTCGTTCGTGTTAATTTATCGTTAAGAATAGGTTACCGAATTGTTACCGGCGGGTGAAAAAGCTATCTTTGTTCCGCATTTGCCCGAATTCGACAGAATGGAACCTATATATACGTTTATGTTGGCCGCCATGGCGCTTCTCGCCGTGACCGGTCTCTTCATCGGAGTGATGAACGATGCCGCCAACTTCCTCAATTCGGCCATCGGTTCCAAAGCGGCCCCCGTGCGGGTGATCATGGCCGTCGCGTCGGTGGGAATCATCGTCGGCGCCGTCACGTCGACCGGCATGATGGAGGTGGCGCGCAGCGGCATGTTCGATCCGTCGCGGTTCACGTTCCGCGACGTGATGATCCTCTACTTCTCGGTGATGCTGGCCAATATCATCCTGCTCGACGTCTACAACACGATGGGCCTTCCCACGTCGACTACCGTGGCGCTGATCTTCTGCCTGTTGGGCGCGGCGCTGGCCGTTTCGACGGTGGTCATCACCTCCAACGACGAGATTTCGCTGGTCGAAATCGGCCGGTATATCAATTCGACGCGGGCGATGGCCATTCTGGCGGGCATCCTGCTGTCGGTGATCCTCGCCTTTACGCTGGGCACGCTGGTGATGTACGTCTCGCGTGCGATCTTCTCGTTCCGCTACCATACGCTTTTCCGCCGTTACGGGGCGTTGTGGTGCGGCATATCGTTCACCGCGATCGTCTATTTCGCACTGTTCAAGGGGTTGCAGGGGGTGATGAACGGCTCGGCGCTGTTCGCTTACATCGATTCGCATCTGGCCCTCTCGCTCTTCGTGCTCTGGATTCTGTGCAGCATCCTGCTCTTCTTCTTGCAGATGTTCGGCGTCAATATCCTCAAACTGAATATTCTGGCGGGAACTTTCTCATTGGCGCTGGCCTTCGCCGGCAACGACCTCGTGAATTTCGTGGGCGTGCCCGTGGCCGGTTACGACTCCTACATGATGGCGCGCGCGTCGGGCGATGCGGCCATGACGATGGGCGGACTGGCGACCGACGCTTCGGCCAATATCCTGCTGCTGCTCGCGGCGGGAGCGATCATGATCGTGACGCTGTGGACGTCGCGCCGCGCGCTGTCGGTTTCGAAGACGGAGCTGTCGCTGTCGAACCAGAACGAGGGCGAGGAGCGTTACGGTTCGTCGGTCGTCTCGCGCGGCCTGGTTCGCGCGGCCATGAACGTGAATGCCTTTTACGAACGGATCATGCCCGCCCGTCTGCAACGGGCGGTGGCGGCGCGTTTCGAGAAACTGCCCGAGGAGGAGCGCGAAGGCGGATCGTACGACCTGATCCGCGCCACGGTGAATCTCACCACGGCGTCGATCCTCATTTCGATCGCCACGTCGCTCAAACTTCCGCTGTCGACCACTTACGTCTGCTTCATGGTTTCGATGGGCTCGTCGCTGGCGGACCGTGCGTGGGGTCGCGAGAGTGCCGTCTACCGCATCACGGGCGTGCTGACCGTCGTGTCGGGGTGGTTCGTGACGGGCTTCGGCGCCTTTACGATCGCCTTTCTGGTGGGATTGACGCTGATGTACGGCGGCAATGCGGCCGTTCTGATCGTATCGGCGCTGTGCGGCTGGATGCTCGTGCGCAGCAACCGCAGGAAGAACAGGGCGGCCGTGGCCGAGACGCAGCGACCCGCCGCGAGCCGTGCGAAGGACACCGAAGGGGTCATCGAGGAGTGCATCGCCGAGGTCTGCTACACGATGGGGCAGGTGACCCGCATCTACGACCGCACGCTGATCGCCGTTTTCAAGGAGAACCGCAAGGTATTGCGCGAAATGGTGCAGCAGTCGAACGACCTGTTCTACCGCTCGCGCGAGCGGAAATACAAGGTGATGCCGCTGTTGCTGCGCCTGCAAGACAACGAGATCGATTCGGGACACTACTATGTGCAGGTGGTCGATTACATGAACGAGATCACCAAGTCGCTGCTCCACGTCACGCGCCCCTGCTTCGACCATATCGACAACAACCACGAGGGGATGACCCGGGAGCAGATCGAGGATCTGATGAAGATCAACGACGAGGTGGAGACGATCTTCACGCGCATCAACGTCATGCTGCGCAACAACGATTTCGCCGACATCGACCTGATTCTCGAACTGCGCGACGAGCTGTTCGAATCGATTGCCGACGCGATCAAGCGCCAGCTCAAACGTATCAAGAACAAGCAGTCGTCGACCAAGGCCAGCCTGCTCTACCTGACGATTCTCAACGAGACGAAAACGATGGTGTTGCAGGCGCGAAACCTGGTCAAATCGCAGCGTTATTTCCTCGAACACAAGACGGAATAGGGGATCGGCCCTTGCACCCGCGGCTGCAAGGGACGAAAAGAGTGCCGGAGGCGGCGAAGCCCTGCCTCCGGCACTCTTTCCGTACCGTCTCCCGTTTCGTGCGGGTTCCGGATGTTCGGATCAGAACTTGTAGCCGTATTCCAGGCCGATGATGTGGTGGCTTTCGCGTTCGGAGGAGATGTAGTCTACCGTGGGGAAGTCGTCGAAAACCGGTTCGTCGCTGATCTTGTAGTCGAAGCGGTAGTAGAATTCGAGCGACGAACGTTTGTTGAAGGCGTATTTCGCACCCAGCGAACTGCGCACCTTTTCCAGATAGTTGCCTACCGTTTCGGGGGCGTTGAGCGTCTGCGTCAACTCGACGAAGACATAGGGTTTGAGTCCGGTACCTGCTACGGCATACTCCGCCATGAGGCGGTGGCGCAGCACCCATGCGGTTTTGGCTGCGACGGCCGGATCGACGTAGGCGGTGTGGAGAGTCGCCTGCGGACGTTCGCGCAGCGAGAAACTCCACGCCCCCGTCTTGTAGCTGGCCGTCAGTTCGAGGTAGAAGCGGTGGCGCATCTCCATTGAGCGGTCGGCTCCCCGGTCGTTGGCGATCAGTGCATAGAAGGCCGCCGCCTTGAACCACGGCCGGACGTCGTAAGCGTAGCTCAGCGTTGTATAGATGCGGTCGAGTTGCGACCAGTTGTCTTTGAGCCGCAGCTCCTCGTCGAGCGTGATCGAATGCCGCTGGCCGAGTTGTTTGGTCAGGGCGAACGAGAAGCGGGCGCGGAAGTCGTTGTCATGCGTCGTGCGGCGCTCCTGCGCCTGTGCCGTCGCGGCGAACAGCAGGGCTGCGGCGAGCGGAAGGAGACGGCGGGTGTTCCGGGCGAGCGTGCGTTTGCAGGCTGCGCCGGACGAGAAAAGCGACTGTCGGAAGAGACGAAGGAGATTCATTTTCTTTGGATATATTGGATATGAAAAAGTAAGGAAAAGTCAACGATAATCTTACGAAAGTAACGAAAATATCGCGGAATTCAAAATCTTCGGCATTCGAATCCGAAAGCGGAGCCTGCCGGAGAGGTACCGTGAGGGCGGTCTGCCCCGTCCGAAGCGGGCCGTGCGGAGCGGCCGGAAGGGTGGAATCGGGATTCGTTTCATCTCTTTTGTCTTTTGTTTGCGGAACAAAGGTCGGGGGCGATTTTGTAGCGAATTTGTAATTTTCGCCTTGCGGCCGTTTTTTTGCGGTCTGCGGTGTTGTTTCAGCCGGTTCTCGGGGTCGGACGATACGGGCGACGGGAAGGCTGTGTCGCGATGCCGGCGGCCGTTTTGCCGCAGCGGGATTCCGCAGCGGGGGGGGGCGTGCGGAGTGGTTGCCGCGAAATTCCGGTCGGTTGTCCGATACGGCGGCCGAAGCGCCTTTTTATTGTATCAGGATATTGTAAAACAACGCATTACCCCCCCCCGAAAACGCTGTCGTTTTCAGGGGAGGGTAATGCGGTCGAAGTCCGTATGGAATCCGGTTATGCCCGGTAGCGGCCGTGGTAGCTGTCGTGCGGATTTTGCAGCCGGGCCTTCTTCCGTTGGGAGAGGGTGAAGACGACCAGCGTGACGACCAGCGCCAGCAGGGCCAGGACGATCATGATGAAGAGAAATGTAGCCATGATAATTATATATATTATAATTATGTTGTGTGTGTTTCGGGATGTAGCTGCAAATTCAGAGCCGTTTGAGCGACATGCGGACGGTCTCTTCGACCGAGATGTCGGGTTGCTCTTTGAGAATGGCCCGGACGACCTTGTCCGAAGCCGCTTTGGGGAAGCCGAGCATCACCAGGGCCGCCGTCGCTTCGTCGTAGACGGCGTCGCCGGCAACGGCGACGGGCAGCGGGCCGGCGTCGCCGTCGAACAGGGCCGTGAGTTTGCCGCTCAGCTCGACGATGATCTTCTGGGCGGTTTTCAGTCCCAGCCCCTTGACGTTTTTGAGCAGGACGGCGTTTTCGGTGGTGATGATGCTTTGCAGTTCGCGCGGCGAATAGGTCGAGAGAATCATGCGTGCCGTGTTGCCGCCCACGCCCGATACGCTGATGAGCTGGCGGAACAGTTCGCGCTCGGTCTTCGTCGAGAAGCCGAAAAAGAGCTGCGCGTCCTCGCGCACGACGAAATGGGTGAAGAGCTTCACCTCGCTCCGGCCTTCGATTTCCGAATAGGTCTGCAACGAAATATGGAGCAGGTAGCCCACTCCGCCGGTTTCGACGACGGCGTAGGCGGGCGCCAGTTCGGCGAGCTTCCCCTGGATATATTCATACATTCTTTTCGAGAAATCGTTTAACGGATACAAAAGTACGAAAATTTTTCTTATCTTTGTGTCCATTATAGGCTTTTTGATAGCATTCTGGCATTTTTAATTACGAATAATAAGACGGAGTATGAAGAAAATTTTGTATGTCGCAGCCGCTGCAATGTTTCTGATTGCGGGTTGCAAGGGCAATGGTGCGACGCAGCCGTCGGAGAACGCTCCGGCGCAGGCCGTAGGCAGCAGCGACATTGCTTTCGTACAGGTGGAGGCCGTGTTGGCGCAGAGCGATCTGTTCCAGAGCGAAGGCGCCGCGCTTCAAGAGAAGACCAAGAAAGCGCAGGAGGGCTGGGCCAAGAAGGAGCGCGATCTGCAATCGAAGGCTGCACAGTTGCAGGAGAAGTATCAGAAAGGATTGATTACTACGGCCAACGCGCAATCCGAACAGGAGAAGATCCAGCGGCAGATCGCCAACTATCAGTCCGTTGCCCAGAAGGAGGCGCAGACGCTCGACGAGGAGAACTACGTCTTCACGAACCGGGCGCAGGATCTGATCCACCGCGCCGTGCAGGAGCTCAACGCCGACAAGAAGTACAAGCTCATCCTCAACGCCACGTCGCTCGTCGACGCCGACTCGCTGCTCGACATCACGCCGCTGGTGCTGGCCAAGGTCAACGAGTTGTACGCTGCCGACAAGAAGGCCGATAAGGAGTAGACGGCCGGCGGCCGACGCGAGCGTTTATCGGAGCGATAAAATACCGACGCCCTGCGGGAAGTCGGTATTTTTTCTTATTTTTGTCATCGTAATTTAAGGCTCGTTTGCAGTTATGGGATTCGTACCGTTTACATTCATCGATCTGATCGACATTCTGTTCGTGGCGTATATCATGTATTGGATATACCGTACCACCAAGGGAACGAACGCCCCCTACATCATTTCGGGCATCATCGTCGTTTATCTGTTGTGGGTGATCGTCAAGACGCTCAACATGGAGCTGCTGTCGACGATCCTGGGGCACATCATCAGCGTCGGCGCCATCGCGCTGATCGTGGTTTTCCAGCCCGAAATACGCCGGTTCCTGCAAAAGATCGGCATGAGCCAGAAGCGGTTCAATTTCATTTCGCGCATTTTCAACCACGGCTCGAAGATAGCCGAAACCAATTTGCAGCCGCTGGTGGTGGCCTGCCGCGAAATGTCCGATACGAAGACCGGCGCACTGGTCGTCATCGGGCAGCAGAGCGATCTGTCGCTCATCACCGAGGGCGGCATCTGCCTCGACGCCAAGATTTCGTCGCAGCTGATCCACAATATCTTCTTCAAGAATTCGCCGTTGCACGACGGCGCCGTGGTCATCGAGGGCGACCGCATCGTGGCGGCCCGCTGCATCCTGCCCGTGACGCAGAGCGACGTCCCGAAGTCGTTCGGTACGCGCCACCGCGCCGCGATCGGCATGAGCGAGATTTCGGACGCGATCATTCTGGTCGTCTCGGAGGAGACCGGCGCGATCTCGATCGCCAACAACGGCCGCATCAACCTGAACATTCCCTCCGACCGGCTGGGTGCTGTCTTGCAGAAATACCTGATCTCCAAAAAGTGACGCGTCGCAGCGGGTTGCGTCGTCGCGGCCCCTCCCTTCCGTGCGTTTTGCCGGCTTGCGGGCAGGAAAAATGCAAATAAAATAGGGTTGTTGCGCAATTTTTTGTAAATTTGCACGATTATATAACGATGAGAGTCCGGTGGTATATGGGTGCGCTGGCGCTGGCCGCGCTGGTTTCGTGCAGCGACGAGGAGGATATCCTGCCTCAGCAGCAGGAGAAGATCGTTTCGTACCTGACGCGGTCGCACACCCCGACGCTGCTCTCGGAGCAGGATGCCGCCCAGTCGCTCGACAACGACCCGCCGTATTACTCGACTTTCGGCAATACGACCTACCGTTATATCGCCGATGTCTATGACGAGGAGCGCCTGACGAGGCCGGAGGTGAGCGAAGGGAGCAGGGTCGAACTGACCTTCTCGCTCTACGACTTCACGGCTTACTCGACGCCCAAGCCCAACGAATGCCTCTACTCCAACGATACGACGATCATCAACCGGTTGGTCGAAGGAGGGTTGAATCCCCGCTACTGGGTGGAGTGCGACCTCTACGGAGTGCCGCTTCGAGACGAGTTCGGGCAGTTCGTGCCGCTCAGGCAGACGTTGCAGATCGGCGGCGGGGCGACGCTCAGCGGGTTGCAGGCGGCGCTCGTCGGTTGCCGCGAAAAGGATGTCGTGGAACTCTACATGACTTATAATCAGGCTTACGGGGAGAAGCTCATCATGGGATTGATGACCAAGCAGTGTCCCGTAGCGTTTTTCTGTACGATAAACAAAGTAACGAAATAGGTGAACAACAGTATTATGCGTTTTTCTTTCGGAAAGATATGGGCGGCTGCGGTCTGCCTCCTCGTTTTCGCGTCGTGTGCCAAGGACACGAGCGAGTCCTATGCAGGGATCGAGCAGCGCTCGCTCGATGCGTGGATGAAATTGCATCGTCCGGAACTGCTCGGCAACAGGCAGGAGGCGCGCGGATTCTCCTATTACGTCGATGTGCTCGACGCGGGTTCGACCGACAAGGCCGACACGCTGATCGCTGAGACCGACTGCTGGGTGCAGTACGAGTTCACGGCCCGCGACCTGAACGGCAACGTCTGCATGACGCGCAACGCCGTGCAGGCCAAGCAGCAGGGAACCTTCACCCGCTACACCTACTATTCGCCCTATTTCCGTTACAGCGGATCGGACTATACGACGCTGCTCGAAGGCAGTTATTATGCGCTGCGCGAGCCGCTGACGCTCAGCGAGGAGTATATCGCCGAACATCCGGATCGCGGGTTGAAAAACGGGATGCAGGCGCGGCGCGGTACGGAGCTGATGCTCTATCTGCCTTCGTCGCTGGCCTATTCGTCGTCGGGCGCCAGCAGCGACGCGGGTTACGGCGGGCAGTACGAACTCGACGCCAACCGTCCCGCGATTCTTCACATCAAGGTGACGGGCCGCGTCTCCAATCCGCTGGCATACGAGGGAGAGACGGTCGATGCCTTCGTCGAGGACAACGGTACGGTCTGTCCGGTCGAGGAGGAGGAAGACAAGGACGATCCGAAACTCGCTTCCGTCCGCCGGTCGCTGCGCGATGCCGAGACCGACGAGCCGGAGTTGCCCGACACGAGCGTCGATCCCTACAAATATACGTGGTACCAGGCCGTGGATACGGTTCCGCAGCTCTATATCTCGCATGTCTTTTCACCCGGCCGCGAACCGGCGACTACCTACAACTGGAAGAATACCTATTCGGTGCCCTATTTCCCCTATAACGAATCGATGGCCGCACTCGACAAGAAGATCAACGACGTGCTCGTGGAGCGTTTCGGTGCGGGAACCTACAAAGGCGATTCGATCAAGAGCGGCGAGACGGCTTCGATCTGGTACATCGGCCGTTTCCTCGACGGATTCATCTTCGATACGAATATCGACGAGGTGAAGAGGCTCATCTACGGCGAGGTGCAGAGCGAAGGCAGCGCCTACCAGTACGAAGTTCCCGAAGAGGGCGACACGTCGACGTTGGAGACGATCTATGCGTGGTATTACAGCATTCCGCAGTTGCGCTACGGGCAGTGGGCGACGATCGTCACCACGTCGAGTTTCGGCTACGGCGCTTCGGGCAAGAGCGGCGGATCGTCGACCTCGGGCGGATCGTCGTCGAGCAGCTACCTCGATTACTACAACTACTACAATTATTACAACTACTATAATAATTATTACGGCGGTCTGTACGGCAACTCCTACTACGACAGCTACTATAACAATTATTACGGCGGTCTGTACAACAGCTATTACTACAACAACTACTATTACGACGACTATTCGTCGAGCGGCAGCACGACGACGACCTATACGACGGAGATTCCGGCCTATTCTCCGCTGCTGTTCGAGATCTATATCGAACCCAAGGAGTGAGTCGTCCGGCAGGATCGGATCGGGCGGAAGAGGAGTACTCTTCCGCCCTTTTTTGTCCGGTGCCGTGGCGGGCCGGTATTCGTCCGATGCGCTTCCGACGGGCATCGTCGCACGCACCGCCGCAGCCTGCCGGAAATCCGTAGGTAGGCGGCGGCGCGGAAAAGCGGCTCGACGCGCCGGAACGACCGGAAGCCGCCGTGTTTCTGTTGCGTGCGGAACGATATGCCGGATCGGAGGCGGGAGGTCTTCTATCCGGCACGGTCTATCGCCGTGTGCGGATCGCTTCGGCGGGCGATGCGGGCCGCCGGCCGTCAAGTCCGGATGGAGACAAAGACTCCTCTTTTTCTTGGCTGACTTGCCGTTTGTCGCCTGCGGGCGGGATTGCTCTGGCCGCGACCGAATGAAGTCCTCCGCGCGGGACGGCGGATTGCCGAATGCGGCGCGATACGCCGATGCCGGACGGACGTTAAAAAAAGACGGCCCCGCGAGGGAGCCGTTAAATCTGACATGCCGGTCGTATTATTGTTGGTTGAGAATGCGCATCGCCGCATCGAGGATCGTGGTGTCGTCCAGCGTCACGACTCCGCCGTCGGGACCCTGTTCCACATGGATGCCGACATTTCCTTTGGCATCGTAATGCTTCCCGCCGAAATAGTTGCGGACGGTGTCCACGTCGATTCCCAGTTCGTCCGCTATCCGTTGCGAGCTGCCGCTGGGCAGTTTATCCTTGATACGGCGCAACTCATTAAATGTGATAACCATAGCTTTATAAGTTTTAGAGTTGATATTTCACCTACTAAATTACGGTATTAATTTGAATTTTACAAATTCCGGAGGCAATATCCGTGCATAAATTTCGGAAAACGACCACTTTTTTCGGAATTCCGCCGCTCCCGTCTCCGTTTGCAGGCGCCGACGCCGGCGGAGCGCGGGAGGACGGAGCGATATCCGTCGGCGGAAGGATCGGTGTCCGGCGTGCGGCCTCCGGAGCTTTTCGCGGTTTTGCGGCCGGTGCGGATTTGGCGTGCGGACTGTCATTCCGGCGGTCGGAAGACGACCTCTCGACCGCCATTTTGTCAGTCGGAGGTGCGTTTTTGGCAGGCTGCGGCGGGGCCGGCCGGATATTTCCGTCCGAAAATCCGTTTGGTATAACCTTTGCTCGTTTCGGGGCACGTGACGGCTCCGTCGGGAGACCGGACAGAAAGAATAAATAATAAATTGAAAACGAAATAATAATTTAAGATTATGGGAAAGATTATCGGTATTGATTTGGGTACTACGAACTCTTGCGTAGCGGTTATGGAGGGTAACGAACCTGTCGTTATCCCCAATTCGGAAGGTCACCGCACCACTCCTTCGGTGGTCGCATTCACCGAGGGCGGCGAACGGAAGGTGGGCGATCCTGCCAAGCGTCAGGCCATTACCAACCCCATGCGAACGATCTTCTCGATCAAGCGTTTCATGGGCGAGACCTACGATCAGGTGCGCTCGGAGATTGAGCGCGCGCCCTACAAGGTCGTCAAGGGCCCGAACGACACGCCGCGCGTGGAGATCGACGGACGTCAGTACAGTCCGCAGGAGATTTCGGCCATCATTCTCCAAAAGATGAAGAAGACGGCCGAAGACTATCTGGGGCAGACCGTCGACGAAGCGGTCATCACCGTGCCGGCCTACTTCTCCGACTCGCAGCGTCAGGCGACGAAGGAGGCGGGCGAAATCGCAGGGTTGAAAGTGCGCCGTATCATCAACGAGCCTACGGCGGCGGCACTGGCCTACGGTCTGGACAAGAAGAGCGCCGACATGAAGATCGCCGTTTACGACCTGGGCGGCGGTACGTTCGATATTTCGATTCTGGAACTGGGCGACGGCGTCTTCGAGGTGAAGTCGACCAACGGCGACACGCATCTGGGCGGCGACGACTTCGACCACGTGCTGATCGACTACATGGCCGAGGCGTTCAAGGCCGAGCACGGCGTCGACCTGCGTCAGGACCCGATGGCGATGCAGCGTTTGAAGGAGGCGGCCGAGAAGGCCAAGATCGAGCTGTCGTCGTCGACTTCGACCGAAATCAACCTGCCCTACATCATGCCGGTGAACGGGATTCCGCAACACTTGGTGATGACGCTCACGCGCGCCAAGTTCGAGCAGCTGTGCGACCATCTGATCCACAAGACGATCGAGCCTTGCAAGCAGGCGTTGCGCGACGCGGGGCTCGAAGCGGGCCAGATCGACGAGGTGATCCTCGTGGGCGGTTCGACGCGTATCCCCGCAATCCAGCAGATCGTCAAGGAGTTCTTCGGTAAGGAGCCCAACAAGAGCGTCAATCCCGACGAGGTGGTCGCTATCGGTGCAGCCATTCAGGGCGGCGTGCTTACGGGCGAGGTGAAGGACGTGCTCCTGCTCGACGTGACCCCGCTGTCGCTGGGTATCGAGACGCTGGGAGGCGTGATGACCAAGCTCATCGAGGCCAATACGACGATCCCGACCCGCAAGAGCGAGGTCTTCTCGACGGCGGCCGACAACCAGCCTTCGGTGGAGATCAACGTCTGCCAGGGCGAACGTCCGCTGGCGCGCGACAACAAGTCGATCGGCCGCTTCCACCTCGACGGCATCCCTGCTGCACCGCGCGGCGTGCCGCAGATCGAAGTGACGTTCGACATCGACGCCAACGGCATCCTGAACGTATCGGCGAAAGACAAGGGTACGGGCAAGGAGCAGAAGATCCGTATCGAGGCGTCGAGCGGTCTGACCGAGGAGGAGATCCAGCGTATGCGCGACGAGGCCAAGGCCAACGAGGCGAAGGATAAGGAGGAGAAGGAGCGCATCGACAAGATCAACGCCGCCGACTCGAATATCTTCGCTACCGAGAAGCAGCTCAAAGAGTACGGCGACAAGCTGCCCGCCGACAAGAAGTCGGCCATCGAGGCTGCGCTCGGCAAGTTGAAGGAGGCGCACAAGAACGCCGACGTCATGGCGATCGACACCGCCATTACGGAGCTGAACGCCGCATGGCAGGCCGCTTCGCAGGACATCTATGCCCAGCAGCAGGCGCAGGGCGGTGCGAATGCCAACGCCAACGCCGGAGCGGGTGCTTCCGGAGCAGGGGCGGGCGCCGGTGCGGGTTCCGCCGCCGGCGACTCTTCGCAGCCCGAAGACGTCGAGTTCGAGGAGGTCAAGTAACCGGCCGCCGACAGAGAGCCGCAGGGTTCGGACACCAGTCTGAACCCTGCGTTTTTTATGCCCCTTGCGAACCGGCCTCTTTGCCTGCGGCGGTCTGCCTCGTAGGCTGTTTCGGGATAGTGCGGTTAAAGTGTCGTTCCGGAGGCCAGACGCAATCTCGTTCGCCTTTGTCGCCGCGCAGCGTGTCCGAGCGGGAGGGGAGTGGAAACCTGCGGCGTTTTGCGCCGTGCGGGCCGCATCCTCCGCCGGCCGCGGACTGCCGAACGACGATACGGCGAAGTCCTTCCGACGAGTTGCGGCCGATTCTCACGTCGGATGCCTTTCGGGCTTCCTCCTCGGGACGGCGATGCCGTAATTGGTATTCCGGAGGCCCTGCGATGGAATGTTGTTAATTATTAATTGTCAATCGTTAATTGGATTTTATTGTTGTTTTTTCGGAAAAAAATGTCTATTTTTGCGAGCTATCGGCGCGCTATGTTGCGCCGGGAAGGTGTTGCGACGGACTAACGACCGAAGAAACAACAAGATAACAACAATAATTTTTAACTCAAATGCAAAGCAAAGGTGCTATTAAATTACTGGCGATTCTACTTGCGATTGCCTGTATCTACCAGCTCTCGTTCTCGTTCAAGACGCGGAGCGTAGAGAAGAAGGCGGCGGCGTATGCGGCCGCTTACGACGGGGATGAGCGTTCCGAACGGGAGCAGTACTACCTCGATTCGGTTCAGAATCAGCCCGTCTACAACCTGGGTTTCCGCAAGTTCACCTACAAGGAGATCAAGGAGAAGGAGCTGAACCTCGGCCTGGACCTGAAAGGCGGTATGAACGTCATGCTCGAGATTCAGGTGGAGGACGTCGTGAAGTCGCTGGCCGGCGACAGCAAGAACGATCCCGCCTTCATCGAAGCGATGGCGCAGGCCAAGGAGGGACTCCGCACGGGCAAGGACTTCATCGGCGAGTTCGTCCGCAGCTACCGCACCGCTACGAACGGTGCGCCGCTGGCAGCGATTTTCGTCAGCCCCGACCGTAAGGACATCACGCCCAACAGCACCGACGCCGAGGTCGAGAAGATCCTGCGCAAGGAGACCGACGATGCGATCGACGCGTCGTTCAATATCCTGCGCAGCCGTATCGACCACTTCGGCGTAACGCAGCCCAATATCCAGCGCTTGCCCAA
>OATG01001799.1_pt1 | contig 14347 bp, 16 predicted proteins | sample 1516581 | NCBI WGS metagenome assembly OATG01 (sample SAMEA2579930, study PRJEB22360) | human gut metagenome | biome: human gut; feature: human-associated habitat; material: faeces | place: Denmark | collected 2008/2010
CGAAAGAAAATGTTAGAAAGGCTCTGCTTATGCAGAGCCTTTCTTAATCTAAGCAAGTAGTGGAGAATTGTAGTGAGGAATGTTTTAGATTGCATAAATGCATTTATTCCGCTATTATCAACCGAATATGAGCTTGTGTTAGGGAGGAAAGGTGTTTCAGTTACATTAAGAATCTCATTTGATAAAAAAGATTGTTTTCATCTTATGGGGCTACAATATCTCGTAGACAGACCTGAATTGAGCCGAGACAGAGGCAGAGTATTTGATGAGATAGCAGATGGAACAATTACAATTGAAAAAATAGAGTCATCAGATTTTTATAATAAGATAGAGCAAAGAGTTCATTTTTCCCAGAAGAAAAGATGGATTATTCAAAAAATCAAGCATCGTGGACACTTCTTTATAAGAAAAAGATTGATTTATCAACGGGGATAGAGAAAGTTCTTTACAATAGAATAAAATAATTTTTTACATAAGCCATTTGAACTAACAATTGTTAGATGCTTTTTTTATAAAATGTGAAAGCTGTAAACAGCAGGAGGAAAAATGCAAAACAGTTATTGTTATTTTAAAAATGAAAAATGTAAATACTTTCCGTGTCATAAAGTGGAAAAAGAGACAGATTTTAACTGCCTCTTTTGTTACTGCCCGTTAAATCAGTACGAAGACTGTCCGGGCAATCCGCACTTTATCGTACGTGAAAGCGGAAAGAAAATTAAAGACTGCACGTATTGTACCTTCCCGCACCAGCCGGAAAACTATGAAAAGGTTGTGCGGTTTTTGTCGGAGAAGATGAAGTAAAATTAGGAGTAGGTGCTTACCGCATCTTTGAAATTTTGAAGCATTTGTTCATGCAGTTCCTGCGGCTGTAGAACAAGTGCTTCTTTTCCAAATTTGAAAAAGTAATTAGCTGCCTGCCGCCGGGTGCAGTTAAATGTATATAAATTTCCGTCTTTATGAATGTAAGAAGGACGCTGGTGCAGAATGGTCTGATACATGGAAAGTCCTTTATTTGTAAATAAAACCTGAATATTTTCACTGGGACTGTCGAAATAAGCGGCACCCGTAGCCTGAATCTTTTTGCGGAAAGATTTCTTTTCGTTTTCTGTTATTTCAAATTTTTCACCGGTATCCATAACAGATAAAATATTTGAAAGCCGTGGACTCATATCAACATATGTTCCGTTAAAACCAGCTTCATGAGGACAGCTTTTACAGATAACATAGGTGTATCCGATGAAAGTGTCAATAGCAAGGGGCATTATATAATAAGAATGATTTGTATGCATTTTAATACAGGCAATCGTATTATTTTTAATGCAGTCGTTCAATATATTGAACAAATCTTTTTTAATAATGCAGTCACGCTCGGTATCTTTTAAATCCGCATATGATTCAAAAAGTGCGGAAACAAATTTACCGGGACGTTTATAAATTTTTATAATCATATCATTACAATGCTGTAATAATTGTATGGATTGTTTACTGTAGTGAATGTTTTTCTGAATACCTTTTGGAAGTTTACAATATTTATTTTGAAAACTGGAAATGGTATGCTGCTGAATATCGTGAAGAATATCCTGCTGCATTTTTTGGGATTCTGTCAAAGTAAGATGCTTATTAAGAATTTTGTTATAAATGTCCGTCTGCTGATTTATATAGCTCATGGGATTGGCTGACAGCGTTGACCAGCCGTTTTCGATAATCAGGTTTGTAAGTGCTGAAAAAGAATTTAAGTGATATTTTTCAATATCATATAAAAGAATTTCGTGCGTTTTTTCGGAAATATTGATATGTTGTCGTTCTTCTATTGAAATCCAGTTATTCATTTGTACCCCTCCAAGATTTATTTTACTAAATTATACCATATACCTGTATAAAATAATAGAGATAAATTGATAAAAATGCAGTAAAACAGGCATTTTTCTTATGACAACCTGTATAAAAAATAATTTCAGATATACATTGTAAAGTGCATTGTAAAATTGTATGATTAATTCATAACTTAGAGAAATGATTTCAGACAGATTCGATATGGGGATTGGAGTGGTGAATATTATGAAAAAGAGTATAAGAGTGACATTTATATTGGCAGCAGTAACAGTTGTATCAGTGTATTTGGCAGCATGTGGCGCGACAACTGGTGGCAATACATATGAACAGCAGACAAGGTCAACACAGAGCTATGCAACAACGACACAATCTGCGGCAAAGACATCAACTAAAGCAACGACAAAGGCAGCAACCCAATCGGCAGCAAAGGCAACAACAAAAGCGGCTGCAAAATCCGCAACAAAGTCGAGTGTAAAGGCAACCACTAAATCATCAAGTTCAAAGAAAAGTAAATATAATTCATATGATGATGGATATAATGCGATTTACGATGATGATGATTATGACTGGGAGCGGTATAAGAAAGATAAAGATTATGCAGACGGTGTAGATGATGCAATGGATGAACTGGATTGGTAAAGGAGGGGACAAATGCTTGCAAAATTAGAAATGATATTAGAGGGTGAGGAGATTGATTATCGGAATTCTTCTAATTTACAAGGCGTTTTAATGGAACGGATAGATACGGAATATGCTGAAATACTGCATGAACAGCGGCTGAATCCGTATAGCCAGTATCTGATAAAAAATGAAAATCAGTATATATGGTGTATTCAGACATTGAATGAAGAAGCCTATGAACAGATGATTCAAAAAATGATAAGTCAGGATTTTTCGGAATTTCAGATAAAGAATAAAAAAAGTGCTATCCGAATCACCGAAAAAAAGCTGAATATACAAAAGAAAGCCAATTTAATGGAACAGTTTTATGAAGAACCGGGAAAAAAATATTACAATATTGAGTTTATGACACCGACATCGTTTAAAAGAAACGGTCAGTATCAGATATTTCCCGATTTAAGTCTGATATACAGAAGTCTGATGAAAAAATACAGTGCATCGACAGAAGAGCTGGATATGTATGATGAGGATACGCTGGAACAGCTTGTGGAAAACAGTGAAATTACACGGTACAAATTGCAGAGTATCGGATTCCCAATGGAAGGAATTACAATACCTGCCTATAAAGGGAATATTACTGTGAAAATGAAGGGAAACGATACCATTTCAAGATATGCAAGACTGCTGTTTTCTTTCGGGGAATATTCAGGCGTAGGAATTAAGTCGGCAATTGGTATGGGGGCAATGAAGTGTTTTGACCGGAAAAAATAAATGCTGTACAGGAATAGCGGAATGGAGGAACAATGAACGAAAAAGAAGTAAAAATCGTAATTGCGGGACTTTTACATGATATTGGAAAAGTCATTTACAGAGAAGGCGGGGACAGCAGAAAGCACAGTCTTAGCGGTTATGATTATTTAAAAACAGAAACGAAAATGACGGACAGTGAAATTTTAGACGGCATAAGATATCATCATGCACAGCAGTTGAAAGGTGCGGGTATCGGGAAAAATTCGATTGCATATCTGACCTACATGGCGGATAATATCGCATCAGCAACGGACAGGCGTGAAAAAGACGAGCAGGAGAGCGGATTTGAAATTGCAACGCCGCTGGAAAGCATTTTCAATATATTAAACGGTAATCATCAGAAAATGTATTATAAGCCGGATTTTTTAAATCCCGATACAGAAATTAATTTCCCAAGACAGGAAAAACAGATGTTTGACAGACATATGTATCATCTGATAAAAACGCATATGACTGAAAATCTGAATGGCGTTGAGTATAATAATGCTTACATTAATTCACTGCTTGAAGTGCTGGAAGCCAATTTATCTTATGTTCCGTCTTCAACCTCAAAAAATGAAATTGCGGACATATCGCTGTTTGACCATGTAAAGCTGACGGCGGCAATGGCTTCCTGTATTTATCAGTATTTAGAGGAACAGAAAATTACGGATTATAAAAACGAATTGTTTACCAATGGAAAAGCATTTTATCAAAAAGACGCATTTATATTGTATTCAATGGATATATCGGGAATACAGGACTTTATTTATACAATCCATTCGGAAAATGCGATGAAAATGCTGCGTTCAAAGTCTTTTTATCTTGAAATCATGATGGAGCATATTATTGACAGCCTGTTAGAGCGGTTAAATTTATCGAGAGCCAATTTGATTTATTCGGGAGGCGGTCACTGTTATCTGTTACTGCCGAATACACAAAATGTTAAAGATAAAATACAGCAGTATCATACGGAAATCAATACATGGTTTTTAGAGCATTTTCAGGTGTCACTTTATATTGCGGGCGGATACAGTGTATGCAGCAGTGATTCATTGAAAAATGTACCGGAGGGCAGTTATGCACAGATATTTAAAAATATCAGCCGGATGATTTCAACACAGAAGGCTTCAAGGTATACGGCAGGACAGCTTATAGCATTAAACCGGAAAAAGGAAAGCGATTACAGCAGGGAATGCCGGGTGTGCAGACGGATTGAAAGCGTTGACGAAAATGGTCTGTGTCCACATTGCTCAGCGTTAAAAGAACTCTCCGGCAAAATTTTAAATGAAAAATACGCATTTTTTACAATCCTTTCGGAAAAAGAAGATAATGCGCTTGAGTTACCGCTGGGGTATTATTTAGTTGCGGAAGACGAAAAAGAATTGCAGAAACGCATGCTTATAGGGGACAGCAAATATGTACGTACATATGGCAAGAATAAGATGTATACGGGCAAAAATGTTGCAACAAAGCTGTGGGTTGGAAATTATCATTCCGATTGTAATACGTTTGAAGAAATGGCAAAGAAGTCAGAAGGAATCGAAAGAATCGGTGTATTAAGAGCTGATGTTGATAACCTTGGAACAACTTTTGTGTCGGGATTTAAAAATGCACAGAATCACGACCGGTATGTAACGTTATCCAGAACAGCGGCATTATCCAGACAGCTTTCACTTTTCTTTAAATTGTATATAAATACAATTCTAAGAAATGGTGCGTATGTTATTCGCAAATCCGATAAAGATAAAACATTGCGGAATGCAGTTATCTGTTATTCCGGCGGTGATGATTTATTTATTGTAGGAGCGTGGAATGAGGTAATAGAACTGGCACTTGATATCCGGGAAAAATTTGCAGCTTATACAGAGAATACACTGAAAATTTCTGCGGGAATCGGTGTATATAAGCACGATTATCCAATCAGTGTTATTGCAAATGAAGTGGCAGATATGGAAAGTATGTCAAAATCAAGAGCAGAAAAGAATTCTATTACGATTTTTGATGACGGGGCAGTTCATACGGAACTGGATAGGGAAGGATTTCAGATTGAAATCGGTGACGGAACATATAGCTGGCAGGAATTTCAGGAGAAGGTATTGGAGGAAAAGTACCGGTGCATTGAGAATTTCTTTGATATGTCAGATGAAAGAGGTCTGGGATTTTTGTATAATCTGCTGGAGCTGATACGCAGACCAGAAGAAAAGATTAATTTTGCAAGAATTGTTTATGTTTTAGCAAGGCTGGAACCGACAGCAGATGCAGACGAACAGCAAAAAAAACAGTATGAGGTATTTTCAAAGAATTTGTACCAGTGGGTAAATACGGACGGAAAAGAAAGTCCGGATATCCGTCATTTAAAAACAGCAATGCAGTTGTATTCATATATTAGAAGACAGCGCGAAAGCGAAAAGGAAACGGAGGGAACACAAAATGAGGATTAATGAGGAAAATTATGTTGCAAAAGCGGAAAGTGTTATTTTGAAACTGAGTAAACAGGTCAATAAGCAGGGAAAAGTAGTCGCAATGGTAACAAATTCTAAAATAAGAAATCTTTTATCCATGTCAGCGGATATTTACAATCAGGTGTTAGACTGTAAAGATGATAAACTGCCACAGGAGCTGAATGGAAGAATTGAGTATCTCAGGGTGCGTTACATATATGAGGCAGGACGTGAACCGAGGGTGAAAGACCTTGTAATACAGGGAGAGCTTCTTGAAATTATGAAAGAAATACAGGGCAGTAAGAAAAATTACATTTTATATTATCACTATATGGAAGCTTTAGTGGCATTTAAAAGATTTTGGAACAAAAATGATGATTAATGGCATGGGTGCAGAAAAGGAGGAATTATATGTATTCAAAAATTCGGATAACAGGGGTATTAGAAACTAAAACAGGTATGCACATCGGGGGTTCGTCAGCTTTTTCCGCAATCGGGGCAGTTGATTCACCGGTAATTAAAGATGTAAGGAACGGAAAACCAATGGTACCGGGAAGTTCTTTAAAAGGTAAGATAAGAACGCTGTTAGCAAAAAAATATAATGAAGCGGTTGTAAATCCCGATAATGATGCGGAATGTATCAGGAGAGTATTCGGTTCGGCAAAAAAGGATAAGGACAATAAAGTTCATGCGAGTAAGATTATTGTTTCAGATATGTTTCTAATGAATGAAGATGAAATCAGAAACAGAGGGATAGAGAGTTTTACAGAGGTAAAATTTGAAAACAGCATTAACAGGGCAACGGCAGTTGCCAATCCAAGGCAGATTGAAAGAGCAATTAAGGGCTTGCAGTTTGGCATTGATATGATATATGAAGTTGACAACGGAAAAGAAGATGAAGTCATTGATGATATAAAGCTTTTGGCGGAAGGCATGAAAATGCTGGAGTATGACTACCTCGGCGGAAGCGGTTCCAGAGGATACGGCAAAGTGCAGTTCTTTGATATGACGGCAAAAGTTGTAATTGGTGCGCTGGACGATTCAGTAGTAGAAGAAGTAAATGAGGTGCTGGCACAGATTTAATGCTTGCGGAATGGAGAGTAAGATGAAGTATAAGGCATATAAATTAAAATTTTCAACAGGTGTTCATTTTGGCAAAGGAACATTAGAAGATACGGCATATGCTTTTTGTGCGGATACATTATTTTCGGCATTGTGTATTGAAGCGGTTAAAGACAGCACAGAAAGATTAGAAAGGCTGGTACAGACAGCCAAAGCCGGGAAAATGCTTCTGTCAGATGCGCTTCCTTATATAGAAGATACGTACTATGTACCAAAGCCGATGTGTGAAATTGTACATTCACAGGAAGATACAGGGGATTCTTCAAAAAAGAAATTGTATAAAAAAACAGAGTATATACCGTATGACTGTGTTGAAGACTACGCAGAGGGGGAATTTGCAGAAGATATAGCGGCAGAATTTCATGCATTGGGTAAAAAATATGTCAAAGTATCGGCGGCTGTAAACGGCAATGATGAAACTGTACCATATCGTGTAGGACAGTTTTATTTTAATGAAGGAAACGGGTTATACATTATATTAGGATATGATGAAGACGCGGTATGCTATGAATTTGAAAACCTGCTGACAGCGGCAGGATACAGCGGTGTCGGTGGTGAACGAAGCAGTGGTCTTGGAAGATTTACGGTTAAAGAGGCAGAAGATACAGAAGATTTACTCGGACTTCTGGGAAAACCGGCAGACCGGTATATGACACTGTCGTCCAGTCTGCCAAGAGATGAAGAACTGGAAAATGTTTTAAAAGATGCCAGATACAGAGTGATTAAAAAGAGTGGTTTTGCCGCATCGACACAGTATGCAAAAGACCAAAGAAAAAGGGATTTGTATGTATTGGCAGCAGGCGCTTGTGTTACACAGATGTACGAGGGCGATGTATATGATGTGGGAACAGGAGAGGCACATCCGGTATACCGATATGCAAAGCCGATATTTATGGAGGTATAGGTATGAAAAATCCATGTAAAGAATACCATGTGGTACTTGAGGTACTTGGACCGGTTCATGTGGGAAACGGCAGGGAGCTGGATAAAAAAAGCTATATTTTTACAGATAAAAAACATATTGCTGTCATTGATTTGGAAAAGTTGTATGCGTATCTGAGTGAAAAAAAGCTGGCACAGGAATATGAAAAATTCCTTCTTCAGGGACAAATGAAATTAAAAGAATGGCTTGAAAAACAGAATATTTCATATGAAGAAATCAGCCCGTGTGTAAAGTACCGCATGAATTGTGGAGATGCCATACAGATGAACAGTCCCGATATTCACATTAGTGAACAGATAAAAGACCCGTATTGTAAGCCGTATATTCCGGGCAGTTCTATTAAAGGAATGCTTCGGACGATTTTACTGGCAGATGACATTCTTGTAAACGGTGAAAAGTATGCACGTTTAAAAAATACAATGGGATACAACATTTCATCACGGGATAAAGTGTCAAGAAAAGAGTATCTTCTAAGAGATATGGCGGCTATTGAATGTGAAAAATTTCACACATTAAAACGGGATGAAAAGAACAAACAAAATGCAGTCAATGATATGATGTCAGGAATCATTGTCAGTGACAGTGAGGCACTGGAAATGGACAGTCTGGTGCTTTGTAAAAAGGTAGAGGGACATGTAGATGGAAAAGACCATGTGATTAATACATTAAGAGAATGTATACGTCCCGGAACAAAAATCCGATTTACAATTACGGTAGATGAAACCGTTACGGATTTGACAGTTTCTGATATTTGTCAGGCAGTTGAAAGATTCGCACAGAATTACAATCAATGTTTTGTAGAAAAATTTCAGGGAACAGATCCGTTACCTTTGGATTGTGTTGTATTGGGAGGCGGAAGCGGATTTGTTTCAAAAACAATTATTTATCCGATGTTCGGTGAAAAGGAAGGAGTGAGAAAAGCACGGGATATATTCTTTAAAACAGTTGCAGGCAGGAATTCAAAACATGCTTCGGATTTAGAAGCAGGGGTATCACCGCATATTATAAAGTATACACAGTGCAACGGAAAACGACTGCAAATGGGTGTGTGCAGATTTGTGGTGGAATCATAACAGAATGGAGGATTTTTTATGGACGTTTTTGATTTTGACGGAAGCGGAGAACTTGAGGCTGATGAAAGAATGGCAGCGGCTGAAATATTGTGTACGAGTGCAGAGGAGCATGAAGCATTTTTTGGTGATGCAGGTGATTTTGCAACAAGTGACAGTGATGATGAGTTAGAAGATGATTTAACAATAGCAGGATTAGACATTCATGAGCTTGAGTTTATGGACGAAGATGAACGGAGAGAGGCGATTGAAGATGCGGGATTAGACCCGGATGATTATGATATGTTTTAATTAGTAAAAACAAATTGCGGTCAGGGGAAGGTCTGTGGTACAATAAAGGAAATCTTGATTGTTTTATCGGAGATTTTCCCCCGCACCTTGAAAATAGGGCGTTTGCACTGGATATTAGAATGTATGTTCTTGTATAACGTGCCATTTTTATTTTTCCCCCGCAAAACGCTGCGGGAGGGCGCATGGTTACTGATGCGGCAGGGACGGGATTTGAAATTAAGAAACCCCATAAGGGGACGGAAACATTCCACCTTTACACCGTCGTTACGCTGTGTAAGGAATTTGAAATTAAGAAACCCCATAAGGGGACGGAAACTAGAGTCAGAATATATATCTGTTTTAAAAATTCTTATTTGAAATTAAGAAACCCCATAAGGGGACGGAAACTGTTTTCCGCTAAATTTTTGCGGCGTGCGATTCCTGATTTGAAATTAAGAAACCCCATAAGGGGACGGAAACCAAGCCCAATTTCAACGAGGATTGTGAAAATTACTATTTGAAATTAAGAAACCCCATAAGGGGACGGAAACCTGAGGGTGCATTTTCTTTGTACCGTTCTTTTCAATTTGAAATTAAGAAACCCCATAAGGGGATGGAAACTTAAATGCGGACTTTTCAACGGACTCAAGCCGTGACTATTTGAAATTAAGAAACCCCATAAGGGGACGGAAACTTAAATAAAATTTTTTGTTCATATCATCGCTCCTTATTTGAAATTAAGAAACCCCATAAGGGGACGGAAACAAGTATATAAAAAACTTCAAAAAAGTTTTTAACAATTTGAAATTAAGAAACCCCATAAGGGGGACGGAAACGCTATTGCAAGTGCTGATTCCTTAAAGGCATTTAATTATTTGAAATTAAGAAACCCCACTAGGGGACGGAAACTCTCTTAAATAAGTGTAAACATACACCGAATCTGTATTTGGAGTTAGGAAACCCCATGAGGGGACAAAACCCGCTGTTCACCTATGAATAGTGGCTACGGCTCATTATTAAGATTTAAGCTCCATAGGGGACAAAAAACAATAATAAGAAACAGGAGGTTTTGATATGCTATACAGATACATTGCAGTCATTTCAGAAGCAGAGGGCGTTTTTTATGCAAAAGTTCCTGATATTGTGGGCTGTATTACAACTGCCAATAATTTGCAGGAGGCTATTATGCTGATTACAGATGCGTTAAATCTTGCATTGACAGTTTTAGAAGATGAAAATATTACACCAAATCAACCGACATTACAATCAGAGATTCAACATAATCCGTGTGATATTTTGACGGTCATACAGGCAGATACTATGAAATATCGTAAATTGCTGTCATTACCCCTCTAGGGGACGAAACATTGTTTAAGGCTTTTTATGCGCAGACGGAAGGAGCGTGCCTATGAGTTATTTATATGTAAATGACAATGGAGTAACAGTTGGTGTTGAGGCAAACAGATGTGTGGCAAAATACCCAGACGGTATGGTAAAATACGTTCCGATAGAATCACTTGAAGGAATTGTGATTATGGGACAGTCACAGCTTACAACGCGTTGCACGGAAGAATGTCTGAAAAGAGGAATCAACATTTCTTATTTTTCAAAAGGTGGAAGGTATTTTGGACGGTTACAGTCAACAGGACATGTCAAGGCAGAACGGCAGCGCCAGCAGTGTGCATTATATGACACGGAATTTTCAGTTGAATTGGCAAAAAGAATGATTTCGGCAAAATTAAAAAATCAAAGTGTAGTGTTAAAAAGATATGAAAGAAGTAAAAATATTGCATTACCCGAAATTGATAATATGCTGGATATTTGCAGAAAGAAAGTGGCAGAGTGCAAAGATGTCTATGAAATCATGGGGTATGAAGGACAGGGCGCAAAATATTATTTTGACGGATTATCAAAATGTATTAATAAGGAGTTTGTATTTCATGGCAGGAGCAGAAGACCACCGTTAGATGAATTTAATTCAATGATAGAATTGGGATATTCGGTGCTGATGAATGAGATTTACGGAAAGATAGAGGAAAAAGGATTAAATCCGTATTTTGGATTTATACACAGAGATGCAGAAAAACACCCGACGCTTGCAAGTGATTTAATGGAAGAATGGCGGGCTGTATTAGTCGATGCTACGGTAATGGGGATTATTAACGGAAATGAAATTTCAAAAGATGATTTTGTCAAAAATTTAGACGAGCCGGGGTGTTATCTGAATAAAAACGGCGTTGGTATTTTGATTAAAAAACTGGAAAAGAAGTTTCAGACAGACGTAAAATATCTGGATTATGTGGATTATCCGGTCAGCTTCAGACATGCAATGATGTTACAGATGAATCAGTTGGTAAAAGCGATAGAGTCTGAAGATGCAACACAGTATTCGCCAATACAAATTAGATGATTGTAATAAAAATAGGATATCGGTGGAAATGAGGGATGTTTATGGATGAAGACTATTTCTTTCAAATCGAAGACGAAATAACAGATGACAGGCTGTTTATTTTAATTATTTACGACATTACTAATAACTCCAAACGTGTCAAATTTGCAAAAATGTTGCTGGGCTATGGGTTTAGAATTCAAAAATCAGCATTTGAAGCGGTGCTTACAAAGACAAAGTATGAGAAGTTAAAACAGGAAATTCCTGAGTTTGTGAATAAAGAGGAGGATAGCATACGCATTTACCAGATAAAAGGAAAAACACAGGTTGTTGCGTGGGGGAAAGAACAACAGTATAATATAGATGATATTATTATAATATAGGAAGGAAATATATTATGGGGAAAAGAATATTATTTTCACCGGTAGGCGGTACAGATCCGATAAAATATTGCAGTGATGGTTCTATGTTGCATATTTGCAGACATTATCAGCCGGACGAGGTGGTTTTATATTTGTCAAAAGAAATGACGGAAAAACATCGTGAAGATAACAGATATGTTAAATGTATTGAATTGTTAGGGGAATTACTGCATCATAATTTTTTAGTGCGGGTAATAGAAAATCCGGAGTTTGTTGATGTACAGAAATATGATGTCTACTATGAAATATTTCACGATGAAATAAAAAAAATCAGTGAACAGATGACGGCAGAAGATGAACTGCTGGTAAATATGGCATCGGGAACACCGGCAATGAAAAGTGCCCTGCTTATTATGGCAACACTGGCAGAGTACCGGTTTAAGGCAATTCAGGTAAGTACGCCATTGAAAAGAATGAACTCGGATTATGAGAACAGAGATGCTTATGATGTGGAAGAAAGCTGGCAGTTGGACGAGGATAATGAAGAAGGCAGTAAGAACCGGTGTGAAGAAGTGCGGTGCATGAATTTGGTCAAGCTGCTGAAAATAGACATGATAAAGAAACATTTGTCAGCATATGATTATCATGCGGCATTGGAATTAGGCACGGAAATTAAAGAAGAAATCAGTGACAAAGCTTATATGCTGTTACAGATAGCGGATTTGCGTATGAAGCTTAATTTTAAGGAAATCAGCCGTTTGATGAATTGTGAAAAATTTGACATTTATCCGGTTAAAGATGCCGGAAAAATGAAGCTGTTTGAATATGCGTGCGTATTGCGTATAAAAGTTTTAAAGGAAGAATATGCGGATTTTATCAGAGGAATTACACCGATAGTTGTTGATTTACTGGAAATGATTTTAAAGTTGAAAATGGGCATAGACATAGAGCAGTGCTGTAATATCAGTAAAGGGGTCAAGAAATGGGATAGAGATAAGCTTGCCGCCAACGGACTGCTGGAGTTATTGGATAAAGCATACGAAACGGGCGGTGGTATTAAAAGTGGACCGGTTTATTCACATGCGCTAAAGTACATTATTGATGAAAAAAGCGATGATGCGGTTTTGAAAGAAAAAGTTGCTGAAATGATTGAAGTGGAACAAAAAGTCAGAAATATGGCGGCACATCAGATTGTTTCGGTTACAGAGCAGTGGTTTAAAGAAAATACAGGAAAAACACCAAAAGATATTATGCAGAATATCCAGTATTTAATTGTACAGGCGGGTATTGGTGTCAAAAAAGAAGACTGGAATACATATGATGATATGAATTGTCTGATTGCGAAATATTTAGGGTAATGAAAACGAATAATTGCAAATTAAATTACAAATGAAATTTCTTGCAATTCTATCAATTCTATGGAATAATAAGCGTTGGATAAAATCCAGATGATAACGAAATAATCACTGTAAACGAAATGAAACTGTGCAGAAAACAGATTTGTGAAAACGCGCAGGCTTACATTTCAGGGAATCAAGTGAAATTCTTGAACAGTTCCGCTGCTGTGTACAGGGAGGCGGTATCCATAATGCCACTGGAGGAGGCTACTTTTAGCTGACCGAATCCGGGAAGGCGGGTATTGCTGTTAATCTGTGAGTCAGAAGACCGGTTTACAGGCAGAGTTAAAATAGTCGTTGCGAGAACAACAGACTATTGATTTTTATGCAGACAGACAGGTCTGCTCCTTTTCTGCGATCATATCGGAATCATCAAAACACTTCATGAAAAAGAAAAGGAGAAAACAAAATGAAGAAAAAAAGATTTCTTGCACTCATGCTTGTGTTTACGCTGCTTGCGGCAACGTTTACAATGGGCGGCTGCGGAACCGGTAACACGACAAGCCAGACGAATAGCGAAAGCAGCTATGACGGACAGCTTGTATTTGACCATGCAATGGAATTACAGTATGCAAAGCTGTTTTCTGTAGAGTATTACAAGGGCGGTTATAAGCTGCTGACTATTACCAACAGAGATGAAGATACTGCGATTGTGGCAAAGCAGTCTAAGATTTTGCTCGTTCCGGAAGGAATGTCCACACCGTCAGGATTAGATGCGGATACACTGGTATTAAAGACACCGGTTACAAATCTGCTCGTATCTTCAACACCGGTAACATCCCTGATGAATGCAAGCAACTGTCTTTCTAATATCAGCCAGGTAACTTATGATAAGGATTCATGGTACATTGACGGCGTAAAGAAAGCGTTTGATGACGGAAAGCTTACTTACGTAGGCGACTACAAAGCACCGGATTATGAAACAATTATTGCAGGCGCACCTACACTTGCTATATATTCAACCATGCTAACCAGCAAACCGGATGTAGCAGAAAAATTAAAGGAACTGGGGATTAATTACATTTTAGACCAGTCTACCTATGAAGAAAATCCGCTCGGACGTGTAGAATGGGCAAAATTCTATGCGGCACTCTGCAATGAAGAAGA